>Ga0210059_1015157_pt1 | contig 11299 bp, 3 predicted proteins | sample Ectturendosymbi2_FD_188042 | JGI IMG/M metagenome (GOLD analysis project Ga0210059, IMG submission 188042) | Ecteinascidia turbinata endosymbiont from Florida, USA - Sample 2 (SPAdes) (version 2) | ecosystem: Host-associated > Tunicates > Ascidians > Unclassified | place: Key West, Florida... | reverse complement strand
CATTCATTTTGTCTTCTAATTCCTTGGAGCCAAGCATTTGTCGAATCTGGGGTCCTGTGAATATACCACCTTTTACCTTTGCTTCTGACAGTTTTGGAAACATTGCTTGCACACGCTTGATAGCTTCCCTGTCTGGTTTCAATGCTTTTATGAACTGCTTTGCAAGCCCAAGCTTTATGTAGAGTGTTGGCAACAAAATCTTTTCTCTCCAAACTAGAGATTGGCGAATCACATTGTGTGCACCAGGAGTTAATTCTTCTCTGAGGGGCCACAACTTTCTTGAGTAATGCTGTTTATTAGTTCTGCTATTCCAAATGCATAGAAAGCAGGAATATTTTGTATACCCTCCTTGTTGACCGAGTAAGAAGGCTAACATCTTGAAATCGGCTGGTGTATTTGATCATGTCTAACAATGTTTTAACATTTTCATATTCTTCTTTCATGTGAACAGAGAGACCCACAGGAATTGATGGAAATTCATTGCCGTTGTGGAGCAATACAGCTTTCAAACTTTTTACTGAACTGTCTATGAACAAGCGCCAATCTGAGGGGTCGTAGTTTATTCCAATTTCGTTAAAAAGTCCAAATATGTCTGAGCAATAGCAAAGAATGAGGTTGTGAAACGGTGAAAAAACTTGCAAAACTCAAATGTTGTTTTCTATACTTAGTTACCTTGCAGGTAGGATCTAGCAAATGCTACTTTTTGAGTCGTGAGGTCAAAAGTTCTGCATTTTTGATATTGGATGAAAAGAAGCCTGCATAAGTGTAGTTTGATACTCAAGCACATTAGTCACACTCCCACTAATAACGGATTTTTTAAACTTGTTGAAGCATTGCTATAGACTCACTCGTGGTTCTTTTCACGAAGTACGCCTACAAATGTACGTGGCTTACCGCTATCAGCCTGTCACTGTCTCGCTGCATTACTTGCCAAGACGTCTGCGTTCAACAGTCTCATGCAACAAAACGCCTGCCACCGTAATATAAAGTGAACCTTTGCAGATTTGTTGCCATGTTACTGTTACGCAATAAAGACCAACAGTAGAACAATCCGCTCGCGACTTTCGCAACCCACCTCTGCAGGCAAAGGAGGAGACATGAATGAACTGCAAGCTCATCACTGCGTGACACTACAACTATGAAACTGACTCTTGTGCAGTGTAAGTTTCAGGCAAAAAAACAGTCATTGCAAGAATCAAATTAATTAATCGGAATTAAGATGCCGACTTCAGGTTTTTCCAGAAGTATTTGGTTCCTAATCTCAATTTCCAGGCGAGGGGCTAATGCCCGTTTTGTCTCCCCTGCCCTGCGGACGCCCATGCAATCATTGACTATTTTATATCAGGTTCCATAAACAAGGTCAGCTCATTTAATCAAACGAAGAAGCGTTTTTGACTAATTGTTAGCATAAGTTAAATTTTAGCATCTTTAGCGAGTAATGTGCAGTACAAAAGTATTTTGACGATGAGTTTTAATGAAATCAAGTGTCATGTCAACAGCTCTTTAGGTCTGGTGGGGGGATGCATCCCCTGCATCCCCCCCTGTGTCCGCGGCTGTTTGTGTGTACCTTGTTACTGCGATGCATGTTTAAAATCTAGTGCCTTGTGTGTGGGAGTGAAGACATTACACAATACAATGCTGTAACTCATTAATCCACCCCTCATAACTCAATCCTCAATTGGGGACGTGCTTCAAATGCAACCACTCAGCCTCTCATTAAGCTCCAAAATAAAGCTATAAAAATAATAAAAGCAACCAACACGAAATCTCTAGAAGAACCTTTCCAACGCTTAAACATCTTAAGCCTTCCCAAACTTTATACCTTACCAGTAGGCAAATTCATGCACTCTTATCACAACAAACTGCTTCAAAACCATTTTGATGAATATTTTATTCCTATCAGCTCAATTCATTCTCGCCGCACAAGACTATCAACCTCTAACAACCTATTTTTACCTAGAGTTAACTCTTCCTCAGGAAGATGTTCCCTTACCTTCTTGGCCCAAAAGTGTAGTCTTCAATACCAAGTGATGTCTTCAACCACGTTTACCTTTAGGCTAAATGGAAACTGAAGAAACACCTCCTACATGAAAAAGATACACAATTATGAACTTTTGCAACATTTAATTCATCCAGAACAAAATTCTGTAAATTCTAGTATTTTGTAATTACCGTATGTGTATTTTTTGTATATTTACTTTTCGCATTTTTTCTTCCTTGTGCATATCCGATTCTTTTCAGCATCAAAGCACACTGCATAGTTTTTTTCTGTTTTGCTTTGTTTTTTCTTTTCTACCTCGTTAATTCGTTTTTTCTTATATTTTTTATTTTCATATTTTGTTTAAAGATATTCTTAACCACACCAAATTCCTCCAATTAAGTTTGATCCACCCATCTGTGTACATAGGCATGCGCTTTCGTATGTACATTTTCTTCACTATGTTCTGTGTTTGTGTGCTTTCCTAGTTGTGCTTATTTCATTTCCAAGTGTTATTTTTCAACACTTCTCAACAGGGTTGGTTGACCAGATGACCGCCATGGTCCCTCACCAATCCTATATGACACAGCACCCCTCTTATTTTACACTGATCAACTATTGCCCCATTGCATTTTCATTCGCTCTAATGTTCACTATTGGTTGGTTTGCTTAGTGCAATGGCTTGGCTAGTGCTTCTGCTTGTTGGCTGAGTCATATGAAACAATAAATGGCTAGTGCTTCTGCTTATTGGCTGAGTCATATGAAACAATAAACCATGCTCCATTGTCTTAGTGCTGATTTAACTTGGCTTGATATGTACATTTGATTGTCTCTAATGAATCCTTACCTTCACAGTGCCGAAAAACGATACAAGCTCAATAAATTATGCTTTTGACTTCCCAGTATTCCCAACTTGCTCATTGAAAGCAACCAGAAATGACTGTCTTTATGTCTTAAACAGAGTTCGCTCAGAGAATTTCCAAAAAAGATGTTTTAGAACAACAGTTGGGTTGTCGATGGACATGAAGTATGAATGTGAAGCTGGGTGTATTTGAAGCATCCTTGGAAAGCGAGAATAAAGTGATAGCCACGTGGTTAGGCTGTGAGAAAGAAGTTTTTGGTACTCAATATCCATGGGTGGCGGAACCTTGTTCAAAGTGGGGGGGCACAAATGCACGTCAAAAACTATAGAAAAATTTTGCGGTTCGAATTGGCAACTGTGACGTCACAAGCATTGAAATATGACGTCATTACCTATACACTATATGAAGGTATAAATTACACTATTTTGGAGAAAATTACACCATTATGAAACGGTATTGCCAACTGGTTTAAATATATACCAAACTTTGGTGTATTTTCAATGTGCGTGGTATATATATTTTTGATTTGGTATAAATGAAAAATTTCGTACATACTTGGTATACTTTTGTCAGTGGGTTTAGCTGAGATTTTGAACCAGTTTATTTGGCTTATCACAAAGCGAAAACACAAAAAGCGATAGTGGTGTACTGGTGTTGAAGCTATATAAAAAAGTTTAGTGACTTTACAGGGCGTTTTTTCATCATTTTACCTGCTGCAAACTGTTGTGACGCGATTCCGTATTACTTTAGCTCGTGCTTGAAATACGCGTTGCATTTCTTTTGTTGTCTGTTATTCTGCTTGTATGCTTATGGTTTGCAATTGTTTTTGACTGTTTATTTTATCTTGTTTATCTTCGTGAAATGAACTGTTGTTCTGCGCACGTTGGTGACGCGGTTTGCGCGCAGTTATTTACTGATTGCTTCCGTGGCTCGCTGATTACCGATTGCTCGATGCTGCTTGCTTCAGCGATTCTTTCTTTCTGATTCTAATTGTATTCTATTAAACAATTAAATCTATATAACAATGGTTACAGCGTGTCGGTACTTTTTTATTTAATTGAGTCAAGAATATACAACAACGACGCTTTCATTTGTCGGTGCTGACAGATTGCAACAGTTGCTGGTGCTTTCATTCAAATTTGGTTCTTTTCTAGTTTCGCATGGACCTACGGCTTCCGCCTCGTCTGTGACGTGTCATGAAAGTGTTTTCTCTGTCTCTTGGCTGGGTTCTGTGTCTAACGCATTACATTAAATAACAAATAAGAAAGTAGGGCGAAATACATTATCCCGGTTGCTGAAAGACGTCAAGTGCTACAGGTTGTACTGCAGTAATAGTGTTGACCATAGGGTTCACAAACAGATTGTTCAATTTTTTTTTCCAAACTCGGAGGCTATTGCAGGCGCATGTCATTCCAAGAATCGTGGTGCACTAACAATCACAGGGTTTTCAACATGCACTGCGCAATGTTTCGTCTAACCTTTGCCAGCCTGCAAGTTCCCTCAGATCACAGCCCAGCAGTCTCTCGTTCCTAACGAAATAATCATATGAAAACAAGGAGATCAGCGGAAGCCACTGTTTTCGGGATCCACCATGAAACGTAAGCCAAACAGGCGAATCAGCCATCACGTGCGGTTTCTGAAACGCAACAGAAACAAATCTGAAGAACACCACAGGCAACTACTGAGAGTTCAATCCTTGAAGTTAAACGAGCAACCTGTAGCTGCTCACCAAACGGAGCGAGCTTCCACAGCTGTGATGCTCCGATTTTACACTTTCCTGCCAGAAAAACTCGCTGATTGGACTGACCGCATCGGTCGTCATTAATTTTAGTCGACAACAGTTGCTGATGATTTATAGACAAAACGCTTCTTTACTTTAGTTGCACAAAACAAGATCGCGAGTGTTATCGTCAGATGATCGATCTTAAGTTGTTTCATACCCATTATATTAGCCGTTCAAACTGACTGATCTAACGGACAAAAACTTAAAAATGAATTTTTTCGCAGCTACCAGATGGGATGAGCAATCGAAGGACCGGACAACCAGTAAATAATTTTAATTCTCTTCTGCTTTACTCAGCGTTCATCGATTTTTGTTCTGAAAATTTTTGTTTTTCGGAAACACTTTTTTGACAAAACTCTCCAACCCAACAACGATATCCTGACCTTTTACTTGATACCTTCACTGAATAATCAAGTTTAGCCTGCATTTAGTCTTAAAATGCTCGCTTTGCTTGCTTCTGCTGCTGATAAGATGTTTGGCTTTGACAAGCTTTGAATACCAGTCGTTCTGACGTTTTCGAGAAATTCCAGTAGGAGCGGATGTGACGCGTTGATTTTGTCACATTCGCCAACAAGCCACACGGATATTGTTGACAACCTCCTGCGCACGTCAATCATTCTCTCCATGGGCGTCGGCAGAAATTTTTCCCGGGGGAGAGGCAAAGTCGACATTTTGCTTATCTTTTTCGTGTTGCTGACGATGCAATGAAAAGGGACGTTCACAAAACGCGTTGCCCTTTCTACAGCGCAAAGAAAATGCTCCATGTTACGGCAACAGCCGCAAAAATGCGCTTCGTTGACAGCAATGGTTCTATTTACTCATATTTGTTCCACACCGTATAAACCTACGCGGCTTCCCCAAGTGATGGGTGCGACCGGTTCGCAAGAACCGGTTCTTGGAATTTCTGTAATCCAGAGAACCGGTTGTTGGCTTAAGTCAGGGGTTCTCAAGTGATAATGAGAGAACCAGTTGTTAGTGAGTCCTGGAGTGAGAGAATCTGTTCACAAAAATTTGAATCCCACCACTGGCTTACCCCTATCAGCAGTCACTGTCTCGATGCGTTACCTAGTACAGAGCTCTGCGTTCAATGGTCACATGCAGCAAAACGCCTGCCCTACTACCAAGTATATCAGTGTATTTCAACCTTTTTACTGCAGTGAAGCCTTCCTCAAATGTTTGTGTTGCTCATGGAACTCTATGCAATGATCCAAGCGTCAATCCTAGGATGCTGTGGAACAGTGGTAATGCTACAACCGCATAGAACTGTGGTTGTGAATTTCGTCCCAGGCAATTTCGGTCTGTTTCGGTGGAACCCCTGGCAGCCACTCGCGTAACCCTGAGATTCCGCGGAATCCCGGTTGAAAAACATTGAAGTACATCTTCGAAGATTTGTTGCCATGTTATTGTTACGCATTAAAGACCAATAAGTAGAAAAATCCGCTACCAAGATGGGCAACCTGCCTCTGCAGGCAAAGCACCAGAAATGAGTGAACTGCAAGTTCATCACTGTATGACACCAGAACAGCGAACCTGGCTCTTGTGCAGTGTGGGTGTCATACCGGCAAATAAACTGGCATTGCAAGAATTAAGTCAAATAATGATCTGAATTAAGCATGCTGGCTTCAGGATTTTCAGAAATTTTTGTCTCTCAGAAATTTTTGGCGTCCCAATTTCTGGGGGGATAATACCCGTTTTGTCCCCCACCAGTCGCCTCCGATTCTCCCGGTAAGAGTAAATGCTGTGTTTGTGAGCTGCCCGGTAATTATTTGGACGCTTTGTACACAGACAGGAAAATCCTAACATGATCTCAATACTAGCAGTAGCATCTAAATAAGAAAGATCAACTCTGCTGAGCGTGAAAACGACTTGTTTGAAGGACAACAAACGGTGACGTTTGATCCACGTAGACTTGGAACTGTGCCGAGGCAATTCTTTGTGACATTTCAAAATGTTTAGCAACTTCTGCTCTTCAACCAAACCTAAGCGAAAAAAGTGCAAACGTCATTGTTTTAAATCAGGATTTCCAAATTTTCTTGCCGGAGGACCACATATGTTGTCACCTAACGGTTCCGGACATCTTACGTACTGTGATTGTTTCGGGGTATGTTACATTCCACCAAATCACAGATTTTTCGTTAATATATTATTTTTTCATTATTAACAAAATGCCTTCGCGGGCCGGATTTGGACCAAGGACCGTAATTTGGAGACCCTGTTTTAAACCATCCAATGGCAATGGGAAGCAAGTCGAAGCGGATAATTATAATCATCAACAGCTGCCATCCCACGAATGGCGTGAGAGGATGCAAATGCTTTTTATTGTATGAGTCCGCCAAAATTTAAAGCCAAGCAAATAAGGCTATTGCAAAGCTGTTTCAAGATCCAAGCAGCGAAAACGGGCACACTAGCACCAAAATTGATGAAATAACTATATACATCGCGTGTTATTACGCTACAGTTGAGTTCCGTGAAACGTTTTGTCATTGGAAGTGAAAATTGTACCAGTTGTACATTCCTTTTAGTCATTATTTTTTATCTATTGAGATCTTGTTCAAAAAGGTCAAATGACTTAACAAAAAGTATTTTAAAACTTTGTAATAAATCCAAGTTCGAAATTAAATTGCTGATGGAAAGCAGCACTGCGCTGAAAAGGGTTTCACTGGCAAACGATGAAACAGGTTCTAAAAAGGAAGTTAGTGAAAAGTTGCTACTTGAGAATATTTTTTGCCCAGGCGGCTTTTTATGTTAGTTAAGCGTAGCCTACTCTTAGACGCTATGAGTGAAATCGGTGGCGTAGCAAGGCTAAGTGCCGCCCGGGGCTGACCATAAAAGCGCCGCCCTTTCAACCCCTCAAATTTGCTTACAAAAATTTTAAATGAAAAAAGATCATGTTTCGTGCTTATTTAAAGATATAAGGATTTATAAAGCATCTTCAAAATCGCAATCAAACACTAACAAACTGAAATGTGTCTTGTTTTTTATTGTCGATTCGAGAATGATTCTTGCTTTTTCTGCTTGTCTCCACCTTTCTAATCATTAATTTTTCTATTTTTTGCTTTCTTTGCATAGGCATATACGAACCCCACATGTTTCGTCAAACTTTCCTACCTGTCGATTTTTAAATCTCCGGTAAGCTCACCGCATGACATTTTAATAGTTGACACATTCCAAGGGATCAAACGGAAAAATTAAGGCCTGTGATGGCGGCATACCTACTTTACAAATGTAAACATTTATGTATGTCAAAATTTCGTGTAGTATCCCTGTCTTTAACTAAAAGAGTATATATACTGCGTATAGCAGGCTATAATATTGATTTCATAATATGATCTCAGTGATATATAGGACGTTCATTTGTTCACTTCACGTTTTGCTAGTGGTTTAATCCTCTTAGTATGTATAAAAGATTTCAAACGTTAACTCTGTCGGCAGTTGCGCGGAGCCCTCTATAGGTGCAGGGACCCATTTTGAAAAAAATATTTTGAACAGGTTTAAAACAGGCTATGGTTGAGAATCGCTGGCTTGCAGTCTTCATTGTGACTTGCACACTTGGTCTGGCTGTTGGACTTCTTCGAATTACACGTTCATAGTGTTATTTCTTGCCTTTGTTCGTTACCAACAGAACCATCACCAGAAAGTTCAATTGGGAGACTACGTTTGTGCAGGGGGGACTGACATTCTAAAGTTTGACAAAAAATCCACTGATTTATAGTGTTTCATATTCCAATTTTTGGGAACTTTTAGCTTTTTTAGGGGGCTAAGCCCACCAAAGCCCCCGTGGCGAAGGGACTGGTTACCAACAGACATCTGTTTCGAAAACTGTATCAAACCGTGCCAGCTGGGACTTAAGCCTTTTGGATGCTCAGCAGTGATTACAACGTCTTACGTTCGACGGTATTGCGATGAACAACTTTATTCAGTGCAGCCATTGCCAAGCTGTACAGCCATTTCGATTAACGCTCTTTTTAATAAAAGCGTTAACCAAAATCATGTCTAAACATACCGTTTACCTTTGCGTTAGGTATTCAGACTAAGGTTCTTGCCTCAAATTCATCAAAATGAGAGCAACCCCTTTTTAAAACTTTTCTTGTTGAAATAACTTTTTCTGTGACTGCCAATGTTTAAAGTGTAGGCCTACCATTGAACAAAGGCGACTTCACGAAAACCATGTTGCCTATCGGCTGGCTCCTATCCATTCTACTTACAGTTCAAAAAGCTCAAAGTTAGAAGTTACCCACGAAAATACACCAATGGCACTACCCCGCTTCAGGGATGTCATTTTCCGGCACCATTACGTCACGCAGGAAAACAGCAGTTGTATTGAAATTGAGAAAAGTTATCTTTGCAAAGTTCTTCACTTCAACCGCCAAAACGTAGTGTTGATTAACTCACCTACTGACTGGGCTACAGCTTGTGTCAGTTATTGAAAATATCCCACTGAACATTAAAAAATAGCATGAGATGTGCCAAGAAATGTTTTCTTTTTTTTAATTTTGGCGACGGCAATAGCGGCATGCCAATGCCTGAAATATGCTTCTTACCGGGGCAGTTTAGGCGAACGATCTTGCCCAAGGAGCACCACGGCGATTCACTCAGTGGCCGTGGATCGAACGCTCAACCCTCCGATTGAGAGGCGGACTACCCATCGCCGCCCCAACGAAATGTTCGTCGCCAATGCCTAAGTGTCAGGAAATGTTATGATGTGCAGTTGGGGCGTTACTGAGAAACCAAAGATACGAGAAAAAGGATTAAGCTAGCCTTGATTATTTAGCGTGATTTCATGCAAACTTTTTTTGTCAGATTTTGAGAGGAGAGAGGAAGGGCAATATAAACCGAAAACAACTGGAGCCCTAGCGTTTTTAGTCTGCGGTCGAGTGTCATCACCTTCCTTTGTGCAAAGAAATTTGGCTGAGATGGCTTTGTCTGGCGAGGAAGGTGTAGGGACTAGGGCACAATTGGCCTCCAACTAAGCATGACCAGAAATAGGGAGCGCAGGAAAATTTTTTGCCCCCTTGGAGAGATGTTTTGGACGTAGTTTAAAAAATTTGGGCCCCTCTCAGAAAACTCTTTGCCCCCCAAACATTTTATCAATTCACTCACTCCAAAGCCATATCTCGTCTTCTTTTAGGCTATCCTACCAGTCTGAAGCTTCTAAACATGAAGATTGGAAAGCAGTAGAACATTTAAAAATGTATTTAAAATAATAACGAAAAACTAGAACTTTTAAACTTCTTTCAAAAATTAATTTTTGGTCAGCGAAGTGCCCCCCTCTTAAAGTGCCGCCCGGGGCCCGCGCCCCCCGGGGCGCCCCCCTTGCTACGCCACTGAGTGAAGTTGAATTTATTGGCTCCAGAAACAAATAGTTTTATTTCAGTCAGGATCAGAACGCCGAAAAAAACAGGTTGTCTCGTCGAACATCTCTCGACAGTGCTTTCTTCTCAGGGTTGGATGTTGACGCCGAATTGTAGTTGAATGGATTGTCTTCATGGAACCGGATGTCGGTGTAGATGGGAATAGGTCTTCTGGATGATTCACACAGTTGCGCAGAAACTTCTGGTCCCATAAGTGTAGCCAGGGGGCGACAAGGGGGCCATGCACCCCAAATTTCTAGAGTATCTTGTAATTATGTGCTTTGAGAGGCGGTGTTCCAAACAAAATACTGTTGTTCGCTTAAAATCAAACGATCTGCCCCCCCAGTGACGTAACTGACGGGGGGCAGGGGTCCGCGCCGCCCCCCCTGGCAAGCTAAATGTAAAAAATGGGCCTCCCTGTTAGCTTGTATTTAGGTATTAAATATGATTTTGATTTTTCGTGTGTTATTGTTTTTAGCGTTTTGCAAAATTTCTCGGAGTGTTTTCCGGTGATTTTGGGTGTTAGTACGGATGAATTCAGTTAATCGCAAAACCAATTTGCCAAGATTTTTTGTATACGTTTAACCGGAGTATGCGATTATCGGTATCAAACAAATATCCGCAAGGTTATCGCCTAGCGACACAGGGGCCCAAAATTCAGTCCCATTGCCACGGGGGAGCTTTTGTGGACTTATCCCCCAAACAAAAGTTCAACCCCAAATTTAAATTTGAAACGCTAGAAATCACTGTAGTTTTCATCAATCCTTATTCTGTTTTGTACTATAGTTTATAGACAGAGCAGTATCTGTCGCTGTTACCGAGAATAACATCGCCTGATCATTTTTGATACGTTTGTGAGCAGGGACCCAACTAGGGGGGAGGAAATGCCCCGGGGCGGAATTTTTCGGGGGGCAGCACTTTTGGTCAAAAAAAGGAATGGCAAATGGTTTTTCACGAATCAACCTGAAGTTAGATTTAGGTTAAGGTTGGACATACCATACGTCTGTCCCGGTGTCGGTGTCCCGTCCCGGTCAGCAAAATGTCCCGGAATTTTACTTCAGTGAAATTTTCAAATTTAACTGCAGCCTGATGATGCATTGTTATGACATAATTCCGTCTTGAAAGGCTTTACTTTGCTTTAACCTGTGGCTTGGGGGGCGGCACTTTTCGACTGTGGGCAGTGGCGTAACTAACGGGGGGCGGGGGTGAGCGCCGATCCCCTGGCAAGTTTTATGGTCGGGAGAGAATCGGGGAATCGAACTATCATGATTCCCAGGGAGAATTTTGGCCGAAATTAAAGCAATGCCTTACCGACTGGACTAAA
>Ga0210059_1015155_pt1 | contig 11300 bp, 4 predicted proteins | sample Ectturendosymbi2_FD_188042 | JGI IMG/M metagenome (GOLD analysis project Ga0210059, IMG submission 188042) | Ecteinascidia turbinata endosymbiont from Florida, USA - Sample 2 (SPAdes) (version 2) | ecosystem: Host-associated > Tunicates > Ascidians > Unclassified | place: Key West, Florida... | reverse complement strand
AGACGTGCTGTTCCTGCAAAACAAAAGAAAACCAGCAACAACGAGAAAACCAAATCACAAAAATACACAAACAAACAACAAAACAAGAAAACCAAATCATAAATACACAAACAAACAAAACAATCAAAACAACTTAACAAATGGAGGCAAATGAAATTTCTTTTTACCTTAACAAATGGAGGCAAATAAAATTTCAGCAAATTGCAATGATAAAAAAAGCCCAACCTTACGTTTGGTAGGGCTGTGTCAGGTCTGAACGTAAATGAAACAAAATTTTCGTCAGCGCTAATTTTGCGTGTAGTGTTAAAAGAACGAACAATAGCAGCGAGACTCATTGATTAAAATTTTGTTCAAGCAAATTCACGATAACAAGTTTAACGCGAAGCGTGAAAACACTTTACATGAAACAAACGACTCTTGAAGACACAATCGCACCTGATGCAAAATCTTTTCACAGAATACAGACAGCAAGAAAATTTGTTTATGCGAGTCGTGAGCCGCACTGCACCATTGCGTACAGGCATCTGATTTTCTGAAAGATGGTTTTTCAAAGCAATCGGTGATTTTGTGCTTTTGTACAATATGTCTTGTAAGAGATATTAGTTGAAACAGATTTGACACGGAAAAATTTTGACTCCTACGTGAAGCCCGTAACGCAAGGTTACTGTTCAGGCATAAAAAGCATTTGAGTAATGCAAAAAGCTTTCAGTGAAATCAATGTGAAATTTTTTCGGTTGTAGAGCAAATTCACAGTCTAATGAAAAAATACCAACCGATTTAGACAAAGCACTGTGTCAATTCATTCGACAGACGCTTTTCGCCATGCGACAGAATTGGCGGTTACAGAGATTTGGAGTTTTGTTAGCATACCCAGTTCTACTTTCCAGAAAGTAGTGTCTTGTCGTGTCCCACTTGTTGAAAAGGTCATGATGAAAACGCAGGAAAAGCAAAGAGGTGAATCCAATGGCATACAAGAAGCTTAGCCGCGCAGTTTTTAAAATTTTTGCACATCTTAGAACAGGGGTGGGGAACCTGCTGCCCACGGGCCAAATGGCGCCCGGGTGAACATTTAGTATGGCTTGAATCAGATTTTTCGTTACCAAGTTAGAACGCAAGCACAACATCGCGTCAAAACGAAACTCCATGACAAGTCAACACGTAGACAGTACGTGAAGAGAAGTCTCTCTCGTCGCTTGACATAGTTTTCTCTCCTTAGATTTGTTTTGTACGATGAAGGTAGCATTTTAAGTTAAAATTAATTAATTTTGCGGCCCGCCAGCTATAATCCACAATTCATGCGGTCCGTGATAGTACGTACTGTAGGTTCCCCATACCTGTCTTAGAATATCAGCTACACCCTGGAAATGAGATTTACTGTACTATGTTGTTTCAACTTCAGGTTAAAAATTGATGCAAAGATTCTCGAAAACGGCGTGAGAGATTATTTTTAAAAATGTGTGCCCTGATACGAAAATTGCACACTGATTTTTTAAATCGCGTTAAAAAATTTTTTTAATTACATTGGCAAATGCTATATGTTTGCAGTGAAGTCTTGAAAATTATGTAAAACCACGACAAGTGAATGAACGCTGAACTACAGATAAGCAAACGCTCGCTGCAACCGTCAGCAGTCCTGCGTTTTTTTGCTCATGAGCGAATGCAGCATTGACGTCTTTGCCGTAGCCTATATTTTTCCCGTCCTGCCTCACTGATTTTCTATTGCACCACCCGATACCGCATGCTTGCAAGGAAAGCTTTGTTTCCCAGAAAAGATTTTCAGTGGTTGACAGCAGCAGCTAAAACGCCCTTCTGAATGAACGGCTCTTAGCCTTTGAGGCTGCGTTTTCCTAAGAGCTACGGCTTTCATTATACGCCCAAACACTAAAAGGAGCTAGTGATAAAATCACACTGGTGATTAAATTTGCCTTTTGCGTTAGCCTATACCACAGGATCGAAATGTTGAAAAACACACTCATGCTAATTTTCAAATGTGTCAAAGTGATTCTGGTCCGACTTGCAAACGCTCAATAACATTAATCCTTTTGCCCAATCGGACATGTTGGAAAAGATACTTGGAAAACTTGCACGGCGTAATTTACGCAAAAACGTTTGACTGCCTTGTTTTGCTTTCACCAATGTGGATTTTCTGTTATGCTACTAAAACAGCTTTTGGAAGATTGGAAACAATTTGCGCATCTCGGATCCATGAGTAAGTTTATGTTACGTTGAATTCACAATTAACAGAATTGTTGAACTGCGTTTCCGATAAATTTTACGGTGTGAGTTGAAGAACTTGTTATACACGTAACTGCAAAAGTGCGTCAGGCCAACTCTTTCGCAATGTTAGCTATCAATTACTTGGCATTCGCTAACTGAAAATTTGTCACTACAACAATCTTTTGTTTGTTTTCATTGAATAGCTTGAATGTGCTGATATTAACACGTACTATGTTTTTCAGACTGTCCAAGTCATATCTCGCGCAATAACTTTAAAACATAAGCTTGCTTTAAAGCAGTTGGGACCTGGAAGTATAGGCTACTGTTCTCGGTAAATCTGCGTATGAATGGAATGCTTGGGAGAAATATGGCACTGGATTCAAGGTTTCGCTTCATTAGCCTATAGCTATACTGTTTTTGTTTTGGAGTATACAGTATGTCAATATGACATTTTTTATTTGTGTATTTGGCGGTGTGCACAACTTAACCCTTGTCGCTGATAATGACTTTCTTCCAAACTAACGTGGAACGGATCGAACAGGTCAAAAGCAACCGGAGCTAAATCTTTAAATCTGGCCTATTGCTGCTAACTTACCGCAAACAAATCATCCAAAATTAGCGCAAAGCAGTGAGAAGAGCAATTGCTGCCAATGTGTGCATGCGGAAGAGCTCTTGCGAACTCTTCCCTTTGGCCACCACTCAGGCCTAATTAGTAGCTATAGTGATAGCGGAAAGTGGTGATACCTCGCTTTAGCATCAGTTATTTTTTTCAAAATAGTGCGGCGCTACCGCTTTCCTAATAGAAAATTAGCTCGCCACAGTAGTTCGCTATTTTAGTAGCTCACTTCTGCCCACCTCTGCACATAACTTACAATTCCTTGCAATTGAAGGAAGGCAGTAGCGCTGCAAAACAATATAAGGTTATCTTTTAAGCTGCAACCATCAATGCAACCATCTGACTTTGTTCAGGATAGCTCCAGAATGGGAGTAATGGTTGCCTATACATGGGTGGCTTGCATTCACTAATCTACTTGAAATCATGCACTCTGAAAACAGCAATTGCATTATTGGAGGTGAAATAAGTATAAATTTGCTCAAATACCAAATTGACCTGACATTATTGACACACACATTACTGATTATGTTAGCAATATTTTGAATTGTGGCTGTATATCTCTTATTAACAAACCCACCAGGTTTTCTTCTACCTCTCAATCTTTCCTACTTGATTATATATATAGGCTACAAATATAATTGATGACAACACCTCTTCTGGAATTGCACTCTATGACATCTCTGACCATCTTCCCAGCTTTGCAAACTTTAATTTCCATCCCAAATATGCCACAAAGTACAGACCAAAAATTCGCTGTCCAAAAAATTTTGACTTGACATCTTTCTAGAAGATCTAAACATTTCTCTTTATAATCTTGGCTTCAACAAGAACAACAGTGGTATCAACATCACTTGTAACAATTTTATTCTTATGTTCAAAAATATTGTTGACCAACTTGCTCCCCTTAGGCCTGCTTCCAGAAACGAAACTTGTTCCTTCCACAATCTTTGGTTCACCAAAGATTTGCTAACATCAATCTCTAAAAAGAATGCCTTATATAAAAAGATGTAAGGTCTATCGACAAACAATCCAGCAATTTCAGCCAAGTAGTGTTCCCTCTAAGCCGAAAAAAACCGGCACTTTTTTTGGACGCCAGCCGACAACAATTTTGAAAATCGGCACTTGCAAATTTGGACGCAATTTCTTTCACTGGAGAAAATTTCACAAAACAAATTTTCTATATTTTTTAAAAGATGTGAGGGACATATTTGAACGATTTAAGCCGTTCTCAGATCACAGCAAGGATATACAGCAGTGAGCAGTGAAAAAAGTTCAGACGCACTTTGGAACTTCTCCGCCTGCAAGTTTATAAAAAAGTTCCGGGCACATTTTCACGATTTATGCGTCCAAAAACGAAGCTGTTTTCCATGAAGTTCAGATATATTCTTTGAGTTCTGCGCCTTCAAGGTTAACAGAAAATGTTTTGGGCGCATTTTCACGATTTATGCGTCGAAAAACGAAGAATTTTGCTGTGAATGAGACGCATGTTGGAAGTTCTCCGCTTGCAAGATTTACAAAAATATTTCCGGGTGCATTTTTACGATTTACGCGTCCAAAAACAAAGCTGTTTACCGTGAAGTTCAGACAGATTTCGGAAGATTTCTTCATGGGCGCATTTTCACGATTTTTGCGTCCAAATTGAAGCTGTTTCCTGCTAAGTTCAGATGCAATTTGGAAATATTCGCCTTATGAGGTTTACGAAGAAAGTTCTGCGCATTTTCATGATTTTTGCGTTCAAAAACGAAGCTGTTCCCTGTGAAGTTCAAACGCATTTTTGAAGTTCTCCGCTTGCAAGGTTTACAAAAAAGTTCAGGGCGCATTTTCACGATTTGTGCGTCCAAAAATGAAGCTGTTTCCTGCGAAGTTCAGACGCATTTCGGAAGTTCTCTGTCTGCAAGTTTTGCAGAAAATGTTCTGGGCGCATTTTCACAATTTATGCGTCCAAAAACGAAGCTGTTTGCCGTGAAGTTCAGATACATTTTGGATGTTTTCACCTTGCGAGGTTTATACAAAAAGTTCTGGGCGCATTATCACCATTTTTGCGTCCAAAAACGAAGCTGTTTGCTGTTAATTTCAGACGCTTTTTGGAAGTTCTCCGCTTGCAAGGTTTACAAAGAAATTTCTGGGCGCATTTTCACGATTTATATGTCCAAAAACGAAGCTGTTGTCCGTGAAGTTCAGACGCATTTTGGAAGTTCTTGCCTGCAAGTTTTGCAGAAAAAGTTATGGGCGCATTTTCACGATTGATGCGTCCAAACGCGAAGCTGTTTGCTGTGAAGTTCAGACGCATTTTGGAAGTTTTCGCTTTGCCAGGTTTATGAACAAAGTTTTGGGCGCATTTTTACGATTTATGCGTCGAAAAGCGAAGCTGTTTACCGCGCAACTCAGACGCATTTTAGAAGTTATCTGCCTTTAAGGTTTACAGAGAAAGTTCTGGACGAATTTTCACGATTTATGCGTCTCAAAACGAAGCTGTTTGCCGTGAAGTTCAGACATATTTTTGAAGTTTTCTCCGTGCAAGCTTTAGAAAAAAGTTATGGGTGTATTTGCTCGATTTTTGCGTCCAAGAATGAAGCTGTTTGCTGTTGAGTTCAAACGCATTTTAGAAGTTTTCGCATTTTGAGGTTTATGAAAAAGTTCTGGGTGCATTTTCATGATTTATGCCTCCAAACACGAAGCTGTTTGCTGTGAAGTTCAGACGCATTTTGGAAGTTATCTCCGTGCAAGCTTTATGAAAAAGTTCTTGGCTCATTTTCACGATGTACGCGTCCAAAAACGTAACTGTTTGCCGTGAAGTTCAGACGCATTTTGGAAGTTCTCCGCTTGCAAGATTTACAGAAAAAGTTCTGGGTGATATTTCACGATTTATGCGTGCAAAAACGAAGCTATTTGCCGTGAAATTGAGACGTATTTTGGACGTTCTCCGCTTGCAAGGTTTACAGAAAAAGTTCTGGGTAGTATTTCACGATTTGTGCGTGCAAAAACGAAGCTATATGCCGTGTAGTTCAGACGCATTTGGGAAGTTCTCCGCTTGTAAGGTTTGCAGGAAAAGTTCTTGGTGGAATTTCACGATTTATGCGTGCAAAAACGAAGTTGTTTGCTGTGCAGTTCAGACGCATTTTGGAAGATTTCTCCGTGCAAGCTTTATAAAAATTTCTGGGCGCATTTTCACGTTTTTTGCGTTCAAAAACGAAGCTGTTTGTCGTGAAATTCAGACGAATTTTGGAAGTTCACCGCCTACAAGGTTTGCAGAGAAGGTTCTGGACGAATTTTCACGATTTTTGCGTCCCAAAACCAAGGTGTTTGTTTTGCAGTTCACACACATTTTGGAAGTTCTCTGCCTGTAACGTTTACAGAGAAAGTTATGGGCGCATGTTCACGATTTATGCGTCCAAAAACGAAGCTGTTTGCTGTGAAGTTCAGACGCATTTTGGAAGTTCTCCGCCTGCAAGATTAGCAGAAAAAAGTTCTGGGTGCAATTTCACGATTTGTGTGTCATGCAAACAAACATTCTTGACTTCAACATTTTGGTCACATTTTACAATTTTCCACGCCCATAAATCTTTACTGTGTTGTACGGACACAGTGTGAAGTTCTTGACTTTCACATTTTATAAGAACACATTGCTTTGAATCTGAACACGTTTGGACTATGACTGCACCCACACATTGTGACGTGCAGGTGTGACTTTATGCGAAGCAATTTCAAAAAAGTCTTGGACTGGCACCTCAGACATGTTTTGTAGTATCTGAACTTGGAAAGAATGAAAAGATTTTGCGAAATATGACCGAAGGTAAATTGCGTGGCAAAATTAAGCTAAGTCGTTCATAGAGGCCTTTTTCCTAGCTTGTACTTGTGTTTTGAGTGTAATGCACTTTTGACAGACAGTAAAACTTGTTTTTTGTCCGGCTTATCACGACTGTTATCAAATTCCAGGTTCAGTTAAAATATCTCATCACGTGGCTGGTAAATGGCTGAGGCCACAAAGTTTGACGGTAAAATTTCACGTTCATTTGTGATGTATGAAGTACGAAAATAAACAAGCCTGCAAGAGGTGGGAAGAAGCAATGATCATTGATAATTAAATTTAATATCTAAGCCTGGCGAGATATAGGCACGACGCACTTTCGAATAACAGTTAACTTACGGGGTTGGTTGACCAGATGACCGCCACGGTCTTTCGCCAATCCTATATGACACAGCGCCCGTCTTTATTTACACCGATCAGCTATTATGCCATTGTGTTTTCATTTGCTCTAATTTTCGCTAATGGTTGGTTTACTGCATGCGATGGTGATTGGTGATTCTACTTATTGGCTGAGTCATATGAAACAATAAACCATTACCATTAACTTGCACATGCAGTTTGGAATAACAGTTAACTTGCACATGCAGTAAATTCCTACAAAGCCAGTGCTTGTTTGGGAAAGTAGGCTAAAAAGACTATTTGTCGATCAAGTCAGTGTAAATAGTCGAATGGCAGGGAGAAGAGATTTTTGTCAATCGATTTTGACGTATCGGTTAGAACCAATGTGTACAGTTAAGATAAATATGCCTAAAATTTTTAAGTGCGAAAATAGGCCTAAAACGGTTGTACAGAGTGCTTTTCTGTATCTAGATATTGTTTCCGTCTGTGGCGGTGCTGTTGCTTTTTCAAATACACCTTTCAGGCAGTGGACTGGGCCTAATAACTCATCCAACGTGGATGATTTGCAAATGCGTTGAGGCTTGATGTGAGCGACGGTTGTTGGAGAGAATGTAAACAAGATCATGTTCACTAATCGTTGGTGCCACTACACCACAAGAAAAACAAACTGTAACTTGCCTAACAGTCAACACCTGAAGTTAACCATGTCGACGTTGAAAAAGACATTTTGAACACATTTTGTTATTTTTGTTGATCACAAAAAGCAAAACCTGTTGACTGTTGTTACTTTTAGACGTTTAACGAAAGGGCCTAAGTTTCTTGATTGTTCTGTTTTTTCAAAATGTTTTGAACGTATTACGCCGATCTTCACGCATTGTTTGTTACTGCAGGCCTTATGTTTGGGCGCATTGTGACTGAAATGTTTTTTTTAGATATTTGGGCACTTATCAGTGATCTCTGCCTGTAACGAAAGGCTAATGCCTCAGGTGCATTTTTATAAATTCATGGCTGCAATAGTTTGCAGTACGCTATTTGCACACTTTTCGCTTGCGGCGACATCCGCCTTTTGTACATTTGGACTCAAGAAAGGTAGGTGAGAGTACATCCAGGCTACGTGATTTGTCAAAATGATATATTCAGTAACAGTTATGTGAGCGGGCACATTCTTATTTTCACTGCTATGATGTTGTAAGGTTGTTCCCTTTGAACAGTTGCACACAAGAGTTCATGATAGGCCTACAAGAATAGCTGAGGTTATGTCTACAACACGCAGGGGATCCAAAATTTATCTTTTTGCAGTTCTAAGAATTGTATGTACTGTAGTATTGAATGATCTAGGTTATGCATACAGCAAATCAACTATGTTAAGAAGTCTTTAGAGAAGGTCTGTTTGGATATCGATTTTATTTATCTTTGATCAACGCTACTACATAAGAAAGATACTGAATATTTAATGTTTTACCATTACCTCTGTTGCATTAGTGAACAGCAACGTGGCTGAATTGCAGTGTTTAGGCCAAAAGGAAAACAGTTCCTTCACGTGGTGGATGGCGTTTGCGCAATGTTAAAAAACGCGTTGAACTCCACGACATTTATAAAAGTTTATCGTGTGGAGGCTAGCTTTTTTTCATAGAATTTTATTACAATTTTGATATAACCTAGAATTAAATTATTTGTAAAAAAGCTTTTGTTCTAACTTTTTAGATTCTATGTTGTGTTACGCATGAGCACTAAAAATCTAAGCCAGCTGAAAATTTTTGTGGTAAGTAACGAAACAACGAAGGTTTGTTGGTAGTTGGGATCACTGTCTAAATCTGACAAACACTTTCAATTAAGTTTTGGAATTTTTTACAACTTTGCATGCAGAGGTAAAGAAATATTTTAAGCACGCGTGTAGGCGACTGGGCGTTAGCCGTTAATTATGTAGTACTTGTTTTTATTCTCGTGGCATAGCTAGTGGGTTAGGAATGTTTATTGCTTAGGCTCTTTCATAGTGCTAACCAACACACTATTAAGTCAGTCATACTTCAGACAGTACGCTATAAACCATTTTCAGATTTTGGACGCAGGATTTAGCTGCTAGACGCGAAACCAACCTGAGGGAAAAGAGACAGACCAAGTAAAATTCCTTTGTTGTTTCAAAACCTTTAAAGAAATTGCGCAGTATCATTAGATGTAAAGAAATTGCGCAGTATCTTCAGATCATTAGCCTGATTCAATTGTATTGTTGGCTTAGCGCAGTGATTTTCAACCTAGGGGTCGTGAACCAATTTTGGAGGGGTCAGTGGTAGATATTTTATGAACACAGCTGCATTGCATTTGCTTTATTCGAGTTTTAAATGGGGATGTTGGGTTAGAATGGGTTGCTGTAATTGGTCGCGGTACAAAAAGTTGCGACAGTAAGCAACGCGCAACAAAGACAGTCATTCAGGGCGGTACGCAAAAAACAGTCATTCAGGACAGTACGCAGGGCAACCCCGGTCTGAAAGAAAAGGTTCACATTTGGCTAGGAAGTTTGCATGCAGCTAATTATATTTATTGCCTCTGTGATGACTGTTTTTTTTTTGTTTATCAGAAAATGCTGCGTGTGTACGTGTTGGAAAAAGTGAAGACCATTTTTTATTTTTCTTGGTCATTCACCAAAAATGGTTGATGAAAGTTTTTTTCGGTAAAAATGGACGCATTGTAAGAAAATTTACAAAGGGCGCCTAAGTTTTTTTATCTTGACGGTACTTTTTGGACACCAGCAAACTTACAAAAATCTTAGAGGGAACACTGCAGCCAAGTACAAATTTTACAGAAGTAAAATTACTTACCTCAAAAAATCCCCAAAACAAAACTACTTAGCAGTGGCGGCTCGTGGTGAAATTGGCCGGGAGGGCTGCGAAATTTCATCTCTGGTTGAACATATGGAATTGCAGCCCTGGCTGTTTTTATAAATAGTGGCGTTTTCAGTCATTCCAGCAGTCCTAATCTTATCACACTCGTAAGTTTCAGTTGTCCATATTGATACATAGAAGAAAACATTCACTTCAGTTTAATGAAACCAAACCCTAAAGCGTAAACACGAAAACAAAAAAATTAAACCCGTCCCATCAAAAGTATGACGCATAACCACTGCCATCAAAGCTGCAAAGGCGATAGCCGAACCCAGCACCACTTGCACACTAAGCTTGGAACATTCCGCTCGACTAATAAGGCGCTATTGTGAACATGACAAAGCTTAGCATTTTATTCAAACCGTGTCATAGCAGCAGACCTCGGCTAGAGCCACTTTTTTTGAGCTGGTACATTAATCATGTTCTTTCAAATGAATTTTAAATTTTCCAAAAAATTTCGAACAGTTTATGATTTTACACAAGATTTCTCGTTTTTTTGAACTGGATTGTTATGCTTTTCTAGTAAACGTTTGTATCCTGAATCAGTTACAGCTGCAACGTTCACCTTACCAAAAAATTAAAGGTCTACTTATAGTACTTGAATGCTTGTAGGCTTGCCAGATTTCTCATGCTTCAAATTTTTCATATCTCAGTGTTTTAAACCAGTCACATCTTGTGTTGTCCAAGAATGAGATCCACCAACTACTGCCATACATCTTCAAACGGCAACCCTAGAAAGCTCAACAGCTTAGCCTACAGTTGCAAGCTGCACTGGTGCAGATAAACGAAGGGCTGTATTTTCGCAGCCCGAGTTTGGCGACCAGATTTGAATCCAATGCCGCCAATATCGCCAAAGTACTGGTAAAAGCATTGTTAAACTTAATTATAAAATTCAATATCCAAGAAATTCAGGTAGTAAAACACAGTCAAGATCATATTTCCTCCGTTTTTTTTGTTTTTTTTAATTCAACGTCAAAATATCAAAAACGCTTTGCGATAGGTGGATACACCACCATGTTTTTTGTAGCCAAATGTTTGGTTTCTTTCCTTTAGGGCTGTGCCGATGACAGCCCCGAAATCGCCAAATTCATCGGCAAGTGTGCTGAAAACGTCATCGCATGTGCAGCGTCGTTGGCAAACAGCGAAACATTGGTTTTGTTGGATTGCTAGGAAACGTTGAGCCGAAACGGTGTCGGAAGTACCGAAAATGATTGTGTTGTGAAATTTTCGTAACTACATCTAAACTTTAGGCGAGTTTGGCCGTTTGGCGGAATCTTTTGCCTTACATTTTTCAGGGAGGTGTGGCGGCCATAAGATGGCGCCACATGTAAATAAATGGTCACCGCTAGATGGTGCCCATGAGTAACAAGTCACTGTGATAGTCACCACAAGCGAATTATCGTAATTCTCTTATCCCTATATAATGATAGTGCAACCTAGT
>Ga0210059_1015154_pt1 | contig 11301 bp, 5 predicted proteins | sample Ectturendosymbi2_FD_188042 | JGI IMG/M metagenome (GOLD analysis project Ga0210059, IMG submission 188042) | Ecteinascidia turbinata endosymbiont from Florida, USA - Sample 2 (SPAdes) (version 2) | ecosystem: Host-associated > Tunicates > Ascidians > Unclassified | place: Key West, Florida... | reverse complement strand
ACCGTGGCGGTCATCTAGTCAACCAACCCCGTTTATCACTTTTTGACAAGTGTTGAGAAACAACAGTTGGAGATCGAATAGGCATAATGAAAAGAAAAAAAAAAAACGAATGAACGCAGAACATGGTGAAGAAATGTACAGTTGAAAGCGCATGCCTATGTACATAGATGAGTGGTTCGAATTCAAGTGAAGAAATTTGGTGTGGTTAGAGTATTTTTAGCAATACAAAGAGATCAAAAAGTAGTAATAAAAAAAGTAAACAAGTTACAAAAAGTGATTAATGAGGTACAAAAGAAAACAAAGCAAAACAGAAAAAAGCAAAAAGTGTACTTCATGCCGGAAAGCATAGAGTATGCACACAGAAAATGCGAAAAAGTAAATGCACACAAAAAATAAAACAGAGTTACAGAATACACAGTATTTTGTTCTAGACAGGTGAAATGTTGCTTAAGTTCAAAATTGGGAATTTTTTTCATGTAGGAGGTGTTTCTTAAGTTTCCATTAAAGGTAAAGGCGGTTGAAAATTTAATATCGTCTGGTATTGAAGACCATACTTTTTGACCAATAAATTTAAGAGAACATTTTCCTGAGGAAGAGTTAGCTCTAGGTAAAAACAGGTTGTTAGAGGTTGCTAGTCTTGTGGAGTGATAATGAATTGAGCTGAGTGGAATAAAATATTCAAAATGATTTGGAAGCAGTTTCTTATGATAAGAGTGCATGAATTTGCCTACTGAAACGCTATATAGTTTGGGAAGGCATAAGATGTTTAAGTGCTGGAAATGTTCTTCTAGTGATCCCATGTTAGTTAGATTTATTATTTTAATAAGTTTATTTTGGAGCTTAATGAGAGGTTGAATGGTTGCATTTGAAGCACGTCCCCAATTCAGGATTGAGTAATAAAGGTAGGGATGGATTAATGAGTTACAGACAACTTTCAGTACAGGTGGTGTTGTATAATGTTTAAGCTTGGATAGAATTCCACAAGCTCTTGATAGATGAGTTTTTACCATTTGTACATGAGGTTTCCAGCTTAACTTATTGTCAAGAAGGACACATAGGTATTTTAGGTTATCTTCAGGGGAAATGTTGTGGTTATTTATGGGAACTTTAAATGAAGCAGGACTGTGTTTTCGAGAAGTTAATAGCATAAAATTAGTCTTACTGTAGTTAAGAGAAAGCTTGTTGGCTCTCAGCCAGTGGTCAATTTTACATAACTCAAGGTTAACAGTTGTCTGAAGAACATTAAAACAGGAATTTGACATATGGAGTTTTTTATCATCAGCAAATAAAGTAGTATGAAAAGAGGAAGCTTTTGTGATATCGTTAATGTAAATAAGGAAAAGCAAAGGCGAAATAACACTACCCAGCGGGACCCCGCAAGACATCCTTTTGTATGAAGATTTAAATGCCCCTAGCTTAGTGCACTGCATTATATTGTGCAGAAAACTTGAGAATAGTTTATGAGAAACACCTCTGATACCATAGTGATAAAGTTTATCAAGTAAAATTTCATGGTCACAGCAGTCAAATGCTTTTGATAGGTCTAGAAATAAGGAACATGTCATTAATTTATTGTCAAGGTTTCTGAGTAGTTCATCATAAATAGTTGTAATGGCTGGATCAGTTGAGTGATTTTCTCTAAAACCGTATTGTCTTAAATTAGATTGTGTTCTGTCAGGTAAGAGTATACTCTGTGATAAAGAACTTTTTTAAACAACTTTGACAATACTGGAAGAACAGAGATTGGTCTATATTCAGATGAGGAACTTGGGCTATGAACTTTAGGACACACGATAACTAACACAATCACACGATAACTAACACAAAATGCAACGCTTCCACGCTTGCGTCACTGACCTTTCTATTTGCTTTCATTCTGGCTGGCACTTGGCGTTGCTGTGTGACGTTAGTGACGCAACAATGCAAGAGAAGTTCTCATGAGAACTCGTCCATTGTTGGGCAACGTACGTCGGAGCAATGATAAGTAAACTTAGTGCTCTGCGTGCTAGCGAGTTACTGGACAATGCATCATTCGTTTAAAGTTATTCTCGAATGGAACCTGTCCACAGATTGGAATTCAAATCCAATGATCTATGCAAGTCCATTGATTGAAAAAGCATTCAATCTGATGCAATTTCTATTTTAAAAAATATTTTATTGCTGAGTGTAGCTCGGGCTATAACGAACTAGCCCGAGTAAACATCACTACCAGACTTGTTCATATATTAACCCAAGTTACTGGACAGTTGTGTGTTTGGAACTATTCTCGAATGGGAACTGTCCATTGCAGAGATCAGCAACCTACGGCCCGCAGTTCCTTTCCAAATAGTGGTAACTGTGTGGCCCGCCGAGTGGTATTTTATTTTATGAATCTGCCCTCCTTGCAACACCTTGTATTGCATTCTTATGAAGAGGCGCTTATAAGAAGCCGCGTTGTGCTATAAAGGTACTGTATTTCGCATTTTGGGCTTTTGTTATGAACTGTGAAAATCAGGAGTTAATCTGATTAAAATTCCATAAATTCCTAAGCTTTATCAGCATCATCAACAACAAAGGGAATGGAATTGTTGGTGAAACCTCAGTACGGCTCGCCATACCTTGCAGAGTTTGCTTTTGGCCGGTGACTAATGGAAGGTTACCGACGCCTGGTTTATTGGATTCGAATTTAAATCCAATGTTTCAAAAACTATTCACTCTGGTATGAATCGTATTTTACAAAATACAGTAAACCTCGGTTAATCCGGATCTTCGTCAACACCGGATAAAACTGGTGGTACGAACAATTTCTAATGTTCTTCTTTATAGAAACCTTCGGTTTATTCTCGCCAATTCCGTATAAAACCTGCTATTTACACATCTCGTAATCCATATTTTCCTGCTCTACCAGGCTTTCGTATTTTCTGATCTTGCACCGACTCGTCTATAGCTAACGGAAAATATGCAATCGGTCAAACTCCAGTTTTCAAAAGGAAAACTTCAGCTTTTTTAAAGATAGTAAAAATGGCCCACATAACATTGCTACAGTACCACTAAATCATCGCATCGACTTTCGCGGCGAATAGTAATTGGAAGTTGCTGTCAAGTTTAGCCGAGTTAATTTTCGTCGTGATCTGTCACAAATCCCTCCAACAGTATTGTATTATTATTATCAAAATCGCCTTGAAACAAGTATCCATGGCCTTCGGTAAAGCATTGCTAAATCATTGTTTCGCAGGCAAAAAAATATGACAGTCCTTTATCACGTGTTTTAGAATATTTGGTTAATACCGTGAGACGAGTAAAACAATGTAGGCTTATTGAAGTGCGTTCTGTTGTAAAATACTGGAAATATGACGGTTGCGAAATGATTTACGTAGCAAGTAATGGCTAGTAAAATTAGTAAGACCTAGCCTTTAAGTTGTAAAACGTACTTATCGTGTTTTTCAGTCACTTCGAGTGTTTTGCTGTACGATGGTCATCTGACTTAAAGGCAGAGTATAACAAACCAGTAAGCTAGGAAAGGAGAAACTCACACCAACGAGTATGCATAAACACCCAATCTTAGCTAAACTAAGGAGTCCAAAAAATCCTTCATGCCACCCGTTGTTTGAGGCTTGCTATGAAGTCATTCTGTTGCTGAGATCACGCCAAAAGTTCTATTGTGTAAAAGCCCTGAGTGAAATACCTTTTTAGCCAGCTAGCTAGCATAAGCGAATGCAATTCCACCAACTAGCAACGTCTCATCGGCATCCAAAGCGACGATGAAGCCCGTGCCATATTTCATACAAGCGGATGGTCAAATTTTGGGGTTAACTGCAGTGAGCGTTTTCCAGAACTTAAGAGAAAAGTGAAGCTATTGTTACAGACGTTTCCCATGAAGTACTTTGCTGAGCAAAGTTTCTGATAAATATTACACGCATGTAATAAATACTGCAATTGTCTTTACGTGAATAAGAACGATGGTAACGCCATAAGACCTGAAACGACCAACTTGCGAACTGCTTTAAAAAAGCTTGCAGATAAACACCAGCGTAAGGTTCGCATTAATTGGAAACAGCTGTTTTTGGAAATGAATAACATTTACTCTTCGAATGCATTAGCATTCGTTTTGTTTGTTCGTTTTGTGCTAACTAGATTGCCTGTTTATACTTCATTAGCATTGAAATTATTTTCAAAACAAAATAATATTTTCAGACAACGCAAAAATAGTAGGCAGGGGGCGATTTTCAAACAAAGTTCCCGTAGGGGAGTGATTGTTCAAAGAAAAGGTTGAAGAGCACTGGTTTAGAATTATGATAACAGCGGCTGCACCTGAGCGCAACAATCGACTAACCAAACCATAGATGCGATTATTACGTCACACACAAGCGTAGCATTTCTCGCTGAATGTAACACTCAAGGCACACCGTCACACCACGGTTTCAGTCTATTGATAAGTGCTGAGCGTACATGTGTTAGAGCAGGGGTGACGAACCTATTTGCTATCGCAGGCCATTTTGTCAGTTACCGCTGAGTAAGCGGGCCGCACAACTTTTCAGTCATACTATGAAACCTGGTAAAAACGAAAAAAATTGTTCAACAGAAACAAGATTAGAAGCGGGTCAAAGAAAGTTCAAGACTGCTCGTCTCACTTGAATGCTTCGCGGGCCGCACGAAATTCTTTTGCGGGCCGCATGCGGCCCGCGGGCCACATGTTCGTTACCCCTGTGTTAGAGCATTATCCCTGAGTGTATTGCACTCGGGTAAGATGTCTGGAGGGCATTACCTTCTAAAGACTGACTGCTTATGGACCAGTCGCAGAAATCTCTGCGTTAGTCCAAAATCCCAGATTTCTTCGCAGTCAAGTAATCTAGAATAATGAACTTAAGAAGGTTCATAATTGCCTGGATATAGCGGTTACTAGTCTGATATACCATTGTAAATACATCAATTCATTCGTTTTGTTTCTGCAAAAGTTGGCTGTTAGGTCGTAAATCTGTTCAATTTAAGTTATTTTCACCGGTATCTCAGTACTCAGATGACGTCAAGCTAGTAACAACCATCTTTGGATAATCCGGATCTTCGCCCGAACCGGATAAAATCGAGGGTCAAATCGAATTCGGATTAATCGAGGTTTACTGTACTTAATTGCAGAGGGCAGCCCGGGCTGTATCGGACAAGTCCGAGTAAAGCGCATGAGAATATCTACTACGAACGATATTTTTTTATTCAGGTCACTTGCAAAATGAACGGGAAATGTCAGACATGGAACCAAAATATATGAACAATAACAAGGCACCATGAAAAGATCCCGATTGAACAACTTTAACAAGTGAATTGGGTGGTGGCACAAATATACATAGCAAATCAGTTTACGTTGCACAATATGAATCATATAATCGAAGACCTCGGGCCTAGTCCGCGTCGCCAATGACATTCGTAATGTGGGATACGGCTATGGCTTCTTGGAAATTCGACGAGCTTTCTGCGAGGTGGGCCGTACACCTGCATGATGACCATTTGCTACTCCCAGTTATGCGAAAAGAATAAGGCGAAATGGCAGCGAGAAATTCGCAGAGTAAACACAACGTTGTTCCAAGTGCTTCGACCTTTACTTCATCTGTAGGCCTATAGTTAGCCTATAGCCTTGAACCAACACTGCGTTTACTTCGCGAGTTTGTTGCTGACATTTCGCCTTATTCCTATTGCATAACTGTATTTTATTTTTCGTTCCCTTTGCTCAGCCTAGGTGCTTCTACTGAAAATTTATCACCACTGTTACGTAACAGTCTCACTGATTCAATAAGATCGTCGTTGGTCTCTTTAACTTGGACCCAAATTAGCCTATCTTTGTCGAATCTAGCCATTCAAAACTAGCATCTCATAGTTTGTTGCCAATCCCCTTTGATAATTTCTAGTTGCGCCACTGTGAGAAGCTACAATTCGTTTCAGGTCAGCGATACCGATTCTTAATCGCCGTAGAAACCAACTTCAAACACACTGCTTTAATTTATGAAAAAGTATTTTGGAGCAAGCGTTTGCTGAAAGCACATGTGATCTTCAGGACTACAACGATGCAGTCCATTAAGCTTTCAGCCACCTGCGAAACTTTGTAGACCACTGGTTTTCTTGAATCGACACAATCAGAAAACAACCCAAAAAACAGGCTTTCATAACTGTGAAACTTACTTTTATGAAACACAGGGTCCTGGAATTCGAAAAGACCTTAATGATGGGCTGCCTATAAATACTAGCAGTAAGTAGCTCACCTGGCTGTCTATTCCAAGACACACGAGCATCACGAAGAAGAGAACAGACCAGACGGGAGATGCCGGCAGGTTTGCGAAGATCTGCGGGTAGACTATAAAAACGAGTTCGGGGCCTTCAGTGGCCACTTTCTTGACCGACATACTCAGGATGTGGGACATGTGGCCCATGGCCGAGAATATGACAAAACCTGAAAAAAGAGCATGTCGCAAACCCTTGCAATAGAAGCGTGTTGCAGCAGCCACAAAACGTAAAAACAAGGAGGTATAGCATCCATTTTAAATGACTTGGGCACAGAAACGCGAATGTTATTTCATACAGATGCTATAGAGAAGTCGCAGGCTTCGCAGATAATTCACAAGATTGAGTTAGTATTGCAGACAGCCACACGGTCAAATAGCACCAAATTACGCATTCCACAGCCGATAACAACATTGATAGCAGCAGCGGTACGACATGTGTCAGTCACGTAATTACAAACTCACAAATAGGCTCAAGGAGACAATAAATTACAAGCAAGAAGCAACTGATTTCAACAGACGTTAATGAGTCAATCAATGTCAATTCCATGAATTGCATAGAAGAGTAAACCTTCCATCATTCTACGCGCACTCAGAATTGTTGACACAAGATTTTGAAGGTTTTGTTTGTGGCATGAAGATACCAACAACTCTACAACCGCTTCACAAACGTTGCTCGTCGTTCAAACACGCACAGCCGGTGAATGACAACGACAACCAGTCCTCGACGGTTTTTTCCGTGTAATCGGTCTATTGCCGGGTCACGAAAGAAAGCAGTTAGGCAACAGCATCGTGCGCAAAACCAGACTTTAAAAACTGCTCAACTGATCTGACCGAATGGCGTCATTGTATGGGGCGCCGTTCGTAAAAATATTATATCTGACAGATTTAGCACAAAAACTGCTATCTCTGCGCATATTTAGCTATTTCTGCGCAGAGAAAGTTATCTCTGCGCGCATTTAGCTTTCTCTGCACAGAGATAGTTATCTCTGCGCGCATTAAGCTATCTATGTGCAGAGATAGCTAAATATGTGCAGAGATAGGAGTTTTTGTGCTAAATCTGTCAGATATAATATTTTTACGAACGACGCCCCATATCAATGCATGCACAGCCGTTGTAACGTCACGGTGAACCACATAGCACGATCATGCAAGGGGGGGAATCACAACATCATTCGCCATAAACTGCTTTAAAAGTGGCCGAACTGTGGATTGGCAACCATCGCTCGCGTGCACTTGCGAAAGAAATTAAGCACAGAGCCCAGACACTTTCTAACAGTGGTACCTGTACTGCCGCTAACTTCGCCCAACTCAAAAAAGTCATAGGGTCCACTGATGAAGGCTAGGGAATCTATCTTTATCTATAACGAGAAAGACGCCACATTACAATCTATTGGCAATGGCACGTTGCTGAGTGGTGGAAGCTGCGGAAAGAGAGACTGAAAAGCAGAAATGAAACCGAACATAACCAACTGCGATTCTGCCATGTGCGGCACACACCTTCAAAGTTAAATTTCGGGGCCTTGTATCGCAGCAATAAACGAAACAAAGAGCGTAGAGCGAAGTAGCTTTGATTTGTCAACTGGCTGTTGTCATTTATCACATTAGGCGGTAAGAAAAGTTGTTTAAAATTATTGAAAACAACTTGCAGACAACATTGTAAAGACTGCTTCAGCCTGCAATAAGGATGATATACAAAGAACCGGGTATGAAGTAGGGTGTGACAAAAGGGTAAATACGTCGTTGGACCTTTTGTTGCACACGGGTCCAGTTGACACACTGCCGCACATACTGTGCTTCGCTACGTCGCTAGATCGAGCCCAAAAGCATATTGCGGTCACACTGGAAACCAACAATAGCAAATTCCGTTACAATGGAACCAACAAGGTAACTTGCTCACAGCACGAAAAGGAAATGTTTTTCCCGCTTGGAAATATGCTGAAAATTGCCGGTCTCGTGGCAGGAATCGAGACAGGGACAGGAGGAATCACCGTGATTAAAGTGTTTTGATATTTCCACTTTCGCATCAAAATTAGCGAACTTCGGTAACAACATCGGTAACGTAGTTTCTAGTCCACACTACCCGGGAAAAGTTTTCAAACTTGTAGAAAGCAGAGATGAAATGCAGGAAAACCTTCGAAGCTGCAAACAGAGGGTTTTGCTCCGGAGCCGTTTCACTTCGTGGTTAATGTCTTATCAATACAGTTAAAAACAATGTAACCTGTGTTAAGGTACGAGCGTTTTGAAAGTGAAAATTAGTCCTGTTTTGCTTTTGCATAATTACCGATATTAGCAGAAAAATAAAAATCTAGTCATTACGACGAGAAGTAATTCTGTATAACAACAGTCTAAAAAACAACTCGTTTTCCAAATATTTCTCGCTTTGAAAAACAATCTACCACCCATGTACTAGAAGTATTGAATCTCCTCCTCGACAGTTCAAAGTTCTCTACCTTATTACGCCATCGCTGAGAGAAGAACGGCCAAAGTGGACAACAGATGTGCAGAAATTCCTGAAGGAGAGTACTGTTTGAGGCGGGGAAGTGCGAAAAGAGGTATGTACACGTGATCGCTCGACTTTCTCAATCTACAATAGCGGTTCCTAACCATTTCCAGTAATTTCTGTTTATTCGCTCTCCGTGGCTATAGGAGTGGGCGTCCCAATCAAATATTCTTTGCGAACGTAAACTGAGTCTGCGGACTCGGCGCTTAGGAATGTCTGCTTCTATCAAGACGGACGGGGTCTTTCAATAACTGAAGGACGCGACTTACTTATACAACCATCAGCCTGAGTATTTGATGGCAGCAAACTGCTGCGGTTGTAATTTTCGAACGTAAATTGTTTGACATTGCAAATCGAGTTTTATTTTTGCCAAAACCAAACCCATCTCCAAACCAAAACGCACAAATATCTGAAAGCTTGTGTTGCGCCGAAGGCAAAAGCGTGTGGCCATAAACAGCCCAAAGGGACCAAAAGCGTCCCGCGCCGCACTTTAATGTCGTGTGTATCAAAATATTCTGTGGAAGGAGCTTTTCAGCTCAAGAGAATAGCGGAAAGCCCACAAACAACCCTAGAAAATCAACTGGCACGAGCTTGGATGCTTGCGTCGAAGCAAGACTGAGTGGATGTTTAGTCAAATTACCACGGAAGAGAGCAATGAAAGCACAAAGAACACACAGAAAGATCACATGGTAAGAACCAACCTCAGGAACAAATGCCGGCCCGAGTCCTTGTATGCAGAGAAATACACTTCCATTTTTCAACAAAAAATGAAAAATATGTATTTTTCACTAAAAATGCACGGGAGCCAAACACATGTTCTCCTACAACCAACCACAACACTTTCAGGTATTTCGCATTCGCCTTTTTAGGTTACTCCACAGTTTACTTCAAAATATTCACCTGCGAGAAGGCTCGTAGCACTGTTAATACAAGAAATGCACAGAGTGTCGCGAAGAATGTTGTTGCTGCGCGGGTTGTAGCTTGCGAAGGCGATCAGTGATCCGAAGCTGATCCCGATCGAGTTGAAGTTTTGTGCAGCGGCGTTGACCCAGACCTGTGTGTTGGAACATTTGTTAGTTCATAAACACACGCAGGAGCGGATGAGTAAAAGCATGCACGGTCAGAGTTGAGGAGAGTTCATCGGCGTGGAGGCCAGAGAGAATTACGAACCGTAATTTTATTTTAGAAAATACGCGCTTCATCAATGGTCCAATGGCGCATCTACAGAAATAGCGCGGAGGAGTCAACTTTACCGTCTTTTTCCTGATTCGTCAAAGGTGGAAGTGAACATAAAGCAGCTCACATTCCGGTTGTGAGCGGTTCACGTTACAACAGCGCACAAGCCCATGCAGAACGAAACATGCCTCTTAAATATTTTAATACAATTCGCAGGCCTAGTGATATAGCGCGGAGGCGTCAACTTCGCCTCTTTTTCCTGATTCGCCAAAGGCGGAAGTGAATTTAACGCATTTTTCTCGAATGAAGCAAACGCAAAAAGATTTTGTTACAGCAAACATCGAAGCAAGGTTTGTTTTTGGTGGAATTCAAACTTCTAGACCAGGAAGACGCAGCAAGTAGTAATTCAGGTCAGCTTTCAGACGAACAGGGTTTAAGGCGCTTGAAAACATGAAGTTAACCAATGAAAAATCATATATGAAATACGCAACACTGTCAAAAACTTGGAGCGGTGATCGATGATAAATCTGGCAATCACGAACACTGTAAAGTAGGTGTAGCTACGCAACCTTACCGGTGTCATTCAACAACAGCACAAGATGCTAATTTACATTTCACCTGCACTTTAAGCAGCTCACTCCACTCAGGTTTCACGAAGTAAACGATTCCTTTGATAGCCCCCGGTAGTTGGACGCTTGCTATCAGCAGCACAATCAAAATAACGTAGGGGAAAGTGGCCGTCACGTAAACTACCTGCACCAACAATGGATGGCAATGACGCGGAAAAACAAAAGGGTAGACGACGTTTCAGTAAATATGACCGATGCGTTCATCACATTCACGCGTTGGCGAGTGACCGTTAGCGACATGGTGTGTTTTTCCAATAATTTCAAGTCTACGTCCTTCCTTATTACTGATAGTAAACAAATCGTGCACATAGGAAACAAAAGGAAAAATATGCACATGGGTGCTTTCGAGAACAGAGCTTGGAGTTACAGCATTGTCAGCATTGCAACTTACTCGAGAAAAAAATTTCCGAAAACGCAACAGATACGGGAGACAAGAAACGTGTGCTAGGAAACAACACAGCACTAATAAAACTCGCGTGCATTGTTCCATGAGGGAAGTAGTGTTTCCAGAAAGCCCCGACATACGGTACATCAGAGATATAGTAACATATTTCTGTTAGCTGTGTCTCCCTTCATATTCATCACACATTCCAGCGAGGATGATCGATTAGCAATAAAACATTATTCAAACGATGTCGGTCCGTTGCGACATGCCACCACTATGTGGCACACTCGGTGCTATGTGCGGGAAAAGAAGCGGAAGATTCGTATGAGCAAAAACTCCTTTTCACACTTCGCTTTCCCTGTC
>Ga0210059_1015153_pt1 | contig 11302 bp, 8 predicted proteins | sample Ectturendosymbi2_FD_188042 | JGI IMG/M metagenome (GOLD analysis project Ga0210059, IMG submission 188042) | Ecteinascidia turbinata endosymbiont from Florida, USA - Sample 2 (SPAdes) (version 2) | ecosystem: Host-associated > Tunicates > Ascidians > Unclassified | place: Key West, Florida... | reverse complement strand
TCGTTCTTGAGGCGTCGTATCCTGCTTTCGTGTCTTCGTTCGCGTCTGTCTTCATCCTGTTGTTTCCTGACTGTCTCGAATGACTCTACACCGTCCCTGGTTTTCTTCTCCAAGGTGCTCTGTCGTTAGAAAGTTGTTCCCATGACTGTGGGTTAATGCCAGCTTGTTTCAAGGACCATTTTAGCTGGTCTTTATAATGCAACTTTGGTCTTCCGTGGGTCTTCTTCCTTCATCAAGATCCCCGTGAAAGATCCATCTGTACGACATGTCCTCCCCAGCGGAGGCGGTGTTGCAGGATGGTAGCTTCCACACTATGCAGCAGAGCAAGCTTGAGGATTTCATTGTTTGAAAGCCGCTCCTCCCAGCGAGTGTTGAGCAGTTGTCTTAACTTTCTCAGTTGGAAGCTCTCAAGAGGTTTGATGTCACGACGGTACAAGGTCCAAGTTTCACAGGCATAGAGAAGGGGAGAAAGATCGGCGGCCCGAAAAACCATGATTTTGGCGCGGATGGATATCGCATGGTTGTTGATGACGCGATGACTAAAGCGCCCATATCCACAGTGTGCAGTTTTTGGGCGATTTTCAATGTCCTTTGCGCACATCGGAGTTTTTGAGAGAATGCTGCCAAGATACGGGAAGTAATCCACTTCACACAGATGCTCTCCATTTATGCCGGCATCGGTGCTTGAGGACGTTTGTCCAGGTGGCGGTTGGTTAAGTACTTTAGTTTTGTCAGTGTTTACTTCCATTCCAAAGTGCTGGTAAGAGTGATTGTAGTAGATGGGTGCTATCCTATGAAAGTCGTTTAGGGTATGAGCTAGGGTAGCATTGTCATCGGCAAATTGCAACTCACGGGCTGTGATAACAGAGGTTTTAGATTTTGCACGGAAGCGAGCAAGATAAAAAGCCCTCCATCCATACGGTATCGTAGGTTAATGCCAGGGCTTGTTGGTGGGACTTCATTCAGCATTGCGGCCACATATAATGAAAAGCAGGTTGGAGCCAGGACACATACTTGCTGGAAACCACCAGTAATTCGAAAAGGCTCTGAAAGAATCCTCTGGTGCCAAACTCTACCAACCATGCCATCACAGACAGCACGAATCAGGGTGAAGTCATCTGGACATCCAAAACGAGCAAGCACAGCCCACATGGCAGGGCGAGAAACTGTCAACAGCTTGCTTCCTTTGTCTCTATCACATTTTATACCCAGACCAAAAGACTTTTACTAACCATTATGCACTGTTCCCTTTACAAAATAAGCAGTTTCGCCATTGGGAGGTCTGCAGCCTAGATGACCCTTGGTCCTTCGCAGCCTCCCACTCCCTCATGCATTTTATAAATCGATGTACTTGGAAGTCATCGCAGTACTACATTATAATAAGCATGGTGACGTCGTTCATGCGTATGTCTCAAAAACTTGTGTTTCATCAAAGTAAATGTATTTGCGCCATCATGCGTGTACTCTCTACTACCGCCATGTATGTATCCTCGTCTTCCTTCATGTATTTGCGTTTTCCATGTTTCTGCGATGCATGCCTAAATGCAAGCGACTTGCGTGTGGGATTGAAGACGTTACTCAACACAATACAATACTCTAACCAAAACAACAAGCTATTTGTGCGAGCTGTTCAACGGTGACAACTTCACTACCACCCACAGCATGTTGTTGACCTGTACTCAAGCAAACAACGTACTAAAATGCTTAATATTAAGTAGATCGGAATGAATGGAAATTGAAGATTTCTTTACAGCAAGTTTCAAAATTAGATCATGCAAAACCTCTGTTCAAGGTTAAGGTGATGAACAAATTTCGGGCTGGTTCAAGTTTGACAAAAAAACTTTTCTTACAGTCGGAAGAATCGTGGCTACTGCTTTCGACTGATCCATCACTTCGGCGCCTCTCCACAGTCACGTGTTCCTTTCCATCAGGAGTCCGTCGTATTATTGTAGTCTCCTCATTTCCGTCAGAATCTCGCTGAGTGACTCGTTTTTCGGAACTCTTCAAACAAAAGAGCAATTAGAGAATTACAGAATCGGAGGGAACGGTCAGCATGCTGACCATGAAGGTATCTCGGAACCTCCATAATTACTTTACGAACCTACAGGACACTACGTTCGACAACTGTGCAAATAATTAGACGTAGAACAATCGTGATGTAACGCAATTCGATCTAAGCTGCACATCTGCAATAAGGTAATCCGGTGGTTCTTAACCTTTTTGTCCTTATTACCTAATTCTGGTTGAGACTGAATCTTAATTTCCCACAACCTAAATCGCATTGAACCACTTGTAGTACAGCAGTTCTGGCGCTCTCAAAAGAAAATAGTATATTCAACAAAAAGAAAAAATCGATTAATTACCCACCTGCAACCCCTATCATTCCCCACAAGCGGGTAATTCCTCGCAGGTGAAGAACCACCAGTGTAATAAATGGTAAACGCGGCAGTTGATTAAATACGAGATCTCGCGGTATCGTCGTAAAAACGAACTACAGTCATATTCCAAATTACACAAACACGCTTGAAAAGCAGCGGGTCTCCGCTCACCCCATCGCTTCTTGTTACGATTGAGGTTGACTGCTGCGTCCCATGAAAAGCAAAGTGTCCTCGAGGAGCGATTCGGTTCCGTTTCGAAGGAAATTCGTCTGAATCAAGCAAAGCATCGACTCCCTGGTCCCGAACGTCGCTGTCGAGGTCTGGACGAAACAGAGCACCATGTCTCGTTGGTTTCACTGATTTCAACCGCAGATATATATTGTCGAACATATCGGACTATTTTTTGTTCTCACAAATACGCAAAATATAACTACCTGTGTCTTCCTTTTTTAGTGGATCTTCCAAAAATGGAGCGAAAAATGGTCGACCAAAAAATTCGCGTATCTGAAACACGAGAATCATGAGCGGTGGTTGTAAACGTCTACAAAGTTTGAAGAACCTTCAACACATTTAAATACTAAAAAGAAACTAAGACATAACCCAAGGAATAATAACTGCTGACTAACGATGAAAAACCTTCACCATTGAATCAAAATTATCGCCGGGCAGGTGGAAGCCAGGAGTGAAGAGATTTTTATCATGCGGTGGGAGGTCTTTTTCTGGAAAATTGTCGTCTGATGGCAAACTCTCTTCTGGCTGTTTTAGCACTTGGTCCCGAAGTGAACGGTGTTGACTGCTGCCAGATCTGCTTTGATGCTGATCACAAAAACCTGTGAGCGATATGTGTCGTCGGTGATTAGCGAAAACGACATGCGCTCAGGTATAATCAACGCGAGATTAATTGGTAAAATAGTTGTAAGAAGTGTTCTTTTTTCAATTCAAACGATTTATATTATAAAACTAATGCGAGTTGGAGCTGACCTCCCAAAGATGACGGTTCATCATATTTCTAACGGTCATTTCAGAAGATTTATGTATCCAAAATAAAATATATTGCATACGAGAAAAAGCATCAAACTTTCGCAGAACGAATTCAGCTCAGGCGCGCCACCAGGTGTTGGAGATGCCACATTGAAAAATGCAATCCAAACCGTTGCTGTGAAACGAAACTTTGCGAAACACAAAAAGGGAGACGAATTATTTCTATTGTTTACACAAACCCCTCAAATTTTAAGAAAATAACTAACATAAGAGTCATTAGACGCAGTAGGCAAAATACGCCAAAATTCCAAAATCGTGAACACTTAAACCCTCAACTTACATCAACATTGCATATTATATCTTGGGCTGCCATCTTGATTAGCATAAGACTAATTAAGAAGAACCTATTTTTGTGTAAGAAAACAAGCAAATGTCTATGGAAAGAGATAATAACCAACTTTTTTCAAGAAAATGCGGCTATAAAGTTAGTAATATACAGTACTTGTTTAGCATCAGGCACAATGCCTCCGTTCAAAGATATCTAGTTAAATTTTTTAATATAGAAGAACTCAAGACGAAGTATATTTGAACGTTAGTACAACGAGTAAAGAGATACAAAATTACACTGTTGTGATGTTTCACCTACAAGTCAATAACTGTAACTAGGGCCGGGGATAGCTCAGAGGCAGAGTATCCGCCTCTCAATTGGAAGGTTGGGTGTTAGAACCAATGCAGTGGTTTTGACACAACTGCGGTAGTGTCAAAAACCGTTCAAATTTGGTAACCCGTTCTGGAGCCACCTTTTTCGACTGCACCCTCCTTTTCCCAAATGCTAGGTTTAGATATGCTATTGTTTACAACGTTACATCAAAAATGCTGTTCATAGTCAAAATTCACAACCAAATCGTGCTTTTATCTTCTATAGTAGTAACTGAAGTACCTCAAGTAACTGAACTTTTCATATTTATCCTAGGTTGCGCAATTCATGTATCCGCAAGATCTTTAAACACTAAAACTAACCAACAACAGCAAATACAAGTGCTTACGTAGTTGAGGTACCAACACATCACAATCTACACACTGAAACTCAGTACCAACAGCGCTTACATGGATGGCAGCAGTCAGTTTCACATGATTGGCAACGTGACCACATATTTTAACCACAAACATATAAACAAGCACACATCTCGGTTTCATACAACTGAACCTCACGCAATTCAGTTTTAGACAATTCAAACATAGGTTTTAATCTGAGCCCTTTAACCAGTTTTTCTGCAAAGACAAGAAAATGTACATCCCTTTAGCTACATACGCATGGCACCCACAGACCTCCTTCCGACAAAAAAACAAGGTGTCGCCAATGAATGCATTCAAAGAGTTTTCTCCACTGTACCAATGGCCAGCTGCTTCTTCCACTTGAGTCAAAGTGTCGTTAGAAAAAATCACAATTTGTGTTATTAAAAGACGTTACGGAAGCGATCAAGATTTTAATATTGTTTACCAGCACTGCCTCAACATCTGCCAACACGGCTTTTTGTCCCCGAATGAAACACGTAACAGTTTTTTGGCACCTAACAGACGAATTTCCATACGAGCGAGCTATTACATACTTGCTGTCATAATTCGAGGCAACTTATGTTAGGGATACACTAGAACTAGAGCTCATCAGCGTACGCAGTTTAATGAGGTTGTATAGATTCATTCCAGTGACGCATTCCAATGAGTAAGTTGCCCCAAAACAAATACTGCATTAAAGGTTTCCACAATGCGTTTAAATTTTTTCGCGTTAGCATCAAGTAGTTTGGAGACATTTAGTCAGATTGATAAAAGGTGCAACAACTATGTCAAGCACGCTTTCAACTTTTGGCTGAAGCACCAGGCGAAGCTCTGAACATTATTTACATTCATACCCTTGTCATGAAGAGATAAACCGTGTGGGTAAGAGTGACACTCTATTACATAAAAAAATTTTTTTCATTAGCCATAGTGCGCGTTTTCTTTTTTGAAGTAAAAGGCCAATTAACCGATTGATCAATGTTTTCCTGTAAATTATTCACATTTACTAAGTTTTTCTGAAAAGCTGCTCACTTTCTGGTATAGATGGAAAACTGTGGGATTGTCCCAATGCAAAGCCTTTCATAAACCTGTCCATGACAGAGAACAAATCATCATGAAACGGATCAACTCCAAATCGAAACAAATGTCTATGGCCTCTCTGTTCATCTTCAATCAAATCCTCTGAGTAATCGTCGCCACTTATTCCTTCAGAGGGGAAACCAGGTCCACTCCAAAAGAAATGACTCTCAGCAAAATTATCGTCACTGAAAAGCAAAAAAATAAACTTTAGTAAAAATCTTTACATAAAACTCAAAAAATGGGTTAATTCAATGAAGGCCACCGAGCAAAGTCATCAAAAGTCTGACACATTAAAGGTACTACGTCATACGGCAACCGTGCAAGCCATGTTTCTAGCATTTTGGCGCTACGCAATGGAGAGTCTGTATACCAGATAAGTCTCGTTCATAGCTCAACTTATGCTGTAAATGAACTAAAACCTCTTCCTTGCAAACTTACCCAACCAGAAATACTGATGATTATTTTATCTAATTTTGAATTTTTCACCAACTTGTTAGTTCGGGATCGGGGGCATTGCTAAAAAACAAAGCAGCTTTTTTTCAACAGCTCAGTCTACCGTGCTCCACAGGCATGGAAACAAACTAGAGCTCGTGTACAATGTTCTGTAGTTAAAAAGCCACAAAACTTGGGAGTTTCCCAATGTGCTCACGCTAAAAATATGCAGTACGAAGCGTGAGTAACCACTTGCAACTGGCATAACTAATTCGTTATTGTGCTAATTTGCAGTGAAATTAAAGAGGTTTTCCTCCTGGCATGAAACAGATCAAGGTGAGAGCCTCGAAAAGCTTTTGTAGATCACTAACAGGATAATACTGGACTTGTCCACCTGTAGAAGAGCAGCAACGAGGATCTGGCGCGGTGGAAATTTTTCCGCGAATTCCCCAGGCACATATACGAGCAATGACATTTACTCTCTTTATACTACACTGCTATCAGATTCACTTTGAAATGACACGTCAGCGATTGGCCGCCCTTGACTCACCATCGTGAATTCACTTACAAACTCGATGTTGGCACGTTTCAACACTTCAGGGAACTCTAAGGTTTGCTTCGCGTGCTTGGCCCATGGTATTGCGAAAGCTACAGAATAGTTGAAACTATAAACTTGATTCCGCTACAGAAACGCGAATGTCATAGGTGTAGTTGGAAAAAGCACCTTTTGTGAAGGACAAATACTGTCTGTGTATTAATGTGCTCAGCTGTGGTATAAGATTACCACGATAATTTGCTAGAACGATACTCTGTTTGCTCGTTTCCCAAGATTTTGGTTCCACCGGCTATTTTCCGAAAGGCAAAATGTAGAATTCACTTACCTTAACGGAAACATTTATCTTACTGACGCATTCACGTTTTATTGCAGGGGTTGGAAGCTGCGGCCCACTTGACCATTTAATGTGGACCGTGTCAGAATTTTCGTTACCGAAATGAGAAAACAACGCGTCGAAATGAAACTCCACGATAATCAAGAACTTAGACAATTAGTCAAAATAAATCTCTTGGTCGTCATTCTTTCCTCTCCATAAAATAAAAACTTTTTATGCACTTTTTTGCATTTTTCACAATAAAAATTTGAAGTTTTTGCGGCCCGACCGTATATTCCGCATTTCATGTGGACCGCCACAGTAAATACGTTTTTCGCTTCTGTTCTACTGCATGCGTGAGCGATCTGGATACGGTTGTGTATATTAGATCGCATATGATATTGTTTTTATCTATCCAAAGCAATTAGCATATATGCGAACAACCAGTGCTGAGCAAATTGTTCGTTAGATGTACTCGTCGAAATGTTGCAAAATGTACAAGCATCAATCAAGAAATTGAAAAAACATTGATGAAAAAATACTACTAAAATTCTGTAGTATGAGTGTTGCGTTGACTGTGAAGAATCGGTCATTTTTACAATCGCCAAATCAATATCTTTACCATAAACCGTAAATACACGCAAGAGGCGAAGGCCAGAGCGTAATAAGGAAAGATTACCGAATACAGTATTGCAAAATTGCTGGGAGCTTTTCACATTTGGTAAGTAAGCAGAAACTACAACTAACACTGGTGATTAAAACATTTTAGCATTGCTGCCATCTTCTGCATGATAAAATTATGACGGCAAAATTAAGTAATGTTTTAGGTGGGTACATCTACCCTGGTTTGTGTGTTCATTGTTTGACAATAATTCCGAGCTAAAGAACTTATTAAGGCAGAGAATGGGTTTGTATTATTACCTCTACGCAAAAAAAGTTTAATTTTATATATAAAATGTTTCAAACTTGTTCGGACACTTTACGACATTGTACTTGCAAGCAAGTATCGTGCATCGCAAACACTCAACGGTTCCCATTTGCCAGCTGAAAAACATTGGGTTTTATGAACTCTGGTGGTCAATTTTCAGTTTCCATTGCGAAAACTAGTAACCTGGTTTGAGTTAGAATAACTCACCTATCGCATTCAGTTTGATCTGACTCTGAACTTGAACTAAAACTAAAAAAATCTTTGAACTTCATTCTTCATTGAATTTTGTCTCTTTTGTAGCATCAAGGTGATTGACATCATCACAAAAGCAACATTTCTATCCCAAACAAATGTGATGAAGTTAGATACTGAAAAAATAATAACATATTAACAAACATTTATGTAACTAGTCTACTTAGTGAGCTATCAACATTTTGCAGTTCAAATGCCAGTGGAAGATAACCACGAGCAGTCTTGAGCCACTACAATGACTGCAAACTCTTCGGGGGACACTATCTAGCTCTTTGCAAAAGGCTTGAATATTTATATTAGGCTATTGTGATCACTGGCTTTCTGACATCACAACTAATCACCCAGACATGGAATTACCAGCACATAAGAGCTGCTGGATAGTCTTTCTGCCTAGTAATAGTGGTAGCACTCCACCGTTAAAAAATCAGTGCACACAAAATTCCAAAGGAATTGGTTTTCCTTAAAACTTAGTATCCTTTTTATAAGATGTGTTAAATTTGAAAAATGCTATTGCAATGGCAAGAAACGAGTATTGCCAACCAAATGTATAAGGATTTTTGCTGCATATTAAATATTATACTAAAAAAGCATTTGAGCATATTATGGCTATATTAAGGAAGTGTTTATGCCCATCAATTCTAGACCCATCTTTAGTCTGGTACATAAAGTTAAAAACTAATAACAAGCTGCAACAGCATCACAAACTCCCATTGTCAATAACCATGCACTTATTAGCCAACAAGCAGATAAACATTTTTAAGTAGTCTATTGATAAGCCTGAAAAGCAGAACATCAATCAAGTCTGAAAAAGACATAACATTCACATAGTATGCAAGGAAGGCATATTATTTATTCCAACAAAATGTACTTCATCACATGCAGATAGAGGTGTCTCAGCATAGATATATGTGTATGGTTAAGAAAAATCTTGTATTGAAAAGATTTTTGAATTTCATTACCTTCTGAATTACATTGGTTTTAGTTGCTTCATGTTATCTCATTTAATTTATGTCTTTACTAAAGTTTGGACCAGCGTGATGCAAAATAAATTTTCTAGCCATCGAAAGCCACTCCTCAACATCACATCAAAATGTACTTTGCCTTTCTTCATTACATATTGTTTAAAGAGTTACACTAACCATGCAGTGGCTATATACTACACTCTACATGGCACTCAACCTGAACCACCCACCAAAAGCCACAATACAAAAACAGTGTAAGATGCTACACAAAAAGTTGTTACGAAGTATTATATTTTCAATCTTTACTTGAAAGTTTTTAACAAAATGAGCAGCTCATTTTGGCAATCTTGCTGTAAAAAAAGAATGTAAAGTATGCTCTTCATAAGCAAAGTATTCTATACATTGCTTCATGCATTTCAAATTGCTCTGGAAAAAATAAAACAGTTTAGCAAGATCCTGTGTCATGCATTGAAGAGAAAAGAATGTGACAAGATGGTGTGCCACATTAAAACTCGATAGTGTCTAAACGAACGCATCTGGTTTTTCATTTCAAAGGAATAAAGAACCGTATCTTGGCTAGTGCCAGATATAAAACTGAGTTAGAGATGATTGACCACTGTCAGCATGGTCGAGTGGGAAGTGACTAGAGCTGCTGTGCAAGGGGTTGACGGTTCAAGTCACACCTATGACATATTGGATTTTTCGATAGTGCACAAGACACTTTTGGTGTTCTCACAGAAGACTGTATGTTGAATATTTTGGGATGGCTTGTGATGTACTTTTCTAAAAGCAGACACAGATTTACATTTTGCTTAAGCATTAGGGTTAGTGTTTAAGGTTACAGTTTAGGGTTAGCATTTAGTGCTGAGGTTTAAGGTTAGCATTTTTCAAAAATGTAGAGCAACTTTAATCCTTTCTTCTTAGAAGCAACTGACATAAAAGTAGTCAGATATTTTGCAGAGGTCAGCAATTTTGTTTGATACGTTTTTTTAATCTTTTCAAACTGAAAACCAGATATGTCATTTAGATACTGCCTTAAAATTTTGCTTGTGAGAGAATGAAAAGTTTTCATAAGTGTTGGTAAAATAAATTTTGCATGACTATACTCTAAATTACAGTATAGACATTTAGTAAATTTGTAAAAAACCCATATTTTACCATAATAATTTGTAGAAAAGCAATAGCTTGAAACCAAACTTAACTTGTTGCCTGTAGTGGCCACAAATGTTGAAATGCAGAACAAAATGTAATGTCCAAACAAATTGGAGATGATATCTGTAAGAGAAACAGGTGTATAGTTCCCAGTGAGTATCACGTATCTCCCATTCCTTTTTGGTAGTGTTTAATTTGCCCAGAGTGGCAAAAGCTCTGCTGGATACAATTTGCGGTTGAAACCTGTTCGGAACCGCATCCACATTTCTCCAGATATGTTCAGTTTGTGACACTAGCGACACGGCAAAGGTAGGTGAGGGGATGTGTCAATGGCTGATGTGGAAGTGCTCATCGGTTCAGCTATCACCAGATGTGACACTTTTGTTGGGAGCACTTTTCATGTACTTTTTTTTAGTTTCTATTACTTTTGCAGTTTGAGGTTTATGGTGTATGTTTAGGATTCAGTTTTAGAGTTTAGTTAAGTTCACAGTTTAGCTTTAGGGTTTAGGTTTACAGTTTTTTTTAGGGTTTTACATCATCTGTCAAGGACGATGTGCTCATACAAGCATGTTGTCCTTGTCACGTGACCATTTCTGACAGCAAAATAAACTCTGCCTTCATTTTTTGACAAACAGGTACAATGACAGTTTACATGCAAGCCTATGGAATTTTTCGATGCATTAAATGCACACTGAATTTACCTATGACCTCATTTTCACTTTTTTGCAGGATCACTACAGCAGAAGTATATTATTGAAATGTTAGGTTGATTGATCTAATATGCTCTGGAAGTTACGCTATGTATGATTTTCCAGACTTCAGCATCATTTATTTTAATAAACTTGCAAATAGTGCAAAGGTTTTTAGGTTACAAAAGTTCATAACTAAATGATTTCAAGCAAAAATGTTTACTTAAACGCATGCATTTTATATCTAGTTATTGTTTTTCAGATTAGTAAATTTCTTTGTGAATCTAATGATTTTTGCAAAACTGCCTATGGCAACACTACCTACAGCTGAGTTGAACCTAGGTAAAGTGAGCCCGACTTTTCCAGCCGCACTTTTTTCAGTGGATGCGAGGTTCGCGCGTAAAATTGAAAGACCTCAAACAGGGAGAAAATGACCTGTTATGACAAAATTAACGCAAGCAAATGAAAGAACAAGTTCTGAACAGAACATCCAAAGCAAAAAAACTTGCAAATATGTTGTAGC
>Ga0210059_1015152_pt1 | contig 11302 bp, 12 predicted proteins | sample Ectturendosymbi2_FD_188042 | JGI IMG/M metagenome (GOLD analysis project Ga0210059, IMG submission 188042) | Ecteinascidia turbinata endosymbiont from Florida, USA - Sample 2 (SPAdes) (version 2) | ecosystem: Host-associated > Tunicates > Ascidians > Unclassified | place: Key West, Florida... | reverse complement strand
ATCACTCTATTATTGCTTGTTCGCGCCACATATATGTATGGTGTTGTTCTTCACGCACATCCCGTTCGTGGTGAATCACACAATCAACGCAACACCACCGGAAGGGTTGCAACAGTAGGAACTCTACATATCATACACTTGCAGAAAAAGAATTACCGTTTAGGACAGCACATATCTTGTGATCACGAAAAGATTTCTTTGTCTTCTTCCGTTTATCGTCCAGACCTGACCAGGAATACTTGATAGCAAGTTCTTTTTGCATGAACACCCTTATGAAATTTCGAATGGTGATACGAAGTGTTTTGCCCTCAACCAGCTTTCCCAACTGTGTGAAATCCTACAGACGAAATTGGAACGTATACATTACGTTTTTGCAAACAATTGTTTTGTCAACTGTTTGTTAATAACACAGCAAAGCACTTTGCGAAATCACCGTAGGAAAAGATATGCCAATTATGTTTGAAGGAAGTTATGAAAACTCAACTGACCTTAATATTGTTGCGATCGGAAATCCCGAGCGGCATGTGCGCAAAGCTTCGCACTATGGCAGCAAGCAACAATAGAGATCATGCGTCGCAATCTCTCTTACTATTGCTTGCTCGCACTACATATATAATGGTGTTATTCTTCACGCACATCCCGTTCGTGGTGAATCACACAATCAACGCAACACCACCGGAGAGGTTGCAACAATATCATCAAGAATGCAGTTCAACGCTGTCTCAGTAGCTGCAGGCTTGATCTTTAAATCAGAAGTGGAATTGCTTTTCTGTCCCAACATGTCTTGCGCAAGTTAGAAATGCCTCGTAACAATGTCTGTAAGTGCATCAAATCTTTTTTCCATGGTGGTGGTAAGGCCCCTGAGTTGATATCTAAGGTCTTGAAGGTCGCCACCATGAACAAAAGTGTCAGCAGACTGCGTTTTATGTTTCTTTGCTTGCTTCTCAGATGGTGGTACTGGAAATGACCTGAAAATATCGTTTCAGACATTAATGTCATAACAGCTGTAAATCTATTCTATATATCCCAAAGAAACTTCTGTTTGAAGTAAAATAGGTTGGAATATCTTAAAATATCTGCATCAAACACCAACACATGCCATGCTACAGCCAATTGTAACTTAGTTATGCAATCCAAACCTCTCGCCGCTTAGGGGCTGTAAGTATGGTTGGTAACATCTCCGGCGACTAAACTCCCACTTGTTTCTTTCGTTGCTTCTCAGATGGCACTGGAAATGACCTGAAATATTGTCATTTTAGACATCATTTGCATAACAGCAGTAAATGTATTCCTCCCCAACAAAATTCCATGAGAATTAAAATAGGATGGAATATCTTAAAATTCTCACAACACTGCATCAAACGCTAGCACATGCTACGCTACATACAATTGTAACTTATTAATGCAATCCAAAGCTCTCACCGCTTGGGGGTTGTAACTATTGTCGGTAACATAACTCCAACTTGTTAATCTCCACATGGCATTGCTTTACATTTCGGCGATGACCCTCCATCTTCATCTGATGAGTCTGACAATTCTGCACTTGAAAACAGTTATTTTGCATCATTGTCTGCTCTGCGCACACACTTATCATAGTTGCCTGCACAAAAAATATAATCATCTGCACATCATTAAATGTGCAAAGAAAAACTGTACCACAAATAATTGGAGTGATTTATTGATTGTTTAACTTGAAAACGGCAGGTGGACCATTAAGTAATAAAGAGAAGGAAAGGTAGTTTATATCTGTGGGTATGCAATTTGTAAACAAAAAATTGTCCACAGTATTAATTGGTGAATTGGAATCTTAAGTGAGGTACTGCGATGTTTTGTGATACAACAACCACTTTTGTTGTTGCAAAAAATCTTTTTGTGACATAACAAAACACAGACAACTAAAATTTGAGGAGGCTACACATCTGCTATCACAAGTCCAGGAAAAATTTTTAGAGTTCTTAAACGTCAAAAGTTTGCAACTGGAATTTTCAAAACACAGTTTATGTGATTTCTTATATATAGTCAAGTGGGGTAAAAAAAATTTTCACAATGTTGGAGTAAAAAGTAACTACCCCCCTTAAAGACTATTGAAACGAAAAAAGTTTCAAATGAATTGGTGCTACAGAGGCATTCATTGAGACATTGTTTGTAACATACTTGTTCCAACCTAAATCCTCAAATAAGGTTTGCAGCTTTGTTTGAAAATTGATGTTGATATTAGATAGGACCAAAAGTTTCAAACAAATTTCATAAACTTTTATGCTGCTTTAGAAGTACTTAGCGTAAACATGTCAAAGTTGGCAAGTGCTTTGATAATGCATGGTTCTGCATAGATGTAGAGGAAAGGCTTGTTTAATTTTTTGGGAGAGCATGGTGTTCAAAAATTTGCTAACCTCTGCAAGTTTGGAAAATATTACTGATGACCTGCTCAAGACTGCTTGAACTAAAGCGACCATGGTAATCTACTGCATGAAAGCATGCTGTGAATAAATCATTACAAGTCTACATTATGGTTAAATGTTTGTGCAAAAATGTGGATTACTTTTCATGCACAGAATACAGGAAAATCTGGATGAAAAGCAGTAGTTCTTTTCCCAGAAAAAGTTTTTTTACCCCTTCGTCTGGGTAAAAAAATAGTGTTTTTTTATTATAATTTTTCTTTGGGAAAAGATAACAAAAAATTTCAATGTCACAATATACTTTGGATGGGGGCTACCTTCTACCAAAGGACCAAGAAAACACCTTAGCTTGTTTTAGAGATATTGCAAACTTAAAATTTTTGTTTTTTACCCCATTTGACTATAAGCACGAAAAATGAATACCCATAAATTTTTGATCTAGCTATTCATAAACTCTTATAACCATATGCACAACACATTTGTGTGATGCGGCATTCTCAAAATTGAGAATCAAGTGCAAAAACCGATGCTTTTTTGAAAATGTTGAAAGTGTCTTTCTTGCTACGTTGGCTAATGGATCATCCTACGAATCGATGACTGGCGTAACAATCTGCAAGTGCATCCATCCCATTAGCTGTGCTAGATAACTTCAAAAAACTGTTTTTTTAAATTAAAGTTTTTGCCTTTTTTCCATTACGTATTTGTTGTATTACTCTGCAGTTACTTTTGTGGATTCTGTTGTACAAAACTAGTGCACATTTCGAAAGCAACTTACTTGATTGATCACTAGGAACCTTTTTACGAACCATTTCCATAATTTTGACACTTTTGGGGGCCACCAGTGTGAGGTGGATTCTATCATCTGCTGCTTATAAATAACATCAAATGTGTTTCCCTTGTCAAATTCAACACAAATCCTTGCCTGTTTCCATACCAAAACTTATTTATCCTAATCCAATTCCTGCACACAGATTTTTTTGTAAATGAACAAGATGATAACAGAACAAAAAGATGCAAACCGCCTCTACCAATTTTAAGGCAAACATGACATGTAAAAGCAGGTGTTATTACAGCACCCTTCATTCTTCGGTTGCACACAGTAAAAAAGTGTATAACACATCACACACAAATCAATGTTATGCAACTGGGTAGAAGATTGCCAACTTAGTCTTTTTCAGAGCACTAAGCAATGCATCATCAACAGGAGGATTCAAGAACACCATAAAAATCAAATTTATTCAAACTGTACTGAAGTTGACAAGCAATTTTGAAAAAGTCAGCACTATACATTCTAATACAGGCTTTATTTTAAGACGTATAGAAAGACCAAAAGTTACATTGTATAATTTTGCAATCATGATCAGTTTCTCTTTACATTGCTTAGCTCCGGATCAACCCATTAAACAATAGAATGTATCATCTCAACAACCACATACTTTTCATGCCATGGCATTAAAAATCATTGTTTGACAGATGCATCCAAGGGGACACATGACAGTGAGGAAGACAGTACATCTATTTCAAAGATGGGTCATTCCATGTCAAATCACCCAAAAAAAGACAATTCTAAACCCTACCCTTTCAGAATTTAATGAAATTTGGCATACATGTCAACATGGTCAAGTGGGAGGGACTATTGCTGCTGCACAAACAGTTGTCGGTTTGGGTCGCACCTTGATTATAGAGATCGACCGATATGGCTTTTTTGGGGCCGATGCTGATATATCGGCCATTCATGGACGATAGACGATAACCAATATTTCCAAAATTTTTAAATCTTCTTTTCTGCTTCATTATCACAAATATTATGTGTTCTATGCCTTCCATTTTTTTCAAATACTTCAAAAATCAAGATTTATGAGTTAAAATTTTTCAAATTGCAGCAATTTCAATATTTGCCTATGATTTTTAATTAATATGATTATATAATGATGATGCTTTTGTTTCGGCTGCGACAGCCAACGCGTGCTTCATGGTTCATCTTATCTGCTTGTTTATGAAAACACACCTGCTTGTGTTGCTGTAAGATAATTGTCTTGACTTGGTTCGTTGTGCTTCCTTGCGCAAGTTGTCTGGATGCGTGAGGAATATTACACAGGGTTCCCCCACATTTTTGAACATCATTTTCCATACTTTTTCAATACCTTTTTCATACTAAATTTAAAAAACTCAATACCATTACTTCTCTTAATTTTTGAAAATTCTTAAGCATGAAACTCAATTTTACACATTGCATAACACTGCATAAGTGCTTTGCCTTCACTAAAAATCTGCTCAGATATTTGAGATTTCTTTTCCATTTAGAATTTCCATACTTTTTCAATACCTAATGTACATTTTGGTCAAATTCAATACTTTTTCAAGGTCTTGAAAACCAATTTTGAAATTCAATACTTTCAATACCGCATGGGAAACATGATAACAGCGTTTTGTCAACACCTACAAAAGAATCGGTTGTTTTGGCTGATACTGATATATCGGCAAAACCCAAATATCGACCATATATATCGGTCTATCTCTACTTGATTATTATTATTTTTTTTTGATAGTGCAGATGACACTTGATATTCTGACATAGGGTTGTATGTTGAAAGTTTTGGGACCACTTTTGATGTACTTTCTTTAAAATGTTTGAAAAACAAAAACAGGTTTAGATTTGAGGTTGGGTTTGGCATTTTAGTGTTAGTGTTTAAAGTTAGGGCTTAGTGTTAAGGTTTCAGGTTGCAATACAATTAATAGGCTAGATACTTTAATCCTTTACTCTGAGAAACAGCTGACATACAACAAGTGGTAAGATGTTTCGCAGGGGCTAGCAAGTTCGCGTATTTTTTTTAGTCCTTCCAAAGCAAAAAACAGATATGATCGTATAGACACTGCCATTTCAAAAACAATTAACACACCGTGCACGGCATGCACACAGTGCACCGCATTCACTGCTTGCACATAGTGCACTGCATGCACACAATACACTGCATGCACACAGTTCATTGCAAGCACTGCATGCAGACTGTGCACTGCATGCACACAGTTCATTGCAAGCACTGCATGCAGACTGTGCACTGCATGCACACATTACACAGCAGGCACTGCTTGCACACAGTGCACTGCATGCACACAGTACACTGCATAGTCTGCTTGCACACAGTGCATTGCATGCGCACAGTGAACTCCCTGCACACAGTGCACGGCATGCAGTGTTTCCCCACAGTGCACTGCCAGCACCCATTGCACTGCAAGCACTGTTTGCACATAATGCACTGCAAGCACACAGTGCACTGCAAGCTCGCAGTATACTGCATGCACTGCTTACACATAGTGCACTGCATGCACACAGTGCGCTGCATGCAGTCCTTGAGTACAGTACAATGCATGCACTGCTTGCACACAGTACAATGCATGCACTGAGTGCACTGCCTGCACACAGTGCACTGCATCAACTGCTTGCACACAGTACACTGCCTGCACACAATACACTGCATGCACTGCTTTCACACAGTGCACAGCATGAACACAGTTCACTGCACGCACTGCTTGCACACAGTGTACTACATGCACACAGTGCATTGCATGCACTGCTTGCACACGGTGCCTTGCCTGCACACCGTGCCTTGCCTGCACACAGTCCTCTGCATGCAATGCTTGCACACAGTGCACTGACTGCACAAAGTATACTACATGCACTGCTTGCAAACACCATACGGCATGAACACAGCACACTGCATGCACAGTTCACTACATGCACTGTTTACAGACAGTGTACAGCATGCATAACGTACACTACATGCACTGCTTGCACACAGTGCACTGCCTGCACACGGGGCCATGCATGCACACAGTGCACTGCATGCACTGCTTGAATGGTTAGGGTGAAGGATTAGGGTTAGGGTTAGTGTTGGGGTTATTGTGAGGGTTAGCGTTAGTGTTTAGGTTGGGGTTAGGGAAAGGGTTGAGTTAGATGTTAGAGTAACGGTTTAGGTTAGAGTTAGGGATTGCACTGCATGCACACAGTAAGCAGAAATGCACTGCTTGCACAAAGTGCAGTGCCTACACACAATCAACTGAATGCATTGCTTGCACAAAGTGGAGTGCCTGCACACAATCCACTGAATGCACTGCTTGCACACAGTGCTCTGTTTGGACGCAGTGCACAGCCCAAACACAGCGCACTGCCTGGCCACAGTACACTGCATGCACTGTCTTCATACAGTGCACTGCATGCACATCGTGCACTGCATGCACCGCTGGCATGCACACAGTGCACTGCATGCACACAGTACACTGCATGCCCTGCTTGCACATAGTGCAATGCAGGCACACAGTATACTGCATGCACTGCATGCACACAGTGCATCGCATGCACGCGGTGCACTGCATGCACACAGTGCACGGCATGCACACAATGCACCGTATTCACTCCTTGCACATAGTGCACTGCATGCACACAGCACACTGCGTGCACTGCTAGCGTATAATGCACTTCATTCACAAAGTACGCTACTGCACTGCTTCCATGCAGTGCAGTGCCTGTACACAATGCAGCGCCTACACAGTGCACTGCATACAATGCTTGCACACATATGCTCTGCCTCCAGACAGTACACTGCATGCACTGCTTGCACACAGTGCAATCCATGCGCACAGTGCACTGCATGCACTGTATGCACTGCTTCCACACAGTTTACTGCATGCACAGAGTGTAGAGCATGCACTGCTTGCAAACACTGTACGGCATGAACACAGCACAGTGCATGCACAGTTCACTGCATGCACTGCTTGCAGACAGTGCACTGCATGCACAGAGTACACTGCATGCACTGCTTGCACACATTGCACTGCCAGCACCGAGAGCACTGCACGAACTGCTTGCACACAATGTACTGCATGCACACAGTGCACTGCATGCACACAGTACACTGCATGCCCTGCTTGCACATAGTGCACTGCATGCGCACAGTATACTGCATGCAATGCTTACACACAGTGCCCTGCATGCAATGCTTGAACACAGTGCACAGCATGCACACAGTACACTGCATACACTGCTTTATCACAGTGCACTGCTTGCACACAGCGCCCTGCATGCTCACAGTAAACTGCATGCACTGCTTGCATGGTGAGGGTCACGGTTTAGGATTAGGGTTAGGATTAGGTTTAGGTTTAGGGTTAGGATTAAGGTGGGATTAGGTTTGGGGTTAGGGTTTGTGTTAGGGTTAGGGTTAGGTTTGGGATTAGGGTTACGGTGAGGGATGTGTTAGAGTTGGGGTTTTGGTTAGGGTTAGGGGTTGCGCTGTATGCTCGCAGTAACCAGCACGCTCTGCTTGCACACAGTGCAGTGCCTGCACACAATCCACTGCATGCACTGCTTGTGCACAGAGCACTACATGCACACAGTATACTGCTTGCACTGCATGCACACAGTGCACCGAAAGCACGCAGTGCACTGCATGCTCACCGTGCACGGCTTTCACACAGTGCACTGCATTCACTGCTTGCACATAGTGCACTGCATGCACACAGTACACTGCATGCGCACAGCTCATTGCATGAACTGCATGCAGACTGTGCACTGCATGCACACATTACACAGCAGGCACTGCTTGCACACAGTGCACTGCATGCACACTGTACACTGCATACTCTGCTTGCACACAGTGCACTGCATGTGCACAGTGAACTCCCTGCACACAGTGCACTGCATGCAGTGTTTCCACACAGTGCACTGCCAGCACCCATTACACTGCAAGCACTGTTTGCACATAATGCACTGCAAGCACACAGTGCACTGCAAGCTCGCAGTACGCTGCATGCACTGCTTGCACATAGTGCAATGCATGCAAACAGTGCTCTCAATGCAGTCCTTGAGTGCAGTACAATTCATGCACTGCCTGCACACAGTACACTGTATCCACCGCTTGCACACAGTACACTGCCTGCATACAATACACTGCATGCACTGCTTTCACACAGTGCACAGTATGAACACAATTCACTGCACGCACTTCTTGCATACAGTGTACTGCATGCACAGGGTATACTGCATGCAATGCTTGCAAACACTATACGGCATGAAGACAGTGCAGTCCATGCACATTTCACTACATGAACTGCTTACAGACAGTGCACTGCTTGCACACGGGGCCCTGCATGCACACAGTGCACTGCATGCACTGCTTACATAGTTAGGGTTAAGGATTAGGGTTAGGGTTAGGGTTAGTGTCGTGGTTAATGTGAGGGTTAGCGTTAGTGTCGTGGTTGGGGTTAGGGTAAGGGTTGAGTTAGAGTAACGGTTTGGGTTAGAGTTAGGGTTTGCACTGCATGCACACAGTAATCAGCATGCACTGCTTGCACAAAGTACAGTGAATGCACACAATCCACTGAATGCATTGCTTGCACACAGTGCTCTGTTTAGAAGCAGTGCACAGCCTAAACACAGTGCACTGCCTGCACACAGTACACTGCATGCACTCTCTTCATACAGTGCACTGCATGCACTGCTTGCACACAGTGCACTGCAGGCACACAGTATACTGCATGCAATGCTTACACTTAGTGCACTTCATGCACACAGTGCACCCCATGCACTGCCTGCACACAGTGCCCTGCATGCAATGCTTGAACACAGTACACTGCATGCACTGTTTGCATGGTGAGGGTTACGGTTTAGGATTAGGGTTTGGGTTAGGTTTGGGGTTAGGGTTGGGATTAGGGTGACGTTGAGGGATGTGTTGGAGATAGGGTTTTGTTTAGGGTTAGGGGTTTCACTGCATGCTCACAGTAAGCAGCATGCTCTGCTTGCACACAGTGCAGTGCCTGCACACAATCCACTGCATGCACTGCTTGCACAGAGTGCACTACATGCACACAGTATACTGCATGCACTGCATGCACACGGTGCACCGCAAGCACGCAGTGCACTGCATGCACACAGTGCACCGCAAGCACGCAGTGCACTGCATGCACACCGTCCACGGCGTGCACATAGTGCACCGCATTCACTGCTTGCACATAGTGCACTGCATGCACAAAGTACACTACATGCACAGCTTCCATCCAGTGCAGCGCCTGTACACAGTGCACTGCCTGCACAGTGAACTGCATACAATGCTTGCACAAAATGTTCTGCCTCCACACAGTACACTGCATGCACCGCTTGCACACAGTTTACTGCATGCACTGCTTGCATATAATGCACTTCACGCACAAAGAACACTACATGCACTGCTTCCATGCAGTGCAGTGCCTGTACACAGTGCCCAGCCTACACAGTGCACTGTATACAATGCTTGTACACAATGTTCTGCCTCCACACAGTGCACTGCATGCACTGCTTCCACAAAGTGCAATGCCTGTGCACAATGACTGCCGCAACACAGTGCAGTGAAAGCAATGTTTGCACACAGTGCTCTGCCTGCGCATAGTTCCCCAGCTGCACATACTACGCTGCATGCAATATTTGCACACAGTGTACTACATGTAAACAGTGCACTGCTTGCACACTGTACACTGCATGCACACAGTGCACTGTATGCACTGCTTGCACAGAGTGCACTGCTGGCATACAGGGCACTGCCTGCTCACATTACACATCATGCACTGCTTGCCCCCAGTGCAATTCATTCTCACAGTGCAATGCATGCACTGCATGCACACAGTACACTGCGTGAACTGCTTGCAGACAGTATACTGCATGCCCTCAGTACACTTCATTCAATGCTCGTCATGTACAAAGTACACTAGACGCACTGCTTCCATACAGTGCAGTGCCTGTGCACAGAGCACTGCCAACACAGTGCGCTGCATACAATGCTTGCACACAACGCTCTGCCTCCAAACACTACACTCCATGCACTGCTTGCACACAGTGCACTGCGTGCACTCAGTACACTACATGCACTGCTTGCACACAGTGCACTGCTTGCACACAGGGCCCTGCATGCACACAGTGCACTTCATGCACTGCTTGCATGGTTATGGATAAGGTTTTGGATTAGGTTTAGGTTTACTGTTGGGGTTATTGTGAGGGTTAGCGTTAGTGTTAGGGTTGGGGTTAGGGTTAGGGTTGAGTTAGAGTAACGGTTTGCGTTACAGTTAAGGTTTGCACTGCAGGCACACAGTGCTCCGCATGCACTGCCTGCTTGCACACATTGCATTGCCAGTACGCAGAGCACTGCACGAACTGCTTGCACACAATGTACTGCATGCACACAGTGCACCGCATGTACACAGTACACTGCAGGCACTGCAGGCACTGCTTGCACATAGTGCACTGCATGCACAAAGTACACTGCATGCAGTCCTTGCATACAGTGCACTGCATGCACTGCCTGCACACAGTGCGCTGCTTGCACACAGTACATTGTATGCACTGCTTGCACACAGTGCACTGCCAGCTCACATTGCACTGAATTCACTGCTTGCACACAGTGCTCTGTTTGGACGAAGCGCACAGCCTAAACACAGTGCACTGCCTGCACACAGTACACTGCATGCACTGTCTTTATACAGTGCACTACATGCACACCGTGCACTGCATGCACTGTTTGCACACAGTGCATTGCATGCACATAGTGCACTGCATGCACACAGTACACTGCATGCCCTGCTTGCACATAGTGCACTGCATGCACACAGTGCCCTGCATGCAATGCTTGAATACAGTGCACTGCATGCACACAAAACACTGCATGCAATGCTTTCCTACAGTGCACTGCTTGCACACAGCGCCCTGCATGCACACAGTAAACTGCATGCACTGCTTGCATGGTGAGGGTTACGGTTGAGGATTAGGGTTAGGATTAGGGTTAGGATTAGGGTTAGGATTAGGGTTAGGATTAGGGTTAGGATTAGGGTTAGGATTAGGGTTAGGATTAGGGTTAGGATTAGGGTTAGGATTAGGGTTAGGATTA
>Ga0210059_1015150_pt1 | contig 11303 bp, 5 predicted proteins | sample Ectturendosymbi2_FD_188042 | JGI IMG/M metagenome (GOLD analysis project Ga0210059, IMG submission 188042) | Ecteinascidia turbinata endosymbiont from Florida, USA - Sample 2 (SPAdes) (version 2) | ecosystem: Host-associated > Tunicates > Ascidians > Unclassified | place: Key West, Florida... | reverse complement strand
TCTGACGAAATATCTTTGTTTGATTAAGTTGCACTCTGATCAGTTTTGTTATTAAATAATACTGTGTTTATTCAATTTCATAATTGAAGTAAATTAATGAAATTGAACGAATAAACTACAAAACATATAATGACAAAACCGAAAAGGAAGATTGACTTATTTGCCTTTAACACTGATTAATTGCATCTCTTAGCGGTAATGTCATTTACGTCTGTCTTTTTACCTTTTTGTATAAAGGCTTACTATTGTGAAATGTTTGGCTTTTTTTGGAGGTGTGTTTGGCTTTTTTATGTTTTGGCAATCTGACAACCCTGCTTCAGCGCCACCTCGTTGGTCTGTCACAGATTTGAAAGGGCAAACGCAGTTCAATTCAATGGAAGCGTCTGTCAGAATACGGCTCTAATTTTGGAAATAAATCTGGACATAACTTTTGATGCTCTTTACGTAGTCAAACGATCAAAGCATTACTGAAATTGTTTTTTTCATGCCCAATCCAATGATACCATTTGTTTGCAAATTTAATCATCTTTAAAAAATGTTGGCATACCTAGATGATCAGCTCCTGACCTTGAAGATTCAAAATGAGTCTATTGTTAAAATTCAAAGTTAACGCTCAAGTCAAACAACAATGTTTGTAAAGCCACATCAGTGACCCACACCAAGCGAATCTATCGCAATTTATTGCGTAAGGAAACTAGTTTCGTGTGTTACACATCTTCAGTCCTGCATAAAAGTCGACATATGAAACAAAAAGAAAAAATTACGCACTGTTGCTAAGATCAAAACTCAAAATTACTAAAATTCAAGTCAAACAATTGTCAGATAACTGGTTAATTATTGAAGCTTGAACTACGTAACTAGTGTTTCAACAGTTAACATTGTTTATAACTTAAATTACAGTAGAACCTATAGTTTTAAAGATGTAAATTTGATAAGCATGTCTATTTTGTCTCATGAGGAAAAAACTGTTCTGAACTTATTGTTTGAAGTGATCACATGACAAGTTCAAAACACATTACAAGTTTGGAATGAATGACCTTCCTACATAGCTAACTGTAACGTCTAATTTAAGTGCAGGCAAGCTTTTGGTGACTTTTTCTTTTGTCTGTGTTGCGCAGAAGTATAGGCTAAGCCATGACTCCAAATTCAGCATCTTGTGTCTCTCTGTATTATGCTTCTCACGTGACCACTTCAACCATTTGTGTTGGATCAAAGGCAAAATAGCCACACTGTGTATTTTGGTTTATGAGGCAAAATAGACACTATCTTTTTAATATGAGTTACTTCGAAGTTTTTGGAGTGTAAACAGGAGTCGGAGTTAATGTTTGAAAAATTTTCGGAGTTGGAGCAGGAGTCTTAAAGCCAGAAGCAGGAGTGGAGTCAGAGAGTCTGAAAAATGTGACTTCGCTCATCTCTGAGGTTGGGCAGTAACGAGTGTCTGTTGAGACATTTGGTGGTTAGGCTAAGGTTTCCAAAAATTTGCATTTTTAAAACAAATTTTGAGAATAGTAATCAAAAGGTGTTGTGTAGTGTGTCAGAACCATTGGTTCTGGTCAAGAATGGTCTGAACGATTGTTTAATCTCGGGCAGTGGCTATTGATACGCCTGTGGATCTTGAAATTTGAAAACTTATTAATACGCCACCTGTGACGTAACAGCAACGCACCACGAGAGTGCAGTAGGCTTGTTAGAAAGGAAGTAAACGTGAAAGATAAACCTAACCTTAACTCTGACCTAACACTAACCCATCTAAGCGTAGCACCTCAGCCTGAAAAAAAACGAAAGTCGGGAAGGTGAGAATGGAACCAAAAACCATTGGCATAGCAGCCGTAACGCAAAGCCATTATGCTACAAGCATTAAACTGTTTGCCTGGCAAAGTGACCGTTTTATTTGAATTGCATCAGGACAGGCATATCTGTAGTCACTTCCTTAATCTTGCCTTACAAAATTAGTAGTGTTGTTAAGGCTATGGACTGGACATGGTTATATTATCCAACTTTACTCTCCCTTGTCTTAGATGCTTATACCCTACTTTTGACAATGATTTGCAACGTAAAAGTTCTTGATGGAATATTCTAGACCTTGCACTGAAGTTTCATAATCATTTTTGGTTACACCAGGGTCTCCATGCTATGGGACTCGGGCCAAATCTGGTCTGCCAAGCCATTTCATTCCGCCTGTGAAGACATTTTGTTAAAAAAATAATATCTTTTCAAAAAACTTGATTTGGTGGAATGTAACATATCTCGAAACAATCAGTCACATTTACATTACGTAAGATGTCCGGCCCTCAGGTTGCTGTGTAATAACTTATGTGGCCCTCGAAAAAAGGTTGGAGGACCTTGTGAGCAGCTGGTGTGTGCTATAGCTAGACAACAAATCAATGGACTGGAAGACAGTGTCCCAAAGAAGCACAAATTATGTGATGTGAACACTCCATAGGACTAGCATATTACTAGCAGACCAACCTGCTATCTGCTGGTTACTGAATCACTAAACCTAGTCTTAAAGCGGTCCTTGCTGCTCAGTTGAAGATGCAAAATATCAGTTGGTGAGGTTGACAAACAAGAACCAAGTCACAATGATAACAAATCCCACAAACTTAAGAGTTGTTTAAAGTCAGGAAGTGCAATCATTGGAAAAGAAGAGAAAAAGTGTTAGTGGTGTCGTTCAACCACATCTCATCAAACTTTACAATGAAAAGATGGGAGATGTTGATCTTTTTGATAAGTTACAGGACTGTACCATATTTGGATCCAATCAAAGAAGTGGTTTTGGCTATTGTCTAGGTTCACAAATCTGTGATCATAGTACGAATGTGTTGACTGAAGGATTTCACTGTTGGTTTTTGCAAGACAGACTGTGATTCTTTGCTAGCAGAAGTTAATGTTGATGCAAAGAGGTGTTCGTCCCCAAATAAACAAAGGGTTTCTTTACGTTGTAAGATGAATGAAAAACATGTATGGGGGATAAAAATGCACCGATACTTAAAGATTTTTTGGTGCATTTGACAAATGCACCAAATTCGTTTGCGAAAATTCAATGTGGGACTTCACCCAGACAATTATGGCCTAAGGCAAGGGTTCTCAAACTTTTGGTGTTATGGAGCCCATGAAGAGATTGACCATGATTTACGGAGCCCCACAATAAATTTTATAAAAAAATATACTAAGTAAACGAATAGCTTGCGGAGCCCCGAGGTTTCTCTCGTGGAGCCCTGGGGCTCCGTATGGAGCACTTTGAGAACCTATGGCCTAAGGGATTAATTATTGATTTTTTGGTCACAACTTGGCAACCACTAATGTAAGATGGCTAATCAAGGGCTGTAAAGATGTGCATATTCACTTAGACTTAGTATATTTTGAAGGAAAACATTTGAATTGCCACTGGATCTTTTTCTCATGGCCTAATTACATCATCCAAAAATTTCCAAACCTTCCCAGTTGTGACGTCACAGTGAAAAATGTTTAAACCTAAAAGTGCCCTATTTTTTAAAACTTATCCTAGGAAACGTTGTGCTTCTTTAGATGGTTTGAACAGCTCTCTAGCTCTATTGGTCACAAGTTATGACTAGACAAAGTGAAAGCCAATATAGTGGTTTTGCAGTCCTTACAGGGTAAATTCTTCGTTTTTCATTAAAATGTGTTAAAACTGAAGGTTGCACCTGCGCATTTCCTTGAAATGTCGATTCAACGTAGGCCAAATTGGCATACATACACTCTTAAATGCCCAGCATATGATACATCATATGGCTGAAAAAGGGCTTTAGAAAATGAAGTTACAAAAAACAAACTCAACCCAGTTTCAGGACATCTCAAATAACATATTAAGGCTGAACCGAAAAATTCAAAGTTTTTGAATTTTGGGCATTAATGGGTTAAGATGAAAAGAAGTTAGATTAACAAATTTTAAGTTTCTTTTATCAATGTCTCAACCTCATGTGTTTTGGTTATTGTTCCAAACCGAAGAAGCTCCGTTTGCTGGGTTGGGATTAAAATTTTTCATTATACAAGACTGACTTACCTTTTATTGACAATATTTCGCTCCATATGGGATTCAACGAGGTTCGTTGGGCGTTGTCAGGTGTTGATAATAGAAGCATTTGGTTTATATGAAAAAGTAGCATTTCAATCTGATGTTGAAGAAAGCAAAAATCTGATTTTAACAAGACTGACCTTAGTGGCAACACTTACAGGCAATGACTGCAACACAACAGGTTCCCATTGTCAAAAAGGTGTCAAACTCCAGTGGTTTGGTAAATATAAATCAATTCTTCATTTAAAAATTATTCTGTTATGTTCTTATGAGGTCATGCCCAATGGCTCAGTTATTGTTTCTGCCAGTTCCCATCTAAGCTATAAACAGGGCTGTGGGGCTGGAACTCAATTTTCAGGCACCAGCTCTGGGCATCTAAATTTTTTGGCTTCGGCTCTAATATTTAGAAGTTTTTGGCTCCAGAACAATTGGGTCCATTAAAAACCATTGCATTATTTGTAGAGCTTGCTTGCCCCACAAATTGTCTTGGAACAGGAAGCCAAATTTCAGACTCAGCTCCACCATCTAAAAAATGTTTGGTTCCAGTTACGGGCACGCAAAATTGCTTAGGCTCTGGTTCCACAGCCCTGGCTACAAGTCACATGAGAATAGCAGCTGACTTATTCCAAAGTGACATCACACTATCTGTGTGGAACTCTGTTATTTAAATTGCTTTCCTTATGAACACTAGCATTAAATTAAACCCTTAACCAAGCCTCATTGGAAAAAATATTTTTAATGAAATATACAATTACAACAAAGTTACAAAATATATAATACAAACCAGCAGGTTCGACAGTAACCTTGCACAATGATAAACTTGAATGGGAGGTGTAAATGTGCTTCAGAACTTCTCTGTTTCAATGCACCTTATTGACTTCACAAAACAAAGATAAAGGAAAAGAAAAATCTCTTACGGCCACTGAGCTATGCCCAAGTGGAATTTATGCCACTAGGCAGAGATAGCACTCTTTTGCACATAAGGCTAATAATGCAAATTAACTAAACTTGTATCTTCATTAATGCTCTACCGCATCGATGCACAAAAATTGATTACTTGATGTTTTGAGGGAGAATGAATCTAAATCTACAGTATCATTTGAACAAACTATGCAAAGAAAATTGGGGAAGCATTTGTCTGAACTGTTTCGTGTGTCTAATGTGGTTAGACAAGGGTGAGTACTAAGTCCATACTTGTTTGCTGCACATTTAGATCAGTGGTTCTCAAACTTTCATGAGTAGAGGCCCCCTTCAAAAGACTCTTAATATATTGTGGCACTTGGGTTAATATGTTGTGGAACTTGGGTTACGCAATTTGAGAAAACCCTGATTTAGATGATTTATCCAATGAACCAAACAACATTAAAGCAGGGTGTTGTATTGGTGAAGTCTTATCAAATCACTTGATGCTTGCTGATGATATTTGTGTGTTCTGTCCAAGTGTACGTGGGTTGCAAAATATGCTTGATGTGTGAGAGGTTTATGCAAAATTGTATGGAATTATTTGTCAACTGCAGCAAAACTGTGTATGATGTTTAAGGCTAGGAGTGCAAAAACTACAGTTACCCCATTACTGACACTGGGTGGTCAAAATGTAAAATCTGGTAACCCTACAAATATCTAGGAATTGTATTTGATACTGAGCTCTCAGATGACAAAGACATGCAGAGACAACTGCGAAATCAATCTTGTGCAGCAAACAAGCAGTGAGCCTCTTTCGTAACTGTTCAAATGCAGTTAAAAATGTAGTTTTTTGTTCCTTTTGTATGCCCATGTATGTATCACAATTGTGGTGCAATTTCAGGAAGTTGCGCATGCACTGACTGCAAGTGGCCTATAATTTGGGATACAGGGCTCTATACAACCTGCCCTAAAGAGCGGGTGTTAGTAGCCATCAGGTTCATTCCTACCTTTGAGACCCTGTTAAGAAAAAACACGTACCTGCTTCTTGAAAGATGCAGAAAGTGTAACAACATCTGGTTGTGTGCTTTGATGCAGTCAGATTGTTTGTATACGTCCCTATTCCTTGAGACACTGTAGTCGCATTTTACTTTGTGAATGTGTGCTCGAACATTGCAGTGTCCGTTTGATTGATGGCCTGTCATGCCACAATGCATTCCCATTATACCTGATACCTGGACTAGACCAGTTGAGGAATTGGCACTCTATACTGCATGAGTGTTGTAACAAGTGTTATGGGTTAGCTAACAATAGTGTTAAGAATTTGTCCGTAACCCTGTGGTTCTACCTTCAACAGAGTTGCAAAAAGTGTAACTCTGATTCTTCCAGCTCCAATGCCATTTAAAACATTCTGTTTTGTCTGTTTCCATTGACCTGTGTTTGCAGAGAGTGTGTGTTTATGGACTTTGTGTCTGCTGACAAATAAAATCAACCAATCAATCACAGAAAAGTGTAGGTTAAAAATATATTCCAATATTGTTAGTTGAAACTTTGACCTTCAATTTTAGGCTGTTGATGCAAAGTTGTAAAAAATTTTATGAACCTCTAAATTTTCCATAATGCACATCCCTAGCAATCATAAGTCTAGAAGCTATAATTCGTATTACAAGAACACTAACTGTACTGTTGCATCATACTTGCAACTGTGCACTGATAGGTTGAGGCTACAAACAGTGATGCCATAAAATCCAGCATTACTACACCCTTAGTCTGTCTAATAGCAGAATGACTCATATGAAGGGTTTACCATTGTTTCTTGTGTTGTCTTGATAGTTCAAGTTCCCTACAAGAAAAAAAGCAAAACCCATATCAAACTTCAGTCACAGTTTTTTCAAGAAGCTAAAAAAGCAGGTTTACCAAACAAATTATTGGAAAATGAAGGCATGAAATTGTTTATTCCAGAATCTCTTATTTCAAATCCAGAATAATAAATCTGTTCCAGAATAACTGCAAACTTATGAAGTGCTGTGCATCGGTGAACAAATGTACACCTGGCCCGCTGCAACTGACAGCATTTACTGTTTCCGGTTGTCTACTTTGATTGCTACCATGAATTGGAACTACCAATTACTTGCATTGCACGATCGCTGGTCTAGGCAATTGTCATAAAGTTTCTTTCCCATGGTAACATGGAGACTTCCATTGGAAAAGACCAAGTACAAAAAAGTTATTGTGTGCTTCGCAGTAACTGATTGCACCTTGCCAGTTTGAAAAAATTGTTGTAGCCAAGGCCTCACAGAGAGCGTTTGATAAAAAACTGCATCACACAGAGATTTATAACACATATCACACGACCTGTTAATTATGCAGTGCATTAAGCTTCTTCAGTGTTTTTCTTTCTCTTACTTAGGAGTGCAAAGAGGGCCATTGCAAAATTAATTGCAATTGCAAAACTTATAGAAACCATTTAATTTGCAGATTTCGCAATTTTTCACATTTCTTTAATCCAAATTTGTTCAAAATCTGAATGTTTGAAAAAACTCTAATTTTTGGATTCGAATACTGAAGGATTCAAGTCCATAGGATTCGATATTCCATTATATGCATCACTAGTGGTTGCATTACATAATAAGGATCCAGAAAGACAACACTACCTCGTTCTTCTGTAGGTGGCTCTTCTAAAAGTATTTATTAACTAATGCATGGTTGTTGCAATCACAATAGCACCGTTGCATCAAAGTTGCAACACCATTTTAGAGGCTGAAAATAATAACTGTGATGTCACAGACTGTGTTTAGTTCCTGCTGCATGACCACAAAAGCCCCCTTTTGATTTGATTGCTCGTATTCACAACAGCATACCCATTTTTCATGGTAACTTCATGCCCATATGTAAATTAAGACAGCTGCTGACGTAACATAACCTTAAATAGTGAACCAAATCATATTAACTTTCTTTCTTTGCTAATCTTTGTATTTTGCAGATTTCATAATGTTTGCAATGAATTTGGAATTTCAAAAGCTTCTGTTTGTATACATAGCAACTTAATGTCATAGTAAAAGAGTATGCCTGAAGCAATTATAATTTTAAGTGGCAAACGAAAATCTGGTAAAGATTTCATTGCTGTTGCACTTAAAAATGTTATTGGGAATGATAAGTGTGGCATTATTCGTTTATCGGCACCTTTGAAACGTCAGTATGCCCATGAAAATGGTCTGGATTTTGCAAAGCTTTTAAGCTCTAATGCTTACAAAGAACTTTATCGTGAAGATATGATCAAATGGGGTGAAGACAAGCGCAATTCGGATCCAGGTTACTTTTGCTCCATATCGGTACAAGAAGACAATGACCAAGAAATCTGGATTGTGTCTGATGCACGTCGTTTAACAGATATAACCTATTTTGAAACCAATTTCCCAAACTGCAAAATATTGCTGGTTCGTATTAATGCTAGTAAAGCAATACGAAAAGTGAGAGGCTGGGTGTATACATCAGGTATTGATGACCAAGAATCTGAATGTGGACTTGATAAAAATGTTAAATGGGATTACATCATTGAAAATAATGATAACTGCTGTAGTATGTATTCTGATGATACCATTCTGGCAATTAAAGAAGACTTGTATGAATTGTTTACTAATGAAGGTTCCAATTCTTAATAAATTTGCAAATGTGAAAAAGGTCCCATGTAACTGTTTTTATAAAGGTTAAGGCTTGCAACAATTATGTTCCAAAAAATTGTTACTGCAGTAACCATAGATGGTCACACATTGGTGCAGAAGCCATTGTGATTACATGTGGCTGTACGCATACTGCAATCAAGAATTTAAATTTTTACTGCTTAGTTCAGTGTATGAATTTTGACATTGAGTTTTAAGAAGGATTCACATCATTCTCCAAAGGAAGTCGATTACTTGCCATAAAGTGAAGCCAATAAGAAAATGATATAACATCGTCTGAATAATTCTTACTTTCAGGTAGTTTTTTGCGAAATTGTCTTCTCAAACTAAAGAAACATTTTAAGAAATGAAAATACACAGCATGACTTGAAACAACTGGTTTGACACATCTGGACAAGCTGCTGGTTTCATTATATGTACAGCAGAATGTATCTAATTCGTTGGTCCCGGCAGAATTCCTATCTTTTGTGTACATTTCTGTTCGTCTAATTCGCCGAATTCATCACCTGTTTCTATCCCTGAGAAGCGCTGTGTTCGGCTAATACGTCATTTGCAGTTTCGCTTTTGATGTTTAAGGAGCTAGTACGTATGGCAAGTCAAACAAATTAAGGATCTTTATCTAAGAATTGTTGCACCTCGCAATTTGTTTATCGAGCACGAGGTGCGAAGCGCGACCTGACTCCCCATAGAAAGAACGCGAAAAGTTTTTTATAAAGATTTGAAAGGTGCTAGATCAAATGGAGGAGTGTAGATACAGTAGTTTCATCCACCATCAAAACAATGTCTCCAACACTGAGGTTGTATTCACACAACAACCAATTTTGACGCTGTTGCAAAATAGGCAGATCATTTTTTATCCACCGCTTCCAAAACAAATCAGCTAAGAGCTGAACAGAGGGCCAAGAACGACGGTAGCCGTCGGCTTTTACGAACACGCGGAAGTCCTGAGTGTATATGTCCAGTCAAAAGTTACATTGGAGTGAGAACAGGAAGGTCGTCTGGATTATTGTTGACCGGTGTCAGTGGACGATTGTTCAGGACTTCCGCCCGACGTGTTCGCATTTCAAATGGGGGGGGGGCGGGCACCACTAGCCCCCCGCTGGCGACGGCCCTGGTTCGCGCTCAGCAAGAATGAAGTTTGAACCTCGATCGCTGTGGATCTTTCACTAGACCTCTGATCAATTAACCTAAAAGACGCATGCAAAAAGGAACTTGCGTTAAGCGACCTTTCAATTTCGATGTGAAATGGCTTGGGAGGCCATACAGGTGATATCTCATCCATATCTCTTTACCGGACTTCGACCAACTTTAATTAATATCGGACCAAAATAGTCAACACCTGTATTGATAAATGGAGGATTTCCAGCGGAAGCACGACACTTCGGAAGAGGCGCCATTAATTGCTTACAAGCACTCGCCTTCCAAAAATAACATTGTTTACACCCTGAGAATGGCGCACAACAGAATGTCCATGCACAATCCAAAAGTGTTCTCTATTGGGAGAAAGAACGTGTATGGTGCCACTGTGGCCGGCAACAGTAATGAAAACATTGCACAACGAATTGTATTACGTGATGTCTTTTTGGCAGAATCATAGAATGCTTCTGTTCTGGCGACAATGGTGAATACTGTAGACGTCCACCGACGCGCATAATACCACGAACCAAGATTGGTCGTAAACTCACGTCACACTTGCCCAAGCTGGAACCTTTTCTGCTGACGTTGGGAAAGGTCTCTGAATCATCCAAGCTTTGCAAGACATCGTGAAATGCTTGTCTCTGAACGAGTTGCACAATATCATACGTAGCCTCTTAAACTTCTTTTGTAGTAAGTCAACCTGTGTTCACTTGCGGACAAAGAGCCGGATTAAAGGGTAGGGGGGCCCGGGGCAATTTTTACTGGAGGACACCTATGACGTAATTAATGACGTCATCGTTTATAAAAGTTATGTTTTGGCTGATCAGCAAGGTTCCCGTTTGTTTTTTCCGGTAGTCGAGAATGTTCTTACTCAAACTCACATACAGTTACCTCCGAGAAGGGAATTTGTGATATGGATACTAGGGTTTATTTCTACTAGGAAAAAATATTTCACAGACTAAAGAGTGACTCAGCAAGACACAACATTCACCCGAACAATAAGCAGAAACCTGAGATTACAAACAAAAACACCGAAAAAAGAACATGTCAATGTGGCCAGCCAGGCTGAGTGTGAAACTTGTTTCCAAGCTAATGTCTTGATTTTCACCTTAATTTTCAGGTGCAGTGGTTAACGCCACTGCTTTAAAACGTTGCTGCTTGAAAGTTTCGCTAGAAAAAGCGATTTAGTCGCGACGTTTTTGCCAACACTGCCAGATCCTTGCGTTTGTTCTTCTTAGAAGCTTATGGGCTTTTCGTAGCTCCTGAGGCATTACAGGTTTCGGCATCGCGCTAGCTAAACATTGCAATCTCGTTTCTGCTTTTTCGTTCTACGAATCGACTGATTAAAACCTTTTCTGATGGACCACGCAATGACATGTGGTGTAAATGGCTTGAATAGCTTCATGTGTTTATGTTGTACCCACCACACGTTACCCTTTATGATGAAACAAAGGTGCAGTTCGGTTGCGGCGACCTCGAGACAGCACCAAAAGTTCGGGATCATTGATACTAGTGTTGCCACTTCTGATATTTTAACATGACATCAGATG
>Ga0210059_1015149_pt1 | contig 11304 bp, 9 predicted proteins | sample Ectturendosymbi2_FD_188042 | JGI IMG/M metagenome (GOLD analysis project Ga0210059, IMG submission 188042) | Ecteinascidia turbinata endosymbiont from Florida, USA - Sample 2 (SPAdes) (version 2) | ecosystem: Host-associated > Tunicates > Ascidians > Unclassified | place: Key West, Florida... | reverse complement strand
TTGTTGTGTTTGTGAGGCCACTGTTTAATCTCAAGGAAAAGCACATGATAGCTCTGAGACGTAGACATGTTCACAACTGCATTACACAGTTGAAAAGAAGTAGAAGAATATTGGCTGTAATTGCAGGGAATGTTCCATGACTGCTACAGACAGGGGCGCATCCAGGGGGTCTGTTTGGCTGTCATGACAGGGCTCTTTGTACCACAGGTACATAGCATCAAAAACAATAAAATATCAAACGCTGTCACTGCAGGTCTGTAATGCTGGTGTTTTGGAACAGGCAACAGCATTTCCCTTCTAACATTGCATAGTATTATTACGAAACTGCCTTGTCTAAACAGCACTTGCGAAATGACATGAAACAATTTACGTTTTTGAACACTTTAAATTGATATTGCGTAGAATGCATGTGCTTCGGAATTTCCTACTATGGCCATGCCAACTCCAATGCAAGCAAAGCTGTGAGATACTCGTACACTGCCACGCACATGCAGAGCTGTTTTGTCATATTTTGCTTCATGGCGGGAAGACACAGTTTCCAATCGCGATCATTCAGTTTTGCAGTTTCGGCCTCAATTTTAATTGCTGTTTGCACATACTAGCTTATGGCAAAATTCAATAAGTTTAGGCCTTCCTCAAGTCACACCAAGTAACACAGGTTCGTTTCCACTGAAGCAAAATTTGTATAAGGAATTTCGAGGGATATCTAGAAAATTTCTAGATGTCCCTAGGAATTTCTCATATTGAAAGGCACGACAGCTAGCCTCAAAATATGCCGTCGCATTTTATCTGAACAAAATAACATTCAAGCGTTGTATCTTGAAAATTTAGAATTACGCAGTTGACGATGTTGTTTGCTATGCAAAAAGTCTTATATTGACTTTGAGTTATTCACTTTTACATTACGATGTAAAATCATCGGAGCAATTACAACAAAATCATTCTTTTCCGCGGTGATTTTGCAAGCATATTTATAAGACCTTCATCTAGCTCAGGGGTTCCTAACCTTGGGTACATTATATTTGTCTGATATGGACAATTCTTAACAAAGCTTGGCAAATTGACTATGAGATTAACCAGATTTGTCTGTATTACCAAAAACAATGAACTTATTGTTTTTATCACTTTCAAAAATACTTCAGTGAACATCAGTGTGGTTCACCTGATCATCTTATTCTAATATATTTAATGTTGTCTTATAAGTTTTATCAATTCCAATTATAAATTTATCTAGTAAAGGTAGCTACCAAAAACAACCTTCATGAATGAGGTTTTTCTGCAGAATCCTTGTAGCTCTTACATAATATATGCGTAGGAAAATATTTGAGTCCACTTTTTTTATAATCCTCTTTTTGCTTCATTGGCTGTCACCCACCTTTTACCCAAGCTGGGCATTAAACATGGTGGTACTTTGTCCTAATAGGCAAAACCATCCCTACAGGGGTTACCAACCTTTTTGAAACTGCGAACTACTTCTTGTGTACTGATTAATGCGAAGGGCTACTAGTTTGATAAGCACTTTTGAAATAAAAATTTTGCTCAATTTATCTGCAAATATTTTAGTATTGATATTCGTTAACTGTGAAGACATTTATCATGCTAATGTTCTTTTTAAAAGCCCTTCTTTTTAGAACCTATATGGTCCTTGTGGGCAAGTCTGGTGCCTGTGGGCACCACGTTGGTGACCCATGCTCTACTACGTGGTAACATGCTGTAGTCGCAATTTTCATTGAATTAGCCAGTCATTCACATAGAGTTGCAGGGTAGAGAAAGCCAGCATTAGCGTTTGGTTTTAAAGCTGCTCACTGGTGCAGATAAAGTTATGACCATCTCTATGGAAAGCAGGTAATAAAATCATCACAAAGGAACAAGTAAACTGACATGAATCTTGCAAAGCTGTGCATGTTTTTAAAAGTCTTTCTTGAATACACTGTTGTTTTTGTGTCATCAACCTTCTGGGCCTGCAATCAATGTTTTGGTTGTCTATGAAGTTATTTTTCAGTGGTGAGGCCTGAACATTCAAAAGTTATTCAGTGATGTACAGTAAACCCTGCTTGATAAATCATCCTTGGTCTCAGTCAATTTAAGATTTAATAAGTGGCAGCTTTATCAAGCAACACACCTGCACCAGCGACAAAACAACAATCCTGGATGGTGAAATTGCTATCACCCATTCAATCATTTAGCAACTCAAACTTCTCAGCTGTTGTCCTATCATGTCTGTCTAGATCTCTTCATTGTGCAGCGTAGACTAGAACACATACCTCAGCTGCAGTAACTGACTGTGTCTGATTAGGTTGTGTAAGATCCCAAGCTAAATGATCGGCAACATGAGACGCAGCAATGCTGAGTGGTGATTCATTCAAGAAATGTTGGTTTTGTCAAAACAAGTCTTTGGTCACAAATACAGCACACATACAATTAAAAATGCATTATATAGTGGAGTCTGTTTTTTGTTAATTGGGGATTATATATGTCAATGGTTCTCAGACTATTTTTGTTGCAACGCCTTTGGAAAATTTTGTACTTGTGACGAACCAGCAATAAGAAATTAATAAAGACACATATAATAATCAAAGATTTGTTGAAACAACAAACATAAATGTGCATCATTTCAAGTAATGTGATGTGTAGATTGCTTATTTTCAACAGTTAGTCGAATTTTGGAAGAATTCGTGAAACTGCCACCTGCAAGTAACACGCCCATGGTATTAAATTCCACTTTGAATAGATACATCGCAGCAAAAGGGATAACTATTCGTAGCGATTTTTTCATCAAAGCTGGGTGTTCGTCATTCAGTGAAATCCAAAAATTTGTCTGGTTTCCAGATTTGGGTTTAGTTTTCAGAGACACAGGATAATAATGGTAATGGTTTATTGTTTCATATGTCTCAGCCAACAAGCAAAAGCACCATAAAAAGCCATCGCACGATGTAAACCAAAATCAGCAAAAACTAGAGCAAATGAAAAGACAATGGCACAATAGCTGATCAGTGTGAACAAAGAGGGTGCTGTGTCATACAGGATTGGTGAAGGACCATCTAGTCAACCAACCCTATTTATCGCTTTTTGAAAAGTGTTGAAAAACAACAGTTGGAGATCAAATAAGCATAATAAGAAAAACAAACAAATGCAGAACATGGTGAAGAAAATATACAGGTGAAAGCACATGCCTATGTACACAGATGAGTGGATCAAATTTAAGTGTAGGAATTTGGTGTGGTTAAGAATAATTTAAAAAAATATAAAAATGAAAAAGTAACAAGAACTAATTAATGAGATACAAAAGAAAAACAAAGCATAAGGAGTGTGCTTTCATGCCGAAAAAATAAATATTAATATAGTCTTCTTTTTCTTGCTAGGATAAAGTACGATGGGGTAGGTTGGGTGAAAGGATCACAAATCCATCCAAAGATTGATAAATTCTCCAGAAAGTACTGAGTAAATTTCGACTCAAGCTTAGATAGACGATGCAAAAATATACTTCGTAAATTTGAAGGCAGCATCACACATTTATTTTCAAGCAAATCATTAGACAGTGGAACCAACTTTAACTGCTGGGCAGAAAAACCATCAATTCTGAAATATGTTAAAAAGCATGTGAGGTAACATTCGTCTCAATGAATTGCTTGAGCTGGATAAAGTGATTTTGCACAAGAGCAATGCATAGTATCTTTTCGGTGTATCAGTAATGTTTTTGTTTTATTTATTTTAATATCATTTAGAAGATATGCCCCGCCGATAACCCTCCACTGAGGCAATTGTCTAAAACCTCCATTTTTTCGATGCTACGTCATTCATTGTCTTGAAGAGTGCATCTAGCACAATGAACTCAGTACTGCCAAATAAATCTGTCTGTCCGCTAAATGTGGCCTTGTGAAGGTGTCACCCGAGCCACTTAATTTCCCATCCCTGTAAACTGTAGAGATTCTGGAAACTAGTCAGCAAAGATAGATTTCCCAAGATAAAAGATTTCGTTCTAAAATGCACTCAATGTTTGGAAACACATACGTGCATGAAAGTACATTTTCTACCATGAAGCGAGTCACATCTGAAAACGGAAATCGAATGGCAGATGAAAAACTGGATGATAGTCTCTGACTTGCTAACCCAAACACTGGTAGTAATAAAATAATAGTTTCAGAGAAGCATCAAACATAGGAAACCCAGTGATAGGTTTGTAATATTTGCACTTATGTTCTAATTTTAGTAACGCACTCCCTTACCTTCCGTTTTTTAGTTTTAAGTGTTGTGAATCTGATGTTGTATACATCATTTTGTTTAAAGTGGCAGGTAAGTTGTCATGTTTTTGTAAAATGGCCCGTAGGTTAAAAGTAGTTGGACCACGCTGTTCTATATCATCGTACTTGCAATACTGATTGCAGTGATCTGTGTTAGTTTATCAGATTTGGTGTGAGATTTTGGATTTAGCAATTCTGTGTATGCAAGTTCCTAGGATGCTAATAAAACCTTTGTTGGAAGTTGTGTGACTTGTGAAATGGTGGACATGTTCCTCTTTAGATCATTTACTTTCCGGAAAAAAAGACCTGGGTTTATTCACAAATTATGAATGTGATGGATGATGTGAAATGACATGAAAGCTTAGTTGTTGGTATCATGCTTTTGCTGGCCAAGACCTTGCTGCAAACAACACACTGAGGTTTTTCCTCTGGGCCGGTCCGTGTCAATCCTCAGGAAGTGGTCGGGTCAGCCTCTCCAATTTTCCTGAAATTTTACTCAAATTGTCATTGCCCCATATGATGAACATCTGCAAAATTTGAATGAAATTTGTCAAGAAATGGCATGATTATAAAGCTTTATAGTTAGGGGGTTTAGCCAGGGGGAAGGCACAAATTGTTCATATATGGCCATGTTTAAAGCCTTTTTACTGCCAAACTACATTAGTGAACAATCCAATTTTTCAGGGATGCTAGTAACTTTGCTAAATATTGAAAAAATATCATTATCTACATTGTGACTATCAAAGATCAAAGGTCACAGACACCCAAAGTTGACTGTTTTTAGCTCTTGCTGTGAATTTTCAAACCTCGCCACGGTTTTGTTTCTTGGTATTTTTCACTCGTATTTGGAGAATTGTTGCTGATAAAATTATCTTTGACCTTAGAAAATTTTATTGCAAAATATGAAAAGGTTTGTGAGATGTCTTGGGCCAAACTTGGGACGAAATGAAAAAACTAGAAAAGTGGGGTAACTTTGTCGCCTCGGTTACCCATGACCGCAGTGAAAATTTGCGTTGAAAAAATTTTCACATATTCATTATGATATGGCAAGTTTACCATACAAAATTCATGAATGGTTCTCAATGTTTAATGGAGAAAAAATTTGACAAAATTTGTGCAAAACTACAGATTTTGTATAATACAGAGGTCTTAATTTTCACTATTTTTCATTATACCATTGTTATTCAAGCTAGCATTGTTAATTCACAAATTTATTATTAAATTCTGGAATTCTAGTGTGTCTTGTGCAAAGTCAATTGCTTGTTTAAGTGGAATGAAACTGAAAAATTTTGTTTCATTTCACTCAACACTTTGACGGCCGTTCTACGAATATATCGTACCTGGATTTCAGCCTAAAACCAGCAGTTTTCTATTGTCTTACCAACGCCATAGCTCCTCCGCCGATTGCGCTAAAGAGCTGTTCAAGGGCCCAAATGGATCAGCAGTCTTCCAGTCTGCACTCTAAAAATATTTTTGGTTGAGGGTTGCAAATTTTTTCTGAGTGATGTTGTAAGTGAAGTAGTTGTTAGGCCATTTTGGCTCATGTTGCCTGGCCTAGGGCCCAACCTCTAGGCCAAAGTATTTCGCTGAAGTTTTCAATGGAAACTAGGCTGGAGTCCGAGTATTTTGAGCCTTTGATCGACATTCTAGCATTTCTGGATCAAAAGTTATGACCTAAAATAAACAAATTAATTAATTATCTAATCAGCTAATTAGTCAAATATTTTTATTACTTCAGATCATAACTTTTGAACCTGAAACCCCAGTAGGTCATCCAAAGTATTGTTGCAACCTCTCCGGTGGTGTTGTGTTGATTGTGTGATTCACCACGAATGGGATGTGCATGAAAAATAATACCTTAATAATATACATAGCGCGAGCAAGCAGTAGTAAGAGAGATTGCGAGCATGATCTCATTGTTGCTTGCTGCCACGGTGCGAAGCTTTGCGCACATACCGCTCGGGATTTCCGATCGCAACAAAATGGTGCTGTGACCAGGATGTGGGGGTCGTGCCGAATTCAGGCCTTCACACAAACAACGTGCGATCGGTGTGGTTCGTTGTAAAAAGGAGGGGATGTTGTTGCAACCTCTGCGGTGGTGTTGCGTTGATTGTGTGATTCACCACGAATGGGATGTGCGTGAAGAATAACACCATAATGTACGTAGCGCAAGCAAGCAATAGCAAGAGAGATTGCGAGCATGATCTCTATTGTTGCTTGCTGCCACAGTGCGAAGCTTTGCGCACATGCTGCTCGGGATTTCCGATCGCAACAGTATCAAAAGACTCAGATTGTAGCCTAATTTCCTATAGAAACTTCAGCTAAATACTACCATCTAACGTTTTGGGCCCAAGGCCAGGTGAAGTGAGCCAAGGTGGCCTAAAAGTCCTGAAATTATGACGTCACTTACAAAAAACCACACCCCCAACCACAAAATTTGTTTCTTTTTCTTTAATATTTTTTTTAATTAAAAAAAAATTTTTTTAAATTAAATACATTTGGTTTAAAATTAAATACATCATTTTGGTTTCATGATCTAAAGCAGGGGTGTCAAACATACAGCCTGCGGGCCAAATCCGGCCCGTTGCGTGGTTTGATCCGGCCCGCAGGATGATTTTCTGAAATTAAAACTTCTTTGTTTGCTTGAGAAGTCTATCCAGTTATACTTCAATAACCGGTGACTATATATTTCAATTACTTGCAACCTTAATGTAATTGCGTATATTTTATTGTTTTTCTCCGTTTTTTTCATGTGAAAATTTCACGTTTTCTGCATTTTTCCTTTTACATGTTCACACCGGTTTGATCTTTCAAACACGTATGAACATGCAAAAGTTCAAGTACTGTTGATAAAGTTTAACAATAGAACCCTTAAAAAAACATACCTTCAGCTCCAGCTACGTCGATTTCGAAACCTTCGGAGTTCTAGGTACAACTTTAATTGAAATTTGCTACATAAAGTTTAAGATGGCTAAGCCAAGGTGGCGTGCTAAAGTGTTTTTTTTATTTACGTGAGGAAATTGAAAACTCATGAAAAAAATGCAAGCCAGTGTTAGAATTTCATCTCACAGTAGATGCAAAACCTTGCCTTTATGGTGGATATTTCACAGCACTTGAATAATCTGAACAAAATGTTGCTAGGCTGCAGAAGACTTGTCACTCAGTATTACGACACCATAGGTTGCATTCAAGTTGAAGTTGTCCTTGTGGAAGACACAACTTTCCGGTGATGACACTGTTCATTTCCTTTGTCTAAAAAGTATGCGTACCACAGGACGAAACATTGACTTGAATCAATACAAAGATAAGATAACAGAGTTGTTGCGGCAGTTCAAGCAGCGGTTTCAGATTTTTGACCAACTTGAGACGGACTTCCAAGTCTTTTTCTCGTCATTCACATTAAACGCCTCTGATCTGCCCATGGACTTGCAACTTGGAATAATTGACTTGCAGTGTGATTCAAATTTGAAGACCAAGTTTGTCTTGGCGGGCTTGGGCACATTCTGTCAGTATCTTTTTCCAGGCTGCCAATGGCGTAGCCAACCCAAAAATTGGGGGCGTGGGAAAATGTTTGATTTTAGGCAAATAACACTATTTTTTTTGAAAAACGCTTCTCTAATCACAAAATGACTGCGTTCTAAAAATTTGGGGGGCATGGCCCCTTTGCCCCCTGGCTATGCCTATGCTGACTATCCCAAAGTGACATCTCTTGCTACAACAGTTTTGTGCATGTGTCGGACGACATACCTTTGTGAAAAAGTGTTTTCTGTTATGAACATCGATAAAACAAAGCTGCGCTCAACCCTCACTTAAATCACGTCCTGAAAGTGGCGTCCAGACAGGATTTGACACCTGATATCGATGCACTAGTGAAAGCTGAAAGTACCAAGTTTCAGGCGTAGGCCTAAATCGCTAACATATTTAATGTGAACTGCTTCTTTGCGCCCTGAAATATAGTTCTGCAGCAGTGGTTGTTTACGAAGGAAATATTTTAAAACAATGAACGCTTGAACAGTGAGTGAACGCAATGTTAGTCAGCAGTTTCATTACAAACGTTTGATGGAACCAGGGATATCTAGGAGTTTCTAGATATCCCTGGACGAAACCATACTGTTTGTACATTGTCATAAGCTGTATGTTTTGCCTAAAAACATGCATTTCCAGAGTAGAAGAAAAATTCAAGTTTCCACTAGTTTGCACAATGTGGTGCCAGTTCCAGATGATCAGGATTACTGCACTTAGCTGCAGATGAGCAGAGGTGTTCGAAACAGAAATTTGACAGAAACAGGTTCATTTTTTCCAAAATATTTTGCTTCGCTTGATTTTTTGGTCATTGTGTTTTCGTTTCGGTTGGTTTCAAAGTCATTAATGATAAATCTTGTTAATATATTGTAAAATTGAACAGACTTTTCTCAAGAAACATCATGTGGTGCAGAGTTTGGAAAGGTTGCTCCTTAAATGTGCTAATAATCATTTTAAGATAAGCTTGAAATTTTTGCATTAAAGTTATGAAAACAGTTGAAAGTTGGCATTACTTATAACAGAATGTTATGCAATGATTTCACTAGTCCGGCCCGCTTTAGATTAAATATGCCTGAAGTAACCGTGGAACTGAAACGAGTTTGACACCTCTGATCTAAAGTAATAAATATATTTGTCAAATTAGCTAATCAGATAATTAATTCATTTGTTTATTTTAGAACACAACTTATGAACCAGAAACGCTAAAAAGTTGATCAAAGGCTCAAAAGACACGAACTTGAGCCTAGTTTCCAATGAAAACTTCAGCGAAACAATTTGGCCTAGCAGTTGGGCTCTAGGCTAGGCAACATGAGCCAAAATGACTCAAAAACTACTTCACTTATGACGTCACTCACAAAAAACCTGCATCCCCAACCATAAAAATATTTCTTTTTTTTAAATTTTATTTTAAATTAAAATTTTTTAAAAAATTAAATACATTTGGTTTCAAATTAACTACGTTGTTTTGGTTTCATGATCTAAAGTAATAAAAATATTTGATTAATCAACTAATTAGATAATCATTTAATTTGTTTATTTTATATCATAACTTATGAACCAGAAACAGCCTAAAGTCGATCAAAGGCTCAATATACTCGGACTCGAGCCTAGTTTCCAATGAAAACTTCTGCAAAATACTTTGGCTTAGCGGTTGTACCCTAGGCCAGGCAACATGAGCCAAAATGGCCCAAAAACTACCTCACTTATGACGTCATTCACAAAAAACCAGCAAACCACAATTTTTATTTTTTTTACATTAAAATCATTTTTAAAAAATTAAATATTTGGTTTAAAATTAAATACATTGCTTTGGTTTCATGGTCTAAATTTATAAAAATGTTTGATCGATTAGCTAATTAGCTAATTAATTAATTTGTTTATTTTAGATCATAACTTTTGATCCAGAAACGCTGAAAAGTCGATCAAAGGCTCAAAATACTTGGACTCCAGCCTAGTTTCCAATGAAAACTTCAACAAAATACTTTGGCCTAGAGGTTGGGCCCTAGGCCAGGCAACATGAGCCAAATGGCCGAAAAACTACTTCACTTTTGACGTCAGTCAAAAAATCTGCAACCCTAAACCAAAAGTTTTTTTACAGTGCAGACTGGAAGACTGCTGATCCATTTGAGCTTTTGAACAGCTCTTTAGCGCAGTCGGCAGCAGAGCTATGGCGTTGGTAAGACAATGGAAAACTGCTGGTTTTAGGCTGAAAACCAGGTACGATATATTCGTAGAACAGCCGTCAAAGTGTTGAGTGAAACGAAACAAAATTTTTCAGTTTCATTCCACTTAAACAAGCAATTGACTTTGCACAAGACAATAGAATTCCAGAATTTAATAATAAATTTGTGAAGTAACAATGCTAGCTTGAATAACAATGGTATAATGAAAAATAGTGAAAATTAAGACCTCTGTATTACACAAAATTTGTAGATTTTGCACAAACTTTGTCAAATTTTTCTCTATGAAAACATTGAGAACCATTCATGAATTTTGTATGGTAAGCATTTCATATCATAATGAATATGTGAAAATTTTTTCAACGCAAATTTTCACTGCGGTCATGGGTAACTGAGGCGACAAAGGTACCCCACTTTTCTAGTTTTTTCATTTTGTCCCAAGTTTGGCCCAAGATATCTCACAAACCTTTTCATATTTTGCAATAAAATTTTCTAAGGTCAAAGATAATTTTATCAGCAACAATTCTTCCATATATGAGTGCAAAATATCAAGAAATAAAACCGTGGCAAAGCTTGAAAATTTTTGAAAATTCATGGCGGCAGCTAAAAACAGTCAACTTTGGGTGTCCGTGACCTTTGATCTTTGATAGTCACAATGTAGATAATGATATTTTTTCAATATTTAAGCAAAGTTACTAGCATCCCTGAAAAATTGTGTTGTTCACTAATGTAGTTTGGCAGTAATAAGGCTTTAAACATGGCCATATATGAACAATTTGTGCCTTCCCCCTGGCTAAACACCCCCAACTTAATAGCTTTATAATCATGCCATTTCTTGACAGATTTCATTCAAATTTTGCAGATGTTTATCATATGGGGTAATGACAATTTGAGCAATATTGCAGGAAAATTGGAGAGGGTGACCTTACCACTTCCTGAGAAGTGACATGGAATGGCCCCTTTCTGTTCTGCTGTCATTTTCAATCGTGGACATCCACTTGCGCTACAACATTAGCCTTCTTTTCCATCCATTTTATAACTGTCCAACTGCAGGCTTCATTTTTCTGATGCAAAGTAGCCAAAAAAAGAGCAAAATTTGTGCAATACGTTCATCAGTAAACAATAACGACAGTCACCTAATCATGCAATGGTATATAGGCTATTTACTGTCAGTACGATTGCACTAGAACAGGGGTCTCCAAACTTTTTTGTTCGAAGGCCACATAAGCTGTTACTCAACAGTCCGAGGGCTGGACATCTTACAAAATGTGATTGTTTCAGGAAATGTTTCTGCCAAATCAACAAATTTTCCTTTGTTATATTGTTTTTCCTCATTGGCAAAATGTCTACGCGGACCGGAT
>Ga0210059_1015148_pt1 | contig 11304 bp, 13 predicted proteins | sample Ectturendosymbi2_FD_188042 | JGI IMG/M metagenome (GOLD analysis project Ga0210059, IMG submission 188042) | Ecteinascidia turbinata endosymbiont from Florida, USA - Sample 2 (SPAdes) (version 2) | ecosystem: Host-associated > Tunicates > Ascidians > Unclassified | place: Key West, Florida... | reverse complement strand
ACACTCAGTCCCGTCACCACGTGGGGCTTTGGTGGGCTTAGCCCCCCAAACAAAGCTCCAAGCCCCCCAAATTGAAATATAAAACATTATAAATTCGTGGAATTTTTGTCAAATTTGAATGTCAAGCCCCCCCTGCACGAACGAAAACCCTCCCTATTGACGCCTTTCTGGCCACGGTTCTGTATACACAAACATAAGCGTCGAAAGGGGAGGGGTAGAAGGGGCCCTTGGCCCATCCCTACATTTGGAATTTGACATTTTCCTGATATATTTTTAACAAATAAGCTTGTTTACTTAGTTTCGAGTGGAAAAAATGAAATTTCACCATTTTTGCCCACCCTACGAAAATCCTTGGCTTCACCTGGAAAATTCTACTATTGCCCCCCTTGGTACACAACGTTTGATTAATCATGGACAATTGGTGAAACACAGTGCTTTGATCAAGTATGCCATAAAAAGTATTTTCGGTGATTTACGATGAAATATGTCTTTGGCTTACACATCAAAAGCTTGATTGACCTAAACATTTTTGGTGCAACTTTCGGAATTGGGGGGGGGACAATTGCCCCCATTGCCCCCCCCGCCTGCATGAATCACAGCAGATGAAGCATAGTGAGACTCTGGCATATAAACACGATACAACAGCGTGATACAGCACGTAATTGCACAAAACGCAGTCGCAATTTTTGGGCCACCGCGGGTTTTTTGGGTCATCATGAGCTGAGTTCTAGCTCCTTGCTCAAGGGAACAACCGGCGAGGGGGATCAAACTCCTGCCTCACAATTGCGAGGCCAGCTCTTTACCGAAAACGCTAACCGGCCGCCAAGATTTCATGCAAAAAGGGAAAAGAAAATGGAATGTGTTGTTCCTGGTTTTTCGAAACGTTTCAACAAAGTACGAAGTTAAGGAAATGCAACAAAAACTTGAAAAATTGCTTTTGTTCTCAACTTGATGTTAGTAGAGCAGCTATATGCGTAAAGTTGCTTTCGTGAAGCTTCTGTCAGGATCCGGTTGACATGACTCAATCGGTTTTGTGAATGACTCGAAATCGGCATAAACCACAATTGGCACTCTCATCGAATGCTTGTGTTTTTTGAACTCCAAGATTGAGCCCTCTTCTGGAAGAACAATCTTGATTGCATCATGATTCTGGAAATTTTCTTCATGCTTTTCCAAAGCTTTCTCGTTTGGAAAATGAATGAGACATCTCCGACAAATCAGAATCTCTCCATGATGTTTTCAAAACGTTTCAGCAAAGCACGAAGTTAAGGAAATGCAACAAAAATTTGAAAAATTGCTTTTGTTCTCAACTTGATGTTAGTAGAGCAGCTAACAGGCTTCCGCGAAAGCAAACCGCAGATGAAATTTACAAAAACGTCAGTAGTTTTCCCCATCATCAGAATCCACACCTTTTATTGGAAAGTATGGCTGCAGAGTGACATTGTAGCAGATTTCAGTCAGCCGTAGGTTTTTACATACGTTTGAAACTTTTTCCCTTCCGAATGAATAAAACTTAAATGTCTGGGCCTAAAACACCACTCGTTTGCTCTACTCAACCACATAACATCAGTCATTGTGAATTACTGTTCAAAACGGCATTAAATATTCATAAGTGTCCCTATGCTGTCCCGGTTGCTAGTTGCCCCAGGTTGTAACTGTCCAGGTGGCAATTGTCTCTCAACTATTGTGTTCTTCGGTCGTAATCGGAATTTGAATACAATGGAAACATGAAGTATGCGCTATATTGGAGGAATCGTCGAGAATTACTCTTCATACGATCCGGATTTTGCACTTGGTCCCAACTTTACGCATATAATCGTTTCAACAAGTTCGTGTGTTTTTCCTAATGATGTGCTGCATTTATTTGCTTTAATGATGTTTGCCTGATTTTTTGGACAAGAAAATTTGTACGACGAGCTTAATGGCATTATCGCAAAACTTTATTAGCTTCGTCACGCACGCGAGTGGAACTTTCCCATAAAATTTACAAATTTTTCTGTTCAGCAGAAACCCTGGATGTACATTGACGTCATTGACAACGTTTGCCGCGTGCGCTGTCGTGTCATGTTGTGACAGTGCTGTTTTATTGCGCAAGTGCACAAGGTCAAATAAATTATTTGTACAATTGTGTTAAGGACCAAAAAGCAGTTTACAGCGTGTTTCAGGTCTACGCCAACCGGCAACTTAATGAGATAAAGTGTTGAGTGTCTTGAACGATCAATTGAATACGACGATCATTTGAAAGAAAACAGCTTGATTTCAATATCTAAGCAATCTCGATTCATTGTTACGCAACTGTACTACAGTGAATCAATGGAACAAAAATCAGAAATTGCAGACTATTGGCTGTTTCGTTTTTTTCGTTCGAACTAGTCCGAGGACGCAGTCTTCGTTTTCATTGTTTTGAAGCGTCGAACTCATTTACAGATTGGGCAGATAGTCTTCTATAAATATGTGACCTGTTTACGGAGTTCAGTTTGCTTTGATTATGCTTTTACTTCGTTGACAGTGTAATGATAACAGCTTGCAGCAATTTGTTGTCTTTGGCATCAGTACCTATTTGGCTGGTTGTTATTGAGAAGATCCTTCAGTTGGACAGTCAATTCGTTGCTCCTTTTTCTGCAATAGGTAAGCAATGTCAATGTACACTCCTTTAAACGGTGGGTGGAATGAAAAGAAACAAACTGTTTGTATAAAATCAAAAAGTATGGTTGGCGATTACCGCAGTAATCCCTTGGAGACGAGTAAGTATCTAAATTGCTTTTATCTTTGACACAGTTATTTTACTGCAAGACTAGTTGCTTATAAAATTATTTTTTGTTTATTGTTATACAGGTATTTGCCGCAGACTCATGGTCTATATCACAGGTGTAATCGAATAACACAGCGCAAAAATGGTTAGTCATCGCGCATTACAGAGTAGATGGGTAGGTGCCAGTACACAATCAACACTGAGAAAAGAAAAACACTTTAACAGCACCCCAACTATAAATTCCTTCACTCATACAGGGATCTGGCAGTGGGAGAGAAATGAAGACATTCTTATATCAGGTATTAAGGTATACGGGCAATAGAAAAAACTAAATAGAATTGGGGTGTTGAGCTGCGCGAAACCGCATGTAAATTGTTTTGATCAATGTTTCAAATATAATCTGGGGGAAATACAAATTTTGTGTGGCGGGCGGCACATATTATCTGGTGCACAGACATATAAATTAATCTAACGGACAATATAATCTGGTGGACATATAACATTCTTGAAAGTGTTGGTAAGCATTTTAGATTGTCTGAATGTGCTTCTGTAGTGACTTGAATCATGTCACAGCATCACAAAAACTTTTGTCGCCACAGTTGAAGTTCTTGAAAATTGAATAAATGACGAAAACAACTCTATCGTTTTACTCGAATTTATTAAAGGACTAAATACGCCACGTTTCTGGCGCGTTAGCTCGCTTTGTTGGAAAGTAACTAATGGCTACACAACATTTCTGTTGGTATTGGTCTTTCGCACCAACATGTTGCTGACAATATGTGATCAGCTGGTGTCAATTTCCCTGTTGTTTTACGAACGTTTGTATTTGAATACACTACGCAAAATTGTGCCAAACTTTGTTTGTCTTATTTACTTTGCAGCTATCAGCATCGTTGCAACTGCTGTTCCTTTGATTTGCGGAACATTGTTTCGTTGCATGTTTCCAAACGTTGCTGAAAAAGTTACAAAGGTACTGGGATTGTTTTGTTTGCTTTTTTGTAGGTTGCATTTGTAAGTTTTTGATCTGTCCACTTTTACTGTGTGTCACATATTGATATGCGTTTTTTTCAACATAGACCTGTTTAAACAGGTTTTAGCACAGTCCCTAAAAATCTTGTGTTCTTTGAAAACAGCTGCAGAAATGCTGCTCAGTGTAGGTGCTGAGCAAAATTATTATTAGCTTGCAAAGGGTTTGCGCGTTATTTGTGTGATTTATGGTTGTGACACTTGCGTCGTTAGTGATAAGTACCGCATAACCTAAGCGTAGACTCGCATTCTTTACCTCATCAGCGTAGAAGCGCAAATTGACAGTTTTCAAGTTTGCTTCTGCACTGCTTGTGTTTTATTGATTGATTTTGACCAGCCCGCGCCATGATGGTAAGTGCGTCAGCTTCACGGCCGGGTCTTATCAAGCCCTTGTAATTTGGTACTGCAGACCAGGGAGCTGCAAAAGTGGCCAAAGGTGGTCTGGGAGCTGAAATTTTGTGGCCCGGGGAAATGTCCATATTTTGAAGTAAGCATTACGAGTAGAGAGGTTTTGGGCATTGAAGCACATATTTCAAAATCCCTTGTTTTGTGGGGTCTTTCCTTGCCCCCCCCTTTGCCTCCATTTGTACCCAGTCAGTTCCCCCTATGTCCCAGCCTGCCCCATTTTCCTTTGACCACAGCCTGCCCTCTTTGCCAGGCCTCCCCTGTCGATTCCCCTATCGCCCTGTCGCCCTGTTGGTTTCCCATGTCAGCCTGTCCTGTATCCATGAGCAAGAGTGTGTATTTTGTCAGGCCTGATTACATTTGTCATCATTGGCAGAGAGAGCTATTTTATTCACTTGTTCTGTGGAGAGATTGTGTTTGCGACTTCGAATGACATTCATCATCCTCAACACTGCTTTACCTGAGAACAAGACGTCTTTGTAATCATTGAAAGAAATTTTATTTCTTTGACATTTCTCTTGACACCCTTACACTTTTTTTCTTCTTCACCATAAGTTTCTTGATTGCGCATTGTTTTGCTCGCAAGCCAACAAACTCTTCGATGATTTCACCACCAGCCTCATCTTTAAACATTCCTGGAACCTTCTTGTTGATTCCTGTTGGAATGCCTGAAGGATGGTTTAGTGAGAAATTTGAAGTGTCAAATTTTTCTTGGACGTCATCTGAAATATCTTTGTAGAAATCTTCTGTTTCGATTTCATAGCAAAGACTGTCAGTGTCTGTGAACAACAGTTTTGCCTTCGAGCCGAATTTTTTCTTGATGTATTTATAATGAAAATCATACACCAGAGTTTTTGAGATATTGAGGATTGACATCCCAAGATAGACCGGTTTATTGAAAACCAATTCTGTCTTCTTCATGTGCAATGCAACAAGATTTTCGTCAAATACAGTGCAATGATCAAAGTTTGGTTTTGCCGCACATTTTTTCAGCGGCTTTTGGTTATTGACCAACCGCATCTTCACCCGGTTGCGGATATTTTCCATCGTCTTGCCAAAGACGCTATTGTTCATGAGTTTGAAAAAATCTTTCTCAAACTCGTTTTGCGCCTTGGGACGAAGGTTCGTATTCAACTCAATGTATGGTTTCAACCACGCATTTTCGTCAAAGGAGATTCCGCGTTGAATCTTTGTTAGTTTCAAACCGAGATCCAAATATTGTTTCAAATTTTTGTGATGAAGAACATATTTATTCTTTTCATTCAAATTTGGAATAAGTTTCTCGACTTTATTGATTTCAATCCGCTCTGAAGCGAGTGGTATTCATTGTGCAAATCATGAAGCTTCTTTGGGTATTCCAAGTCAACTTCAAGAATACATCCTCTCCCCTCTTGATCAGAAAATTCTCTCCAATTTTTCAAATCTGTCATCCACCTGAAACCTCTCACAGGCAGTGGCGAACTCATCGCTCTACCATAGAGATTGTTAGCGTCAAGATATTGGATAAATTTTGATTTTTCATTCGGATTGAATTTCTCACCCATATATTTATTGTTGGCCTTTGCATATCGTTTTGAAATCATTGAGACTCCTCCACGAATGCCCTGCTCAATCATCAGAAGCATATCCGGATCAGAAAGAAGTTCAAGTTGAACCCCCGTCTTTTTCAGACAAGCATCCCACGCCAACCCAGGCGCGTTGTAATACCATGCTGGATCCAATTCATAGTTCTTCATGCAAACATTTCTGAAAATTTCAAAGACATCTGCAAGCAGAAGAACGTCTGTCTTGCGATACAGATCATGATATTCTCGGAAAGTTGTCATCTTGAAATGTTTCCACACCTTCAGTGCATGTTCAAACTCCTTGTCTGTGATATCACAGTCATTCAACTTTGAATAAAATGACTCCTTTGGTGGAAGATTTCTTTCAGACAGTTTTTCCAGAGAGTCAAACCAATCATATGGAAAGACTCCCTTTCGCACCAACAATTCAATGTCATTGAATTGTTGCTACAAGTTTTTCAACTGATCCGTTTCGAGATTGTTTACAAGTTTGTCAAGACTGCTTGACATAAATTTAAAAGAATTAATAAAGCGAATTTTGTATTTGAATTTCTTGTTTTCATCGTTAACACTTTTCGAGAAACTTATATATTTCTCCTCATTGTTCGGGATACAGTCAATCTGACCTTGTGTTTTCCCAAGATTCTTGATGAAGAGATGTGGGTCATAACCTGAAAGGTTATGAAATATCACTGGCACATGTTTCGGTTTTCTGAAAAGCAGATTACATTTATTATGAGCTGCTCCTCTGAATTGCCCGGAAAAGTGACAGTGATCTCTCACTTTATCATCACCACCTTCAAATGGTTTCTGGCAAATCCAGCACTCTCTTGCTTTTTCAAACTATGCCCGGTCATCTTCAGAAAAAATCATCTCTTTCACTTCGGACGACCAAACTCGGTCAATTTCCTTTTCAAGCATGCCCACGAAGATGTCAGCAACATTTTCTTTCTCTCTTGTTTTTGTAAACAAGATTGGTTCTGAATATTTGTCAAGACACTTCACGTCAAAGCAAAATCAGACGGTTCATGCTTTTGGTAAGCTTTCGTGAAGCTTCTGTCAGGAGTCAATTGGTTTTGTGAATGACTCGAAATCGGCATAAACCACAATTGGCACTCTCATCGAATGCTTGTGTTTTTGAACTCCAAGATTGAGCCCTCTTCTGGAAGAACAATCTTGATTGCATCATGATTATGGCAATTTTCTTCATGCTTTTCCAAAGCTTTCTCGTTTGGAAAATGATTGAGACATCTCCGACAAATCACAATCTCTCCATGATGTTGTGAGGTTTGCATTGACATTAGTCTCGACAAATTTTTGACAAGACAATAATGCTTGTTCTCAAGAAGCATCAAATCAATTTCTTTTTGTCTTTTGAATTTTGATATTCTCAAAGGATAAACTTTTGAAATGTTATCAAATCCAAATACATTCACAGATATCTCTGTATTGAGTCTCTCAAACTTGTCAATTGCCAGCAAACTCATTGGAAACTCAATTCCTTTGAAATTGAGAGACTCTGCTTGTTTTATCAAGTGTTTTGTGATCCGATCTGTTTTTTTTTCAACTGGATTCAAAGCTCTTGCGATACACCATTTGAAGCATTGGTTATCAGCATTCTTCATTTTGTCGATCGCCTTCTTGCTCGCTAGAACTTTCGGAAGAGGAACCCAAGAACTTCCGTTCAATGGTTCAATCCAACTGTGTGAATATCAAGTGCTACAATTGAGTGAAATGTCCACCCACTCCCATTCATCTGAAGGTCCTCGAGGATTTTTTCTGACAAGAGACTCCAAAATTCGTTCTTGTTTGTTGATTCAAGAACAATTTAATTTTTTGATCTGAATTGATTTTCTTTCACGAGGCTTTGGCCAGTCTTGAGATCTGTCTTTTCCATCTTTGCTCTCGAAATTATTTTCACCTTGGTTTGCATTTGGATTTTTGCGAGTGCCTTTCGTTTCACAGCAGTCAAAAATGATTCTGGGTCATATGCCACATTGCCGCTCGGTTCAAGTGTGAATTGATATGTGAAACCCTTGAAGGAAGACTGTTTTTCCTGCGTCAATTTCAACACCTTATCATCAATTTTGTTGATGAGTTGTGTCTTTTTGAGCTTTGTGGTATTTGTGATGCCAAGTTTCTTTGCTTTCACCAATAGATTTCTTTTTCTCAATTGATCCAAGTCTTGTGGTTTTGAAAGCAAATTTTTCAATTGTGCTTTCTTGAGTTTTAAAATGTCATTGAAGCCCCGAAGTCGTGCCTCGGCTTTTAATTGTTTGAGAGTTTTCTCTTTCCCGAGAAATTCTCTCAAAAATCCATCACCGACAAGGTTTATCAACTTTTGCAATGTTTTGTCTTTCATTTATTATAGGGTAAAATTTTCTTTAAATTAAATTTATCATTGTTTTCACAAAAAATAACAAGAATAATGTTATTCTTTCTGAAAAATGGTTAATAGTCAATCACATTAATATTTTTGTATTTCCACTCTTTTCCATTGTTGTATACGAGAAAAACATAACTTTTGTTATAATATTCTTCTTCGTCTGCCACCTTTTTGAAAAACATTTTTTTATTTGTTTCAAGGTCAACAACCTAGATTGACCTTCGTATTCGTTTTCTCTTGTGATTCTTTTCAAGTTCAAGAGCTTGATCAACCAGCCCTTTTTCTTCAATGATTTTCCACATTTGTTTTTTGTTCATATGAGTTAATCCTTTGGTATTTTCTTTCAATACACAAATCATTGTTGGTCTTGAAATCATTTATATTGTGATACATTTTTTAAAACTTAGTTTAATCATCCCCGAAATTCTCAGCCACAAACGCCTCGTGATCCATGTCAGCCAGTCTTTTTAAGAGATTTTTAAATGATTCGTCAGAAATTTCTGAATCTTTGCTGAAGTGTTTTGGTTTCAAAGTGTAAATAATTTTCACCCTTTTTGTCTTTGTGTCTTTTTCAATTTTTTTAATCATAACTTTTGCTTTGTTAGAGTTAAAAATTGCAGTAACAATTATATGTTTTGTTGCGCCATACATTTCTTGCACTGTTTGTTTGTCAGATTCAGAAAGTATATTGTTCTTGTTTTCAACACTGAATCCAGGCTTATAAATTGGTTGTATTATGCTGCCTTCATCTTCAGTATTGTGAAACAGCCCAATGCAATGACCAATTTCGTGAACAGCAACTGAAAATAAGTTCAATTTTCCATCCCGTGAAACTGTTTTCTGGTCTGACCATCTCTCATTGTCAAAATGCAAATCACCAGACAATGTTGAATTTCCAGGGTAGAAGCCATGCGCCAAAATGCCAGATTTTTTATTATTTAGCTTGTAAGGACAGTAAATTTCCGCATTTTGCTTTTCATCATCCGTCAAAAATGCAATATTCATAACTTGACTCCCATCAAAAACTCTTTCAAATTTCAAATTTCAAACATTTTCCCAAACACTAAAAACATTTTCGATTTCGTTCAAAGTTTTTCTTTTCCAAGCGAAGAGTAATTTGAAAGTCATAAGTCAAAACTTTTTGCTTCCAAAGGGTGCAATACTTTTTATCTCGAATATTATCAGGCATAGCACAAACCATTTATTATAACTCTGAAAAACTTCCTCATTCACGAGCAACTGTTTCAGCTGCCTTGGTTGCCTCAGCTGGTTCAGTTGATTCCCTGAGCGACAATCGTTCCATCGGACGACACGGGTTTGCAGAGCGTCAACCTGGCTTGTGAGGTTGGTTATCAGACCCTGAAGATATTCATCATGAGAATCGGTATAGTGCTTATGAACAGCGTCATTGTTCTGAGTTGGATTCGCAAGTCCAGATATTCGGTGATTATTCATTTTTAGATGTCGCTGAGCACCTTTTGGAGTTACGCGAAATGTTCTCTTCCTAAGTTAATTATCTATGAAACCTTTTGTCGTTGCGTCGATGTCTTCAACTGGCGCCCCAAGGTTCGTGATTCTTTTGCCATTGTAATTCTGATGATTTTCTGGCATTGACGTTCCATCAAGAAACATTACTTTCCGATTGATGTTCTCATTCGTTGCAAGTATCAGCCGCTCGTTTTCAGATCTCAGTGAATTAACTGCAGCATCCAGAGTTCTTTTGTTCACGCCATCAGCAGGAGCTGTTGCATCGGCCAATCTGACAATTTTATGATCATTCATTGGAAGATCTGAAACCATTTGGTTTTGACCGTCAAGTCTCAAATATTTCTGCGATTCCAAGAGGTTATTGACCCTAATTTCTTTCAAAACTTTTCGGTTCAACGTTCTGAGATTGACAGCCTCATGTTCAAGTGTTGGATCTGGAAGCCCAGCAATATGATATTCACCACACATGCTAAATTTTTCGTTGCTGTTCCTTGTGGATCCAAGTTCAAACTTTTTGTTCTGATGTCTCGATTCAAAATGTTTGCGTGGTTTGTTATCGCATCGCCGACTGCTTTGTCGGCTACCGGGGTTGCTTGTTCTAAAACACTTGATTCTGAAGCTTGAAGCGTTCATAAATTTACCGCGTCTTGTTCTTCGCGAGGGTCCCCGACGCGAATCACTTGAAAACCACCAACATGAAGAGACCCTCTCATCCAACTTGTCCCGTCACGTTTCATAAAGAATTCGTTTGCTGAACTCAATCTGACTGCGTCATTGCTCTGAACAGGCTCACCCAAGTGTGAAATTCTGTTTCCAGCCATCCCAATCCCTCCTTGCATACTTCCACCCAAAAGCGACAGCTTCGTATCTGCGTATCCTTTTGTCGCTGCGTGGTGATTTTGTTCTGGTGCTCCCAGGTATGAGATAGGGTTCCCATCCATATTTGAATCTTTTGCCATAGTCGACGCGGAGCTATAACGATTCAAAAAATTTTCTTCAATCCACTGTTTCGGAACCACTTCATCTTCATTTTGTGGATTTGAGTTTGTATTTCTTATTAAATGTTGGCCCATCCCAATGTCGCCCTGCATAGTGCCCCCTTCAAGTGAAAGTTTTGAATTTGCTGCAAAATAAACATATGATAAACATATGTTAGATTCATCGAGTCATGATCTTCTTCTGGCCATCTCACGTTTTTCACTAAATGGCCCCTCATATCCAAATCACTTTCGCCAGCACTTTTCGAGTCGATGTAGCCTTTCGTCGCCGCGTCGCCTTCTTCAGTTGGAGACAATACGTTCTTTATTGCTTTTTGATGCATATCGATTGGATCACCTTTTTTAAAAAATCTTACTACTTCTCACAAGCATCTACGACTTATTTTTCATCGGTCTCTGACTTGGCATTTACACATCTCAACCCTGCATCACAGAGCAATGTCAATACTTAATGCGTTGAAAAAGATTAAAACATTCTTCCCAGGTATTAAGTTCTTGTACTCTATCGTGCATATGTTTTGATTACGGTGATATCATTTTTGATAATTGTACGACTACTGACTCTAATCTCCTTGAAAGCGTTCAAACTGCTGCAGCTAAAATTATCCTTGGTTGCCTTAAGACCACATCCCATGAGATTATTCTGAAAGACTTAGGTCTTACCCCATTGTTTATCCGTCGTCA
>Ga0210059_1015147_pt1 | contig 11306 bp, 10 predicted proteins | sample Ectturendosymbi2_FD_188042 | JGI IMG/M metagenome (GOLD analysis project Ga0210059, IMG submission 188042) | Ecteinascidia turbinata endosymbiont from Florida, USA - Sample 2 (SPAdes) (version 2) | ecosystem: Host-associated > Tunicates > Ascidians > Unclassified | place: Key West, Florida... | reverse complement strand
CCCCCGTGCTCAAACCTGTAAATCCGGTAAATTGAAGTACCCCGTGCTCAAACCTGCAAATCCGGTAAATTGAAGTACCCCCGTGCACCCCAGTGACGTGTTCTGAGAAGTTAACACGAGGGTGGGGGAAACAACATTTTTCGAAAGCGCTCAAAAATCAATGTTTTTTCGGCCGACTGGGTGGGGTCGAGATGTCATTTTTGTGGGGCTTATCGGGGGTAGGGGGGGTAGGTGGGGCAAACGCTGGCCTGTTCCCTTCAGCTCACAGACAACTAATAGCAAGTGGCGCGGTGACGAACAATATTGCGCCGACGAGGCACCGAAGCGTAAAATCTCGATTTCGAACGAAAACAACGACCCCCCCACCTGTCCTCGATGCCTGTCGCTCCGAGCAGCTCTAGGTTCGTCTCCATGCGCTTGTAGTTTTCGAACAGCAGCTCTTCCCGATTCTCGTCCTGACCGTGGTCGATTTCGCGCTGTCGTTCGAGGAACTCCTGGTATTCATCCGCGCTGACGACCTGCGAAAATCGCCGTCGGCGGCAAAAAAGAAAGACACAAATTACATAAAATCGACAAAGACAAGCGGCGCAACGAAGCGTAAACAAACGCTAATAAATAAATGAAATTCAGCTTAAATCTGTCGCAACGCACCACGCGCGCCCCCCCACTCGCCCGGAAGTCACGAGTCGCTGACGACAAGCGACGTCATCAGCAGGAAATTACTCTAAGAATGTAAACAAGAGATAAAAGGGATCAAGCGCCAGCGACATCTCGCTCAATGCACACGTACAGCTGATTTCTGTTGCTTCGTGAATGAAAGCAAGCACGAAAGCAGGAGCAGAGCGTGCCAGTGGCCGTCCACATCGGCAGGGCACATTTGCGGAAAGTGTAGCGTTTTGAGACTTAGGGTCGCAGGCAGCTCAAGTTCAAGCTGAATTTGACGTCACCTAAACATGCGAACGTGCGGTCACGCCTAAACAGCCCGTGTTTTATACAAAGATCGGCAGAAAAAAGAAAAAAGGTTCTCGGGTCCAACTTGACATAAAGCAAGTAAAAAAACGCCGCTTATGCAATTGATACGCTAAACTGAAATCCTTTGCAGTGTGGTAGTGAGGTTGGAGGCCAATAACGCTATCAAAGCGGCGGTGTACAAATCAGGGCCAGACTTAATGAACGTGCTGAACTGAAGAAATCGAAACACTCGGATGAGAGCATTATTTTACACAAAATGAAAGTATATCTGCGAGATAAAGAAATCTCGTTACTGGACTTAAAACAAAACGGTAATGTCGCAAATCACTGCGACAGGGGCACTGGCACACTGCTTGCCAGCTACTGGTACAACACGGGACGCTGGAAGCATTGACGCTCGGAATGTGTGCGGCATGCAATCAATCACGCACTATTTGGTTATTATCATTAACGCAATCTCCCGCGCGTAGGTGTAATAATTTATGTCCGGCAATAAAACAACGTGCAGCGTGGCAACGTAATATGTCAATGTAAACGTAGTGCATTACACACAATAAGGCGAATACTTCAATCATCAATGCCATAACGCGTTGGCGGCACAGATTTATTGCCGCGGCTAGATCACGCTGTAGTTTATTATTTTACCACTATCACGCAAGTCAAAAGCACACTGATGCGGTGATACAAAATAAACATGCCAGACATTTGGAGCAAGCAACACACAAAGCATAGAAGCGGAAACGAGCTTTTCATTAAGTCGAACCCTGTGGAGAGCGTACGGATTGATAACTGCTGAAGTTTTAACTTTTCGGAAGGAAACGAACATTCACCTTCTTGGAGATGCACAAAGTGCGCAGCCCGTTCCTGGCATACGCGTCCAGGTACTTCATGGTCGTGGTAACCACCTTGTGGGAATTGCTGGGTTGGTTCGTGATTTCCATCCCCCCCGCGCCGAGACCTGCCGAACAAAGGAGGGGGGGTGAGCGGCGAAATAAGCAAAGTCGCCGGAAGCGCGCAATGCTACGCTTGGTCGCTCCGACGCATGACGCAAGCAACGAACGCGGTAGAATACTAGTCCGAGTGGGGGGGGGCCCGACATCTGTTCAGCGAGTTCCTCCATCTTTGGGAACGCCGGTTTGAAAAGCAAATCATTTAACAGCGTATCACACTTTGGCAACAATGCTTGACGTCATGGGTGTCGGAAGGAGGGTGCAGGGGGAGAAAGGCCCCGTAGAGTTCGGAATTTGACATTTTCCTATGAAATTTTTAGCAAAAAGGGTTGTTTTCTTCGTTTCGAGTGGGTGGAATGGAATTTCACCACTGTTGGTCTCCCCTGGAAAAAAATCTTCCCGGGGTCCACACTTGACGGCTGACGCGATGACAGAAGTTTGCGCTGCAGCGAAATTAACAACCGTCACGTGATCACATTTTTGAGCGAGGTAACGCGGCCACCGCCTCCGCACCAATCAGACCGACAGAAACAGAACAGGAAACGCCCACGACGCTGCTTGAGCGAAAACGGGTGCATTAAATCCGCTAGATGGCAACGGGGCGCACGAAACACCGACACCAGACCGGTGTCAAGCGAAATCTCTGACCTCACGTCATCTGCGCATGCGCAGGTTGATATTCCAGATCACGCATTTCCCAAGCGGTTGCTGTTCACTGAGATATCACATAATGCTGAGAACTGATGATTGGGGCTTAGTATTCAGCGGTCAGCGTCAACGTTAGAAAATGAAAAATAATTATTTTTTATTGACGTAATAATTGACGCCTCAAATTAAGCCAAAATATTTTTTGTTGGTTAGTTCATTCCCAGACTATCGTTTACTGTGGACGATCAGACGTCTCGCCGAAAGTTTTTTTTTTTTTTAATTTTCGCAACAGATATCGAAAACAGTAATCGCCAAAGTTCATTCCTTTACTCTGAAAAGCGAAATAACTGACATACAATAATAAGTCAGAAATTTCACTTGACACTGGGTGACAGGTAGATGGCGACGGAGCGCACGAAACATCGACACACGTGACCGGAAGCTCAATTCCACGTCAGTGCGACGGCGTCGCGTAACGCTTCACTGCACATCGTACAATAACAGTTTGTGAATAGTCTCCTGCATTCCTTCTTTTCGCGTCGCGTTGTCGAGGCAACCGCACGAATCCAAACAAACTCACCGAAGCGGACATCGCTGCGCTCCTCGCGCAACTGGTTCAAGATGGCGCTGTCGGCCCCCTTGCAGTAGAGCACGATCTGATCAGTTCGCGGGTCGCGCACGATGACGGACATCCGCTTCCGGTTCGAATCAAAAGTGAGTTTGTGCAGAACCTGCAGCAGAGGAAAAAGAAGACGAAATTAAGAAAAACAAAACTGGTGAAAGTTTTCGAGCGGAAGTCGACGTGTGAAGCTTATTATTTAGAGTTTACACAGTAAAGCCAGTGGTTCTTAACCGATCTCGGCCCGTGGACCACCTTTTTCTTAAAGTAAAATCCGATGGCCCTCTTTGCTGTGCTGACAACTCATGGACAACTAGTCGAAACTTTTCAGGAATGTTTTGTCATTGATTTATGAAACTCTCTGTGGACCATGTTGAGAACCACAACAGCAAACGATTATCAAGCCGCAACTTACAAGATTTCGAAGCAAACGCGAAAGCACGGCCACCACCAAACCCCTCATCCCTCCCCACCCCCCGATGACGAAACATCCGACGAGCGAACTCACGTCAAAGGTCAGCTTCCCGCCGTTGTTCGGCAGCGACACGGTCACCGTTTCCTTGCCGCGCGAGGACCGGTGGGCGAGCACGCAGCCGTAAGCGTGCGCCGCGTAGACGAGCGCGGCCTCGTCGGGCGATTCGGCTTCGTAGCGGATCTTCTTGAGGTCGTCAACGGAGACACTGCGTCGAAAACAGGGTTGTTAAAAGTTTCCGGGGGGGGTCGCGTTGTTGGATACGAAACAGCTGCGGTTTGTTCAGGGTGGCCGCCAAATGGGCCCCGCGTTGGCCCCACCTGCTGTAAAGGGGTCTCGCGGCGCTGAACTAAAAAAGACGAGCATGACCATTCGAGGGCGTCGCAATGTTTCCGGCTGCTGGAAATGCTTGATGGTTCCTTTCTTTAGTGTTTCACTGATAACGATTCCACCCCCGCTTGTATTGTCAGCCCCACATCAACCAAAACATGGGGGTCACGCCAGCGTATGTCTATGAGGCACACAAACGAATGGATCGCCAAAAGGGGGTTAGCGTCGAATCGCTTTCGCCATGAAGCTTTCGTAGACTGTTCGTGAAAGTATGCCAAAGCAGCCAATCGAAACCGGTTGCTACCGGTTTTTAATAAACCTGCACCAACCAGTCAGAACCGGTTCCGCTCAGTGAACAACTGGCATGAAATGAAAATCAATGAAAAGAAACTGTTGGGAAACGATGCCCGCCCTGTGCAACAACTGCTGTACGTGGCCAAGCTCCACATTATTTGATGATTATTGTCAAAAAGGTGTCCGCTACGAAAAAGATCAACCATGCGCATACGGCTTTACGATTTCGATCGTGCATGTGGGACAAAAACGATATATGCCGCCGCCAAAGGCTGCAAGAAATGTTCTCCAGCACACCAGACTCGTACAAAAGAAAAATAAGAAAAACGAAAAAAAGTGAAAGATATTCGAGAATTACCTGTCAGAACAGGACTCGTCCGTCGACACGTTGGCGCAGTTGTTCACGTTGCCATTCCTGGCCGGGAGGAACACTTTGCCGTTCATCGCTGGCGGGGGAGTGCACGACGCGGGGGTCGAGGCCGGCGATATCGCTCGGTACTTATCGCCCGACGGGGTCGAGAGCTGAAAAGTAGCGACAGAGGTTGTTGTTTTTTTTTTCAGAAGTAAACACCGACGTGTGTTTTCGTCATCAAAGCAGCAGCGTCAGCACACGGATCAAAGAACAAAGATGGCGCCGAAAAGCATCCATCCGACGGCGTTTTGTAGTTTTATCGCATCTAAAATGAACAAAAATTAGCACATTTGCAAAAAAATTACGAAAAAAAAACGGACGCCGCAAGTCAGTGGTGGTGGCGGAACAGGACGACAAGGCGCAAAAGGCAAACCATGCGGCGAGCGCAACATTAAGACAATCAAGAACGACGCGGCGTGGACTGCTTCGCCCAGAACACTGCTGTTCGTTGGCTTTGCGAGCAGACGACATCGAAGCCGTGCGCATGCGCGGCGGTGTCCAGCTGTCCTGCGGCCAGCACCAGCAAGGACACGTGTGTTTTGTCCAACAAGCGCAAGCCCGGTATCCAGGCGCTCTGTTTATCTTCAAACATAGCGCGGTACCGCTCGAGAACTGAACGCGGTCGGGACATCCCCGTTTTTTTTTCTTCCGCCATCCTGATCTCGAAGACATTCATGCATTATTCAAATCGTATCCAAATGCTCGAACGGGGTAGTTGTTCGTTCGCGTTGCGGAGACAACAGGAGGGCAATTCGCGACTATTTCCGGCAAGCTTACCGCGTTGCGTGAGAAACGAAAGGCCCACAGGGGGGTGTAATTGCAGTGAAAAGGCATTCGCGCAGACGCGCTGGTCCCGCGAGGGCGGCAAAGCTCAAAGTGTGCGCGACATGCGAAATGTTAGACTGCGATCTGGCGTCTGACGAAATGCAGGAAAGCGGTGCATTAGTTGCCAATTACGTCTTTCAAGCTGCGTCAGGTCAGCAGTGAGGTGCCGAGAAACGGAAAAACGCACAAGCACGTGAATGATGCATGCCGCGAGAGCGAGCACACTCGTTGTAAAGCACAGCATGCTTCTCGGCAAGCTCTTGATCGTGTTCGCTGTTTGGGGGATTTCCGCATGCACCGGGAACAAAAGCAATGTCGGTGAAAGGCCGGAAACAATCCCGGCACAAAAGCGCAACTGTCTGTGACATCACTGAGCAGTGCATTGTTGAGGCCCGTTCGTTTGTGATGCAACAACGACAAGTTGAAGACACAGTTTGAAAATCATGAGCAGACAGTATGCCGGGATTATTTCAGCGACCGAATCACAAAAACGCGCAAAAAAGAAACAATCAGGCGAGTAACGATAGCGAATCGATGCCAATGCATTCTGGTCAAGTAATTGCTGAAGTCAGCACGAAGTGGTGATTAGGTAAGGCAAAGCAAAAAGAAACGGAAAATTTTCGTTTCTGACATACACCACACAAAGAACCGTTTACTTTGTCTGTTACTCGCTTCAGAAAGCCGAACGTGGAGCTGCGTTGACTGGCAGTGGATACCGAGTCCTACAGAGGTCGAAAACAGCTGTAAGTCGAACGTACCCGAACATGGCGAGTAATGCCGGTGGCAAAAACTCGCGAAGCGGACGCTCACGTGACAAAACTCGTATCGCCTTGACGTCGTCAAAACACAACAGAGTGTCGCAGCAGAGCTTATCAAAAAGCATGATTGCGCACGACGTTCATTGGTCGAGACTGTTTAAGGTTGGTCGCGCTTGTAAGGTACAAGCGCACGAAAGCGAAAAAAAGCACTTTTCAACGATGTGTTATCGCGAAGTACGGGCCTGGTTGTGATTTCGTCGTGGACGCTGCGCGTAGAACTGGGACAGGATGACTTCTTGCCAAAATAATCAAGTGTTACGTCATATTGCATTTCGCCAGAAACACTGGGCCAAGCGAAAGGGTGTATTTCCATCTACTAGACCAGGCCTGCACAACACACGGCCCGCGAAAGCTCTTCTTGCGCCCCGCGAAAGCTTTATCAATTGTAGAAAATGCTGCAAAAGCTCGACCTCTAACAAGTAATTGTCGTTCCAAAATTTCTTCCATACTACCACGAAATCTCTACAGGGAAATGAAATAGGCTTTTGCGGCCCGCGGCAAATTTATGTCGATAATTTGGCCCTTCAAGCTTTTCTGAGTTGTGTAGGCCTGTACTAGACCATTGCGTTTTGTTTTTTTTTTATTTTGTTTTTCTCTGCCGTGGGTGGCGCGTACGGGCGGAAGCGGTTACTTCGGTAGTGGGACCTTCGGCGAGACAGTGCAACGCGAGCAAGAAAGAGACACCGAAAAGAACAACAAGAAGGGAGGCGGAGGCCGAATCCGGACCGGAAATTTTGATGCAGCTATCCACGGAAGTGGCGATGGGAGGATAATCAGAAACGTGATATGATGACCAGCTTCGGAATCGACTGCCAGACAATCTAAGTGTTACACGTTGGCAATTTACACCGGCTGCGTAACTGCCGGGCACAGCCCAACACACCGCGAGGGCAAAACACTGTGGTCTACACGCGACCGCTCGTCCTTGTCGCAATTTTTCACCAGTTCTTTTCCCCACCATATTAACGACGTGACTTAAAGCCTTCCATAAAAACAATCACAATAAACGCCAGCTGTTAATTGTCGCGTCATAAACGCCAGCTGTTAATTATTAAAGACGTAATAAACGCCAGCGGTAATTGTCGTGCGGCGAGCTAACACAAGCCGTGGGAAGGTTGAATGCGACACCGAGTCTAAGCTCCCGCGGATTTTCCACGGCACGCCGTATTTGGAAGGTCGACGATATCGCATTTGGCGTTCTTCGTTCCGCTAACTGACTGCTTGCTGGTTTCAAAAACCGCAAGACGAAAGAAATTCAAAACTGTCGTTTCACGGCGGGTGTAGCGCTTTTTCAAACGATGCAGAGGAAAAAAGTGGAACCAAAGAAACGCGACCAAGATCGAGAGCGCAATTGAGGAAGCACTAGATGCGAGCTGGATTTTTTGCGCTGAGACATAACAGTTATTTGTGACATAAAGCATCAAAAAGTGTCGAAGCAGTATTCACCAGGGCTGTGGAATCGGAAGTCTCATCATCCGACTCCGGGCAATTTCGATTATCCGACTCCGGCCTTCAGCTATATTAGTTACTTAAAAAAAGTGATTATTTTTTTCAGATAAGTTCATAAACCCTACTTGCACTTTTTAAGAATACGGAAACTTATTTTAAAACTATGTAGGCCTGCATGCACGTTCATCTCTCACTTTTGCAAAATATGATCAGACAGGGGTTAGTCTTTTATTTTTGCAAGAAAGAAATACTCGACTAAACTGCCACAATTCAAACTATCAGAGAACGCTGATAATTTGATTAAAACAAGATACTTTGCAAACGATATCAGTAAACAAGCAAAATGAATAAATGCGTGCATCCCACCGGTGAGCATGTGCACATATTGCGCAACTCGGTTGAAAAACGCGCTCGGGCATACTATCTCAAATGACTTCATTGACACAACATTTTTGCGGTCGAACGCTGTCAAGCTTCAGCTCTGCTGAACGCACATGTGTTGCTATCTTTTTCCTTAGATGGCCAAATGAACATGTTACAAGTAAGCTTTTATAGGCTACAGGTGAAAATCCACGAACTACCAACCAAGAATGAAAGTAAAAGAAATTAGCTGAATTTTTAGCTTAGCCACTTGGTAGCATTCACTTTTCTCTTCATTATCTAAACAGTTCATAACACCCTGCCTTCAGTTAGGTACAACAACCTTGCAATGTGTAAGAATTAGTCGACATGGATTTTTTAATACAAAATTTGCCATATAACGGCAGAACTCAACATGAATTACTGTTACAAAAATCACTGCAGTTTAACTTCAAAGCGACTGCGATTGGAATTGTATGATAAAATAACCAAAACTTATTTGTATGTTTTAAGGAATATTTGTTCCTTTTAATAACTTTATTTGTACGTTTAACGTTTTAACGAAGTTTGCTGCTATACGTAGAAGACCAAGCGAAGCAACTGTGTTGTTTCAATTAATTGGATCAAAGCATTGCAAAGCAGTTGGAGAAGTATGTCCAGAAACCAGAGGTCGGGATTATCGTTCGTAGTCAGACAGTTACCGCGCTTCGCCCATGCTGCGCGACAAAAGAGCACGGCAAGAGAACGTAGCGAAATCCGAGCGTCTATTCTATTGGGGATTACGGTCACAGCGAGTTTTTATTTCATTGTTGCGCAACTAACGTCAAAGAGCAACGATAGTGCCAACCAGAATGAAAGCAAATGAAAATTTCAGTGACGCAAACCTCGGAAGGTTGCACTCACTCAGCATAAGTTGCGTGATGAGCCCGAGTGTCGCTGCTGACCTGGAATGGCCCCTGAGTGTAGGCATGCGAGTTAGTGTGCTGCAGCCTTTCTGAACAGCCATGATCATCTTTTGTTGAAAGGCCAAGTGTGACGGTTGCGAACATTTGTGGCACAAACAGTCACAATCGGCGAGCAAAAAGGTCAGCCCGGAGTCGGAGTCGTTAAAATTTTCTGCGACTCCGACTGCTCAGGTTCAAAATCCTTCCGACTCCGACTCCACAGCCCCGGTATTCACCAGTCTAAATTTTCTGTCATTGCGACCGAATTGACTTAATTTTTTTCGGCCGTTTCAAAAAAATCGGTCAACGACCGCAAAACGACTGAAAAAAACCTAGGATGTGAGAGAGGGGTGCAAGGCGCGACCGACTCACCAGTGACGTCTTGCCGCTCTTTTCTTTGTCGTCGTGTGACAGAACCACGGTGTTGCATATCGCCATGCAGATGAAGAAGTCCATCACTCGCTCCTGCGACAGGGAAAGGCCCCCCGGGAGTCGACTCGACGCGACCACCTTTTGCAGCTCGCTGAAGAGCACAGGATCAGGGGTGACGTCCATTTCCTGTGAACGACGCAGAACAATCGAACGCGCGGAAATGGAACGCCGGATTTCGGCGGAAGTCAAACGCAGTGCATCTTAAATCTAGGTCCGATGCACGGTTAAACAACGATATGCATCGATGTTTCAAAAAAATCATCTTTATTTTTCCGAATACGAAGGGTTCTGCGGGCGCACGGACGAAACTAGCGGGACTCAGTATCTCCAACGAAGTTAAGAACCACCAAGTTAATGCAACGGCTGAGTTCCATGCGACCAATGGGAAAAGATTCTACTGTTTCACACAAAAAATGCGCTTTTCAAGTTTTTCGGGAAAAACAATAACAAAAACAGATTCGTCATCCTCATACCAAGTCCTCCTCGATTTCTTCAGTCTTTTCGACCACAACTCCGGCCTGGTTGTCACTGGCAACAGTTGTCATGACTTCGCGCGCCGAAACGGTGCTGATGTTGCGTCGATGGTGCGACGCGGGTCGCCGAACGCTCATCTGGGAACGGAAAATGGGGAGGGGTCAACCGAAGCAAGACGTGAATGATTTAAACGTTCGTCGCTTCGCAGCAAAATGAACACAGAGACGACACCCGTGCAGGAGTCTCAGTGACATCACAGAGATAAAACCCTCGCACGAGGCTAAGTGACGTCACAGAGACGACTCCTCTTGAACGAGGCTCAACGACGTCAGAGACGACACCCCTTGCACGAAGCTCAGTGACGTCACAGAGACGACGCCCATTGCACTGGACTCAATGACGTCGGTCGCGTTTACAAACGCATCATGGTCTGAGCAGCGAATTTCAGATTGAAATCCAACGCGGCGGCATCTTTCCGAAAATGCTTCTAAAAACTGAAAATCACACTCAGCCAGGTAAGCGCTTGTTGCAGCTGACATGCTGTGCAGTCGTGACCGAACAACTACTGAAGCGATTTCGATTGAAGCAAAACGATAAATATTCGGTAAACTTAAGACCGGAAAAATGCACAGGCGCTCGGGATCAGATTGCCGACGTCAAAGAAGCCAACAAACCCGGTTTTTTCGCGAGGCTATCGGCGAATTCGGTTCCGACAGCGAGGCCCCCAACGGAGCATCGTCGGCCTTCTCCCGTCCGGGAAGCTGGTGTCCTCTGTTTACAGTATAGTGACTTTGCCTGAAAAGCAATGGCCGATGGTGAACGTACGAAGTTGTAACAAACCGCAAGGTATATTTGCAGACCCCCCCCCGCAAGGAAGGTACCGCTCGGCTTCATTTCCTGCAGTAGTTGACAATATCGAAAATGCACTCTCAGGTACTATCGTTTTGAACAAGAACAACAACAATAACAGTAGTAAAACAGTTTCAAAGACGTGCAATGAACGCATTACTAACACACATAAAACCACGAAGATTTCTAAACCGCGGGTAACGGACAGGCATGCTGTTGTCGGTTTTCCTCTCAAAAAAATGAAAAAAACGACTGTGTTTTGTTGGCAGTTCCATCGCTTTTATTGCTTTCGCTTCAATTTGGAACACGACCAGTTCGCAGCGGAACAAATGCATTCGTTCACATCGAACAAACAAGCCGAAGAAATCCCATCTGAAGGCTTGATCGCATGTACGCGCGCGCAGACTCGTGGTGGAAACGTGGGAGAAGTGCTGCTGTTTGCACAACTTCCACCGGGG
>Ga0210059_1015146_pt1 | contig 11306 bp, 7 predicted proteins | sample Ectturendosymbi2_FD_188042 | JGI IMG/M metagenome (GOLD analysis project Ga0210059, IMG submission 188042) | Ecteinascidia turbinata endosymbiont from Florida, USA - Sample 2 (SPAdes) (version 2) | ecosystem: Host-associated > Tunicates > Ascidians > Unclassified | place: Key West, Florida... | reverse complement strand
GGTTCGGGCCTAACTTTGTCAAACTGTTTCGGCCGATTTCGGTCCTGCATATACAAGTTTCTTGTACCATTCGAAGTAACGATTTTTTTTTCTTGAAGTGCATTTATTCAGCTCACCGCGGTGACTTCTGTGAGTGAAGTGTTTGTGATTTTTCTTCAGTTGATTCTATTTGTAAACACAGCTGCGTTCTTTTGTTCTCTACTCGTATTAGTGTCACACACTTTTTCAGAAGGTGACAGCGTTTAGGAAAGTAGCACGCCATGACATTACGTCGAAAAGATCAATCACTTACGCGATTCTTCGCTTGTGTTAAGAAACGATGGCCTACAATCCGGCTTTTCATGCATACAGAGATATCCTAAATAGTTCCTTTCATGCCTACAGCCATTGTGGATAGTTTCGGTATAGTTTGTGTTTATGTTGAAAAACATTACATTCCGCAGTATTTAACAAGCCGATTTTGTGCTTGTTTATGTTAATGTTTTGGTCAAGGTGATTGCTATTTTGGGTGTGATAAAATCATGTACCCGCAGCTACACCCGTACACCACGTTTTCGGATACCCCACAGCTGCGCATATCTTGACTCACTCGGTAAATTTGGCTTTCCGTCTAAATCGGGCTTCAAAAACAAATGTCGGGCTCGGGCCGAGTTCAGGCTTCAAAATGAGGCCCATTTCCAACTCTGAAAGTGGCCCCACTGCACCTATGGAAAAAAACGGGGCCCGAGGCGAAATCCTAGATAGCCACACCTAATATCCCCCTCTGCTCTGAAGTCACAACTCCACTCACCAGAAAGAAAGAACTTCATTCTACAACACTACTGAATTTATTAACGCCCTACCTTACGTCATAAAACATGTTTTTCGCTTGTTCTGTCACGCAGCACTTACTGCATTGGCCTAACAATGAAATAGCAGCGACTGAGAGATTCCCAAACACACATCAGAAGAAATGGCGATAGATTATACAGCAATTTCACTGGATCGCATGCAATGCGACGAATTTGTTTAAAGACAATTGGCGGCAGGCTGAGGTCTGTTGATGCCTCTTGTCTAATCTAGTTAGTGGGCATGATATAAACAGGAGCAATCAAATAAACAAAACTAACTGTTGCAAACGACCAAAGAGAATGGCAACAAACGAACAAAGAAAAAGGTAGCAAACGAGCAAAACAGGGAACCAATCACGATATGGTAGGCCAAGTTATATAACAGGATGCACAGGAACGTGGACGAGTCAACACTTTTAAATAAGGGATTTAAAGCGCCTACTGTTCTTCAGGAATCGAGATACTGTTGAGAAGATAACTACTGTGGGTTTAAATGATAATTTCGGGTGGCCAAACAGGGGAATGTGGATTAGAGTTTTATTTGCGATTGTAGAATATTGGTGGCTGATTATAAATTTTTCCATTAAGCAAGTTCTTTTTTAGTGCTAGAAGAAGTATAAGGTCAAATTGCACTGCAGGAGGTGTTCGAGTGTTTCTGTATACCTACAACTACACTGTCGCAGGATTTAATATTAATGTTTAAAGGGCTGAGACCAAGGCGAAACATACAGCGTAATGAGATAGCGGATGGATTTGACCCATGCAAGTGCCACATATTGCGATTCTTGCCATGGTAAAAGAGGGTGATGCAGTTATCAAATTCTGCAAAGCTAGAAGATAATTTGATGTGTTGTGGTAGGGAGTTCCAGAGGACGGGAGCTTTGTAAAAAATTTAATTATGTACTAGTGATCGTTTGGAGAGGGGAAGCTGAAAATTATTGGCATGACGAAATGAGTAGGCTGAGGTTTCTCCTAGGACCAGCGGTACAAACGAGTGAAGGACAAAAGAGGTAAGACCAGTTTGTTTTTATTTTATAAAAGAACAAGAGCATATGGGAGTTCTCTCCTGTTAGATAACGGAATGAGGTTGAGGTCGGAAAGGACAGCGGCGTTATGTGATGTACGGAAACAACCTAGTAATACTTTGGCAGTGTATGAATGTTCTAAAGGAGCGAGCTATCCGAAGTTGAGCAGTTGGCGAAAATCACATTTCCATAGTCTAAGGTTGGGAGAACATAAGAAACATAAAGCATATAAAGGACCTTGCGTGGAACAAGGTGTGAAAGCTGTTTGATGCGGTTAAGTCTGAGTGTGGTCTTTTGTTTAAGCGACAAAATATGATGAGGCCACGATAAGGTTCGATGAAATATAACACCTAAATATTTGTATGAATCAGTTTCACTGAGGTCAATATTGTTTTAATGTAAGAACAGGATGTGAGATATGAGGTTTGGAAATGGTTAAAACTTTGGTCTTTGCTGGATTAACATTTACATTCCATAAATTTGACCAATTGGATAAGGTGTGCAAATCACAAGTTAAAACCTGATTGAGATGAAGTGGACAACCAGAAGAGAATAATAACGCTCTGTCTTCTGTGAACAATGAGATTGTGGATTCAATGGGTTCAGCAATGTCGTTGACATATATTAGAAACAATAAGGGACCAAGGACAGAGCCCTGTGGTACCCCGCAATTTGTATAGCAGGCGTTTGAAAACTATCATTTATTTTGACTATTTGACTCCTACCACTCAGGTAAGATGACAAGAGATTAAGTAAGAATCCATTTATTTCTAACTGTTCCAATTTATAGATTAATTAATCCAGAATGAATTACTTGATCAAAGGCTTTGGAAATAACCATAAAGACAATCCTTGAAGACACGCCCCTATCTTAGGCAGTATAAGGTTTATGTGTGGTTTCTAAGAGTGATGTGACTGTGGAACGTTTTTTACGGAAACCTGAATTACGTTCGGACAACAATTTGTTACTCTCGAGGTACGAATAAATGTGACGGCGAATAATTCGCTCGAATATTTTAGACAAGGAAGGGAAGATAGCAATAGCCCGGTAATTTTCGACGTCAGAATAGGAACCTTATTTGTGAATGGGAACTACAGTGGCTAATTTTCAAGTGGAAGGGAATTGTACTGTGGAGATAATAAAGTTAAAGAGTAGACTAAACGGTATAGTTAGGGGTTCACAACATAATCTAAGCAAGCGGCTTGGTAGATTAAGGAGATCTTTGAATTTGAATGGATCAAGACGTTTAATAACATGAAAGATATCTAACGATCCGATGTATATTGGAGGGACGCGTGCATCTGCTTTAGGAGCGAAAGGGGAAGCGATAAGTCGACATTCGGTAGGGTAGATACGGACGCAAATAAATTGTTAAAAATGTTGCTTTTGTCATAGTCTGACTGAAGGGCAATGCCATTAGATAGTAGAAGGAAGGAGCTATGTGTAGAAGGTTGCCAGTATTGATTCACGATATTCCAAAAGTTACGGTTGCTGAGTACAGTCGTTTGGTGATGTGATTTTGGAGGTGCGATTTTTGGCAACCTGGATTTTTCGCTGAACCAGATTGCGTATTTTGTTTTAAGTTGCAAATGTTCGAGTTTATGATATCTACGCCAGCGCTTGAATAGCCTATAACGTTTTCGGAGAAGTAGTAAAATGTTCGGAGTCATCCAGGGGTTAGTTTTTCGTTTTTGTTGTGCCGGTTTGGTTGGGATAAAAGGATTAGCATTCTGTTTGATGACGTCGATAATTATTTTGCAAGTCATTGTTAACATCGGTCGAGCTGGATATTATGAAGTCCCAGGGAGCTGAGAAAAGAGCGTAATTCATTCCTTCGACGTCGGCATTTGAGTAATCCCAGATTAAAGACTTGCGTGTTGTGGGGAGGAAGATTTTAAAGTTTACCTCTGCAAAAATTAAACAGTGGTCAAGATTTGTGAGAGGAGTCAAAACGCCACTATTAGCAATTACGTCTGGCTTATTTATTAAAAAACAATCTAAAATATTCCCTTTACGTGCCGGCTCGCATATTAAATGCTCTAGGCCAAAAGAAGATAGGACACGAGATAAGGGCGGTTGTCGGTGCGGAGGTCTCTGGGGCGACAGGTCGTTAAAAACACCGACAACTAGTAATAAATAGGCATTCGGTAAGAGGGATAAAGCAGAGCAAAATGAATCGCAATAATGTTGTTTAAACTGGGTATCAAGCCCTGGCGGTTGTTAACATACCGCTATGAGATTTGAGATATTTTTTGAAGTTCGACATTCGAGCTACAGCATTTCAGTGCTGGCATGTTCTAATTCCAGTCTACGCTGACAAAAAATATTACACTTTACGTAGGCCAAAACTCCGCCTGCAGCGATTTAAACAACAAAGTTACAACAATATGAACTTTGTGCATAATTTCCAATTTCAGTTTTGAACTATGAGATTCATATGCCCTCTACAATCTCATGGGCCCCGGTGCAGCGCACCGGCTGCTCCCCCCTTTCGTGAGACCTGCAGTAACATCTGCTGTTACTAAGAAGCGTTCACACATTCCATCATCAGAGTTTTGGATACATGTTTTTTGCCCCATCATCATTTTGAAAGCCCGATGGTGTGATGTGTGGACGCTCCCTTTGATTTGTGCATGCTATATTTGTGTGAATTTTGTGCAAGACTAAGAACAACTGGTTACACTTATATGCTCAAGTCAGTGTAGCGTAGATAGATTGGGTGTAGTGTACATAGGGGTCGTTGAGGGCTTACAAAACATTGCATAAAATTGTTTCAACATGCCAACCGAAGTTAATGACGTCATGTTCAACACTTGTAACGTCACAGTTGCCAACTAAAACCACAAAAATGTACCATAGTGTTTTGACGTGCACTTGTGCTCCCCCACTTTGGAAAAGGTTCCGTCACCCATGTTCGTGTCAATCTCATTACATCTTCATACACGTTCGTAAATCAGCGCAAACCTTAATTTGTTTCAGCCTTATGAATTTTTCACAGCATTATTCTCCCATGCAGGTTATTGCATCGTATTTGTTCCACATTCTCGTCAAACCCGTTTACTTTCGTACGGTTTCAGTTGCGTGCACTGCGTTACCTAAGGCTTGATTTGTGAGTTATATGGCACCAACAGCAATGTTGCAACTCACGTTTGAATCCCTATGTTGAAGTAACTATATCGTAGCAAAGTGGTTCCCAACTGTCGAGCTGCCAGAGCTCCTTCACGACCGCAAGCTATAGTGCAAAACAATTTGATAGCTTCTTTCCGATGTGTAAAATGCATATCCTAGGTGGCAGTTCTCCGAGTGGCTCTTTTGCTGATACCAACCTGCACATGTTCTTAAACATGGGTATGACTGGCGAAATACCTTGCAAAATGTCTTGCAAAATTTGTTTATAGTTAGGGTGCTTTTAGCAGCTTACATACAATTAAAAAATATCGAGAGTATACATTTCGAAAAGATGAACGAATCAACTCTTTAAAGACAAAATCAAAACAAAAAACTAAACAAATGATTCGTATCAGAAAGATCAATGCGGCAATCAATGATATAAATCGGTTGATTTCTACTTTTTCTGTACCACGACCCGTTATCGCAACCCAATATAGCGCAACAACCCCCACCTAAATCTCGAAATGAAGCAAATGTAATGTAGCTGTGTACATAAAATATCTTCTCGCGGCCCCTCCGAAAATGGTTCATGACCCCTCTGTGGGTCGTGATCCCAAGTTGAAAAACATTTATTTAAATAAACGCATTGTTTATGATATTGCAGTTTGTTTTTCGCTATGCTCCGAAATTGACTTGTGAACCACGATATTGATTATACTGCCAGACAGATTGGTATTGCACAAATTTTGCTGAGTACCATGTTTACAGCAGATAATCAGAGTTTCTATTATGTTTAATTTGTCCCTTAACCATATTGTCACGATTGGTTTCTGACCTCAATCTGGCCTGTTTGCCATGCAGCTTTTGTGTTGTATAGACACTACTGCAGTGGAAAGATAGGGGAAATGTCTTTGATCTTCCCAATGAAGCTTTTTCTCCATCCTATAAGCAGGCTAAACAAGCCATAAGTGCGTTTGAAAGAAGCATCACTCATAGCTGTTCAATATTTTGCATGATCCAAGCCAAAATGGAAATTAATTTGCCGACTTGTTTCCCCCATCTTTCAGTCAACCATAAGCTGCAATGGACAGAATTGTACATATGAAAAAAAAGGACTGATAGAGAGCAGTGCCTCATTGCTATACAGTTACTTTGAAAAGGTAAGTAGAAAAATCTAACACATATGCAGTTCATGCTCCTGCACGAAGTCTGCCAAAAGTCAGCAAAAGATGCTTGCACCAGACTTTACGTTTAATATGTATTTTTTCAGCTTTTGTCCAAAATATTTATCTAATTAGTTTTTGTAAGGTTGTGGGAGAAGATAAATAAGATTTCAAAACTACTTTCTTTATAGCAAATCTGCGTGTCGAGGAACCCAAACAGACAGTCACAAAGTGATATTTTTTTTTGTTTTCACAGCATGGTCAAAGATAGTGATTAAATGCAATTTCGATGATTCAAACCTTTCATCTGCTGACTGAGTAACATAACTAAAATAATGTATATCCGCAGTAGCTTTTTCAACGAGAAATCAAGGCCTATAATATTTTAAATACAGAAAAATCGTTCTATATATTTTAATTAGACAAGTTAAGAACGTTACGATAAAATCAATCGCTTTATTGATGAAAAAGTGCATACGATTTATATTCCTACACAGTGAATGTTGCTTTCAATGAAAAGGAATATTCCGATGCATTAACTAGTTTCAGAGATCAATAGAAAAGTAAAATAATTTAATGCTTTTGTGGCTTTTCAATTGTGTTCATTTTTAGTCCGAAACGATGATTTCATCCGAGCTTTGGATCAATATGGTGAAGATCTTGCTGGAAAATCTTAAGAACACCATCCACAACGAAGAGGTCGCGTTGGAAGAGACAAAACAGTTGCGAAATGTTCAGCAATTGCTGGATGAACAAGTTTCTTGTCTCACAGAAAAAAATAAACGTTTGTTGAAACTGAAAGGCGAAAATGACGTGACGTGTCAAAACGTAAAAGCTCAAAATCGAGCACTGACAAAAGAACTGAGTGGACTGAAGCAGGAAATTCAAAAGATGGAGAAACAAATGGAGAAAAATACTGAGAAAACAGCAAAAGACAAAAAACGTCACGCTCAACATGTCGATGCCACACAAAAGTTATCACATGAAAACAGGGAACTAACAAATCATTTACAAAATCTTACGAATACCTGCAACGTTCTCAAAAAAGAAAATAATCAAATGATGGAAGAGTTGGTTGTTCTCAAAAAAAAACAGAATATTTCCGAGTCACAAAATAACAAACACGCAAAGGCGCAACGATATTCAGAATCTCGCAAAATGGCTTCTTCTGAGCAGAATCTCTCGAAAAAACGCGCAGAACTTCCAGACCAAATACAAGCTCTTGAAAAAAGTTGTAAAGAATTAAAAGTAGAACGAAATCAGCTTGTTGGTGACATCATGCTTCTGAAACGTAACTCCGGCATTCGTACAACGGAGAATATTCAACTGAAGAAGCAGGTAAAGGCTTTAGAAAGAATGCTCAAGTTCAGTGGACAAAAATTGGAGAGGTCGTTCTCAGATCAATTTTCTCCAGAAAGTGTCGATCATTTAAGTCTTGATAATAATCAGGATGACCATCTTTTAAATGGGCTTTCAGTACTTATTTTGTTATTTCTGTGCCTCTTTGTTGTTTTTGGTTTTAACAATTTTAGTTGGTGGATTTCTACGATAGTCCTTATATTTTTTATGCTTTGCATTTGTGGGTGGGTCATTGAAAACCGTTGATTCACGCTGTCAATTGTGTTATATCGCCACTAAAATAATGGTTCCATAAACATGCAAACGAAATAAACACAAAAATGTTTCAAATCTCCTCTCAGCAGAGATTTCAATCTTCTATATGTTTTTGTTTCTAGCAAAATTGTTTCACAAGTTTACTTGTAGCTAGTATGAAAATTTTGATCCAGTAACTATGCTGAGGTATTCAACAATCCATGACTCTGTTTCATCCAAATTCAAATAATTGAATTGCATTTTTACGTGTCTGTGTGCGTTATTCCTCATGTGTAGGTCGAGTTCCATTATTGCTGTATACAAGTTTCAAACGTCTGAACCAATGAAGGACTTGTTCATCTACATGCAGTGCCGTTCTACGTTGTTTAGCCACACAAACATTAAAAATATATTTGATGGCCAACAACCGTGAGTGATGCAGGTGTTGAAAGCTAAAAACCAAAGTGCTGTGCAATGTATTTATTGCCAAGTAATATTCATCAAATGAAATCCACAAGATTTTGACAGACATTTTGTCATTGCAGAAATAGTGTTTACTCTATGTATCTGTAATCACAGAGGATGATTTACCGCTGTGTGTTGAAACAACAGTGATTACAGTATATTTGATTTTGCCAAAAGCTCGCTTTCCCGCTTTTAATGAACTTAACGTTGCTATGACTTTTCTTTGTTATTCTGCGATGTAGTGAGTGTAAAGGTGTTTGCAGCGCCTTTGACCACAAAATAGCTCCATGCTGTTGCTCATCTAGTTTACAAAAATGCTTGCAAAATACAGTTCATGCTTCTCTACTTTCTGGTGAATCAACAGCTTTAAAAAAAACAAAGTTGAACGCAGTTGTATTGACTGCTAAAGCAAGAACAACCTCGAGAACCTCGGTTGTTTGTGGTTTTCAATCCTTCTGGTCCTGGAGCAGTGGCATACCTGGTGCAATAACAATTGAACTTCACTGCAATGGAAACAGAACGATTGAACAAAAGAAATATTGCTTACACCAAGCGCAGGGCAAACATTTTTGAATGTATAAATTTAAAGGAACCAGCATTGAGTTGCGCATTGCGATTTACTACTGTTTACAAAAAAATATGAATCTTTTTAAAATGTGATATGTGCTCCACTGAAAATTAAAAAAGGCCATTGCTTGCATTGCAGTGAAGAGCACAATGATTGAAAACATGTCACGAAAATACCTGCATGTTGTTACGTGGTTTTATCAACTTCTGTGTGATTTTTGCCCAGTCTGTAACACTGCTTTTGAACGCGTTCATATTTGTTAGAGTTTCCGTTTCTACAGTATTGTTAATGACACTATTCTTTCTCGCTTTACTTGCAAACGTTATGAGTGAAGCCAAGTTCAGATATACGCAAAACATCAGTGTAAGCTTTTAAACACATATCGGCCGATCTGTGCAGATTAAACGGTTCTCGCGATCTTATCATGCCTAAAACCTGACCAAATGTATTCACCGAGACACTTGACATACACTTCAGTTACGTTTATGCAAACAGTCAGTCAAACACTTAACTAAAGCAAAACAACGTGACGTGGCGACGGTGAAATGTACTAGTATTACATAAACAGCAATGCTGTGTGTATTAAATGATTGAAATGCGGAGAGAAACTTGTTTAGCCTGCTAATCCAGTTAACATCACTAGTACGGAATAGTGCTAAATAAAGATGAAGGCTGAATAATTATTCAACCGCCTTACATGCACGGCAATAGAAGATATTAACTTAATACAACTGCACTAAACCGCTATACCACTTCATACAACTGTCAGATGAAAAGCATCAAATGCTCTCAAAATCTTAGTCGGCTGCTTGTTTTCGCATCAAATGCGTCAGATGTCTCAGGAATTAGTTGGTATATAACATATCTTTCATGATTTTATGATTTTCTTCATGTTTCACAACATGAAACTTCCATAAGTGCAAAATACTTTGCCCGCCCCAAGCTTAAACGTCATTTTCCATTACTACGAAATATTTATGATCTTGGAAGATATAGCTGTATATAAACACAAAATCCTGAACGTTTCAAGTTTGTTACATCAGTTCAAGAAATTCATTGAAGAAGTTTAAAAATCAGATAATATCACTTTTGTCATGCACGAAAACATTTGAGTTCCCCAGGAATTGATGAATGTAATAATATTGCAGGATTTCGTGGTTCGAATCACAAAATGTTTTTCAAATGCTCAAATTAAGTTTAAAAATTCAGATTTTATACCGTTGTACTCCTCATTGTTAAGTGTTTCTCTAAAAGTGTTTATACGCAGTGTGATTGCGGGAGCTTGCAAAAAATCTAAGCATATTCCATTCTTCTCTGAGGCAAACTTGCTTTGAAACACAAAGCTTGTATTTGTAGACGTAGCGAAAAAGGGCGGACCTACGGGTCTGTTTTGCTGTACATGTTATTTGTACTTAACAGATATAATTCAGTTTTTGCTTATTGGTGTGAAAGTTACTTAGATATCACAGTAGGTGTAGTGCACCTTAACAACATGATAAAATCTCAAATCTATAATCCTTACATGCGAACAACGAATTCACCACAGTTTTAAGCTGGTTTTGCGCGCAGCTGTAATTTCGCACGGAAATGGAGCGACTACGGCTGGTGCTCCTTTCGCCTGTTCACACAGCACGAAAGAAAAACGTACTACTCATGAATGACGATTGTTGTAGTGGATGACAATCCTTTACCAAATAAATATGAGTGATTAAGGCCAAGATTGCATCTTCCACGTCTTGGGTTTTGATGCAAGGCAAATGAGATGTGGAAGTAAATGTATAAGGATAGTTTATAATTTGCAAGTATTCATATGATGTGCTCCTAGAGCAGTACTCCATTTGCTCATAACCATTCGTGACAAAACTAAGCCTACCAAAGTTTCACTGCAGGTCCATGTTAATCATTAAATAGCTGTGTCTGACCAAAAAAACAAGTCTGGCTGGGCAGGCAACATGCTGCAATTATTCTCAGGATTTCACTCACCATTCCTAGCTACGATTTATCCAGTGGACTCTACCCTGACCAAATTCGGTTCAAGAATTTCAGCGGTAACAACATTTAACAACATTTAGCCACAGTGGTGTCAACGCTGCTTGAGCACTTCATTTTTGCTAACATATCTCCTTTCCTTGGTGCCACAGACAATCAGTTTGGTTTTAAGGCTGGTCATAGTACTGATCGATGTACATTTTTGTTAAAGCAAACTGCCTCATACTTTGTAACCCATGGTTCATCTGTGCATGCTGTGTTTTTAGATGCCTCGAAAGCATTCGACTTGAGAAACTAATTCAAAGAAAGGTGCCAATGTGTTTTGTGCGCCTACTGAAACATTGGTACAAAGAACAAACGATGCAAATAAAGTGGGGCAAGCATTTTTCTGAACCGTTTCGTGTGTCTGATGGGGTTAGACAAGGGGAGTACCGGGTCCCTACTTGTTTGCTGTTTATTCAGATGATTTGTCCAATGAACTAAACAACATTAAAGCAGGGTGTTATATTGGTGAACTCTTATTAAATCACTTGATGTTTGCTGATGATATTTGTGTGTTCT
>Ga0210059_1015145_pt1 | contig 11306 bp, 5 predicted proteins | sample Ectturendosymbi2_FD_188042 | JGI IMG/M metagenome (GOLD analysis project Ga0210059, IMG submission 188042) | Ecteinascidia turbinata endosymbiont from Florida, USA - Sample 2 (SPAdes) (version 2) | ecosystem: Host-associated > Tunicates > Ascidians > Unclassified | place: Key West, Florida... | reverse complement strand
TGTATAAAATTTTTAAACATCACAAAATTTCATGTATTCCATGTTTGGGGGAAATGCATATTAAGTTGCAATGATACAGCATTTTTCCTTCACTTTTTTTCCTTTTTTGATTTTGCAGTGCAACTTTTTTCCACTACGGTTACATCATCAAACTCAAACCTCCGCAACCAAGCTCCGCTATTTACGGAGCTCCGCCTTTTACAGGCAACCACTTTCTGTTTCGCCATTTTGGGACACCTTAATACCAAGAATTCCAAGATTGATGCAACAGAAACTTATGAAACACGATAGACATCAAAAGCAACAGTGCATGCTGCGCGTCGTAGATGATGATTGTGCAGCGTTGGCCTAATAACCTTTAGGGCCCTCATTAGTTTTATCATAATAGAAGAAACTTGTGAAATAGTGAATTTTTAAAGGATAAATGTAAAAAACTACTAAAACAGGAAAATTTTTCGAAGATATATCAATCTTAATTTACAGAAATATAGTAATCAATGAACTTTTGCTAAGACAAAGATTTGTCAGTAACTTCTGGGACAAAAGTAACCCAGCCTGGGATGCCAGACGTCAATTCCGGGACTGTCTCGGTCATTCTGGGATAGTTGGCAACCCTAACCTCTGTCACAATTCCTAAAATCAACTCATTTCAAATGTGCTACCTCTCAAATCCCCAAACTTTGAGAAGTAGTACATTTGAAAATGTGCTAGCATAGTAACAACACATTCCAAATATGCTAATGTACTTGCTGCACATTACATTAATTGTGCTAATAGCACATTTCAAATGTGCTAAAATGAATTCTAATTCTGCTTCAATATTATCAGCACATTATTGCCAAATCACATAATTCTTAAAACTAAGCTAGCACATTACATTTGTTATAATTTCATATAATGCTATTGACATATTTGAAAGTGTGCTAGGCTACTAGTACTATGCTTCTGGTAACAAATCTAGAAACAGGCTATGCTACTTTATAAAATATCGGTAAATGTGCTGAAACTACTTATGCAAACTTTTAATATTGTTATTGTCATCTTACTATTTCTTTGTAAGTTTTTAGTTTAAATTAGTTCCTCACTAAACTGGCATATCTTATCTGAATTGACAGTTAATTTCAACTGATATTTTATTGTTAAGAAAAACTGTAAAATTTGTAGTTAGCCTAGTCTAATAATGAAAAAGCACTAGCCTAGACAATTAAGCCAAGATGCAGCAGCGTAAGTTTTGATCATGCAGAAAAACTGTACTCTATGTTTAAAAATAAGCATGTGGGCCTAACAAGAACATGCCATTGTGAAACTGAAGGTTGTATTCAATAGGTTCTCACATGTGACACTAAACTTTTATATTTCATGACAGCAAAAATTGAATCTACATATTATTATTGGAAGTGACTACAGATACGCCCTGCCTGACACAAATCAAATAAAAGGGTCAGTTTGTCATTCAAATGGAGTGGGTCTTGTAGCCTAGGGGTTATGTGTTATGGCTGCTATGCCAATGGTTTTCGGTTCGACCCTCACCTTGCCAACTTTATTTATTTTTTGGTAGTGTTTATTTTACCTCCAAGATTCTGGCAGCAACTCATCAGCTGGAGCTATTGTGCCGCCAGTCGAACACTCAGTCTCATGGCATAACGCAATTCGAATGAAAAGGTCAGTTCGGCATGCTGCTCGTAGCGTAGTGGTTATGCTTCAAGTCTGGCATGCCATTGCTTTTCGGTTCGATTCTCACCTTGGTGACTTCCATTTTTTAAACTTTTTTCATAACTTTTTCTAATCTTTTCCCTTCAAAGGTATTAGGTTTAGGCTTTGGTTAGCGTTTGTTTAATCGAGCAAGATGGAGAAATGGATTAAAGCTAATCATGTCAGAAAGGAGGTGAATCCAACATCCCTGTTTAATGAGGACTGAAGTGGATCAAAACTGGAGTACTACTACTGTGTCTGCAGTTGCCATGGAATACACATTGATACATATAACTACCAAAAACAAGGTGTCATGCTAGTTTAGATGATAACGGTATTTTAGACAATATTTCCAACATTTTTCAGTCATTTCCATGTATTTATCAGAGAAAATAAAAAATGCATTCTTTTCTCTCTTGGAAAACCAGTTCTCATTCTGCTGGGATACCAAATAGAAAATAATTAATCTGCATATGCTGTAGACTTGCTCTGTGTAACACAAAAACAAAATCATGTGTGTACAAATGGATAATTTTGTAAGAAAACTATGGAAGAAAAACTGCATTGTTTAAAAATTGCTAATTGTTATTGATGACTAAGAGTTCCACAGTTTGAGAATATCTCTGTCTTGGGCAAGTGACAAAAAACATATACATATTTTGTTTTTTTCAGTAAGAAATTAATTGATGCTGTGTATTTTTTGGGTTATTGCATAGCAAGGACCTTATAGTCTGTTTTTAGATATATACTAAACACGTGTTCTGAATGAATGCTGGAGTATGTAACCACCAGTTAGAACAATAGTTGTAAAGGAAGACAAAGAATAGTCTTGCCATGAATATTACTGATCATGAATGTTCGTATGAACAAAATGGAAATGAATCACCAAACATGTAAATGAAGATACCATATTAGCATTAATTATTACTGTATGTGGGATGAAATTTCTGAGAACATGTGATAGCAAACCTTGAATAGGTAAATTTTATGCCAATGGGAATGACTATAAAATCACTTACTATCCGTTATATTTGTATTGAGGTAGTCAGGATATTTTTGAGTGTGTGACAATATACAGTATATTTCTTTTAGCCTATAACATTTTTCTGTACCGTAAATATGACATCAACAAAACTGAATGCTTTACAATAGACTGAAATGAAGTAAATTGACTCTGAGGTGAACTAAGTGACTTTTGGTATGTTTTTGAAAATCTGTATGGCAAATTGAACAAGAGATGTGTTTTCTGACTAAAGGCTATGAATGTCAATCCCAGAAAGTCAAAGGTAATGTTTTAATGAAAAAGAAGAATAGAAATCCAACTTTAATCTCCCCAAAAGTATTGGTTTGAAAGCTACAACTTTTTCTTAACTACACCAAACTTGCACTGCACTCAATGAAATACATTTTCCAAAGTTAGGGAAACTTTTCCTATAAATCAGTATGGTCCAACTATAGGTCCATGGGCCACATGTGACCCGTGGATAGAATTTTTAAGGCCCATGAGCTTTCTCAGTGTTATTTGTTGTGTGTGTATGTTATAGTATGTAATTTTAGTTAGAACAAGCATAACATCTTTTAGTAAAGATATGTATTAACGGTGTTAGACTAGACTGTAGAGAGATTCTGGAAATTAGTCAGCAAAGATAGGCTTCCCAAACTGAAAGCCTATTTTGCTGACTAATCTGCAGGATCTCTCTACAGTCCAGCCTAACGCCGATTTCACACAAAAGTGCACTCAGTGTTGCAGTACAGTTTCTGGCATGAAGCAAGTCAAATCTAAAAACAGAAATCGAATTGCATATAAAACACTGGACAATAGTCTCAGATTTGCAATGACTAACATATTGGTTTTGATATAGGAACAACCGTGTCGACCACAGGCATCCAACTGATAGAGATTTGTAATAGATTGCTATTTGCTGTGTGTGTAATAATTTCAATGACACACTCACTTGTCTTCCAGTTTCCATTTTAAATCTTGTGAGTGTGTTGTTTTACACATCATTTTGTTAGAAGTAGCCTGCAAGTTTTCACGTTTTTGTAAAATGGCCCAATGTCAACACTAGTTGGACCATGCTGACTATAAATTACTTGAGCTGTTGAATGTTGGCAACTTTTCATCAAGCAATTTCATTTTATATGTCTTCAATTTGTTTCAGCCCAATATATTCTGATGAACTTTTGATATAGGTAAAAGCTTTACTCCCCAATAAAAATTCTAGGTAAGAAACCACACCAAGGTTAAAAATATTAGATAATACCATTGCTTTCATATTATATATCATTGCTTCAGCAATCCAAACTAGTTTTTAATTAAAGACCTACAAACGTTACTTTGCTACAACATTGTTTACAGTGTAACATGCTGTTGAATATCTGAAACGTCAATCAAGCACAGTGCAATTCAAGAATTCTCATAAAGTAGCATCCCACAATAACAGGTCATCAACATGCATTCATTTGCATGATCACCCACACTGAGATTGATTTTTGCCATGGCAGGGTTGTGAGTAGCAATAACAGGTTGCAATGGGTGGAGCTTCATGTATCCTTGATGTTTTAATAGCACAGCCATGGTGTCAAGTAGCTACAACTGGTGTAAATTTTGTTGAGTCATGTGACTAATAATATTTTGCCCATGAATGTGTGTTTGCCGTTACAGCTTTTGTGTGTAATTTTATTTTCATCATGTTATTCTCCCATCCAATTAGGAAAGTTTATAGACTGAAATGAAATAAATTGACTGAGGTGAAATAAGTCACTTTTGGTGTGTTTTTTTAAAAATCTGCAATAATTCTAACATAATGAGCAAAGCAACGAATGCCCCAAAACTCTGTGGCTGGTTCTCTGCTGCTCACATTTATCCTAATTGATGGTGGTTGTAGGTTGTGAAATGTCTGAAGGAGATATTGTTTTGTTATTTTGGACTGTTAAGGTTGATGTTATATGATGCTTTTTGTTTAAGTGTAATCACATACCATGTCCATACCATGCTTAGCCTAAAAGCCTCAGTTACCAATTTTGTTGTAAAACGTTTGGTAGGACTTGATCATTGCTGCATCTTTTTCATTTTAAGCTACTTACTATACATCTAAAAATGTGTGGTTAGTAACATATGTACTATCATTGTTGACAACGCAAGAAGTTTACTACTAAAGTTACACAAATCTTTCAGTTGCAGTTAAAACAACTTGCCTTGCTGCTAATTCTCAGTTGGCGTGGTATTGAATGTGCAATTCAACATGAACAGGATGTGCGCAGAGGATAGCACCCATATATAAGTGGCGTGAACAAGCAATAATAGAGTGATCGTAGAGTGTGATCTCTGTTATTGCTTGCTGCCACAGTGTGAAGCTTTGCACACTTGCCACTCAAGCTTTCGGATTGCAACAGCCTAAATGTTAAAAAATGTTGCACATGTCTAGTTAAAAGTAAAGTTTTTTTGATTCATGCTGCAATTCTTGTCTAGGTTTTAGTGATTTATTTTACTGCAACTATGCATTTTGGTTGGACAGTTGGCCTTTATACTTTTTTCATAAAGACATAATGAGCCTTCAGAGAAGATTAAGTCGACAAGAACTTCTGTCTCAAAAGAATACCCATGACATAACAAATGATCTCAATTCACTAAGTTTTGAAAACGCTCTCTCCTCTCAAGAAAAGCAATACCTTGTACTTAGAGCCAGATATCATGCATTTACTACTGCCTCTTGTGCTCAGGCAGCCTACATTGTTGCGATGTTAAATGACCTAAGGTGAGATGTTTCAGATGTAGTATAAGCATAACATTCGACTTTGTTGTTAGTGTGTATTAATGTAAATCAGGGTTAATCATACCGTTGAACAAATGAAGCATTTATATTATTTGAAATGTGAAAATAAATTATCTGTTTTAAAATTTGCCTCATTGATCCTAGGGATTTGTGAATTATATGACATAATTCAGAAAATTTCTTTAGTTGGATTTTACCTTAAACTTCTGGCAAATTTAAACTAAAAGTCTTGCAAAAGTTGTGTTTTTGGTGGAGTATGTGGCATTGTAAAAACAAGTAAAAATTTACTTCAAATTGATACTGTCAACAAAACAATGATACCACATTTCTCCTACTTGAGCTATATCTAATTTTGAATATTTTGTTTTCTTTTTGTTATCCTATCTGATAGTTGCATATTTCTTTTGATAAACAGAATGTCAGTCAATATTCCTAAATATTGCTGAAAAGTTATTATCTGGAACAGTCCATCTTTAACGCACTGTTCATTTAATGGTAAAGTTATTTACTGTTATTTTAAAATGGGGCAAATTTTACATTCAATAATCATGTTAGCAGCATATCTGACTGAACTGATGGATTGCTTTGAACTGTTCAGTTGTTCTGAATTTAGTAATTGTCATACACTAATTGTGAAACCTTAAATTCTAAAAGTCTTTATCTCTTTGAAGGCAAGTTTTATCCGAAATGCGGAATCCTGTGAATAAAAAGACTATGAAGTTTTTGCATCAAAGTCCCCCACGAAATCCTTTGAAAATAGGTCTTATTGGTTGTGGAAGACTTGGAAGACAAATTATTTCAACTTTACTTACCTATGGTGATGTTAGAACAGAAGAGATCACAATATCCACTAGGCGACCTCATATATTAAGTGAGTTTATTCAACATTTATTGCATCAAACCACATATTGATTGCCTATTTTTGTGAGCAGCTTTACGAAAGGTGGTGATTTTCAGTTCTTTGAAAACTTCATGTTTGTGTTTGAAGACTGATCAATTTGGCGCATGCCGCAGTTTTTGAGTGCAACTGTTTCTCATCAAAGACAATTCTATTGAACTAATAAAGTTGTGGCTAAGTTTTAGGATCAGATTTTTTCTTGAAATTCATTTTCATTAATTTCAGTCTAGCTCATTAAATCATTGATGCAAACCCTGACCTCAATGCTTTCACAAATATTTTGCTACTAGGACAAGCAACAATCTGCTGACAGTAAACAATCTAGCTATATCTCACACTGAAATGAACAAAAGATCAATCTTTCCATTTCTGTGGTTTTTTCTTAGTTTTGAAATGAATTTTTCAACACCACGACAATGGTCTGACTAAATTTCACACAGGATCCGAGGAACTACAGTACTGGTGTGTGTCATCATAAACAACTCTATATCCTGACCATCAAACACAATAACACAGCTTATCATGCATTTGGGAAATATTGAATGCAGGCTAGATGGTCCCTAAATTATCGCTTAAAATAGTGCTGGCCGAAAGCTATCTACTGTATATGTTAACCAAATGAACTTGAGCAGGAAATTAAGAAAAAAACAGGGGCGGACAAGCAAAAATCTGGGGGCATGGCCCACCCAGGCCCCCCTTGGAATTGTCACTGCACGGGAACGCGTTGCTGTGGGCACGATTGTGTAGGAGAGGCCTTACATCGAATCTACCGCAAGTGCAGTCATGCAGAAATCACTACACCTGAAAAGGAGGGGCAATGTATTGTGCTATCAATTTTCTTACATGGACAGGGAAGTCGATGTTTTTGGCCCTCTTTCTGCCAAAAATGCTAACTTTGTATTTTTTTTCTTAATTTGTAGACCACTTTCAAAATACTGGAATTCGTTGTTGTTTCGACAACAAAGAGGTGGTTTCTTCATCAAATATTGTATTTCTGTGTTGCTTACCAGCCAATATGCCTACCGTTGCGGAGAACGTCGCAGGATATATTTCTGCTGATTGCCTTATTTTTAGCTTTGTTACTGGAATTGCTTTGGCGAGGTAAGACCTCATTCTTTGAAATATGCATATTTTTGTGTTTTCTAAGTCTGCGTTTACTTAATGGTTTGAGTTTGAAGTGATTGCGGGACAGCAGCTTAAATGAAACTTTGGTGGCGGCTTATGTGGTTTATTTAATCATGCGGTAATCATTAAAATTTCGATTTTTCATGAGGATATTCTGCAACATTTTCTTTCTGGACTTACAGCTTAAACAACTGTGTTTATCTGATCTCCAACTGTTGTTTTTCAACACTTTTCAAAAAGAGATAATCAGGTTGGTTGACAAGGTGACCGCCATGGTCCTTCACCAATCTTATATGTCACAGTGCCACTCTTTGCTTACACTGATCAGCTATTATACCATTGTATTTTCATTTGCTCCAATGTTCACTGACGGTTGGTTCACAGACAGACCTCGTTTATCCGGACTACTTTGTTTCGTCAAAAAATATCGGTTTAGCGAGGTATCAAGATAATCGGAATCGAAAGTATAAAGAGCGAAATTCTTTCCATAGCAAATGCCAACAATGTAAACAAAGGTGACAATGTGCAGTACAGTAGAACTCACCTAAACGGACGCTCAAAGGAGAACAGAAGAACACAACAGTATAATTTGCCTGGTTTATTTTGCTTTTACTATGTGCTGGATTGCGGGCAAATGTTGAGGAAAACAGCTAAATTAGTCTAGAGTCGTGAACCTGTTCAAAAATATTTTACTTTGAAAAATTAGAAAATTATAGAAACAGTGTTTAAGTAAAATTGAAAACTTAATATTCGCGAAAATTTAAAATATGGGCAATGAAAGTGCTTGGGTAATACATGTGGCCGGTGGAAGCTAAAGGTATCATCACTGTGCGCAAAAAGATGCAGAGCGATCTAAATTAACAAGAAGGTAGAGATTAGTAGTCGATTAAGCACACTACCACGTTATGAAAAACGTAGTTGTCTTAGACATACACCATCCGCTCCGGTGTCGGACGTTTCCACTCCCCTGCTTACACAAATGGGGTATGGCCCCTTCTGTGACTTGTGAGTGTGGCGCAGAGGATCGTTGACCAAGTTGTCCTTCACTGTCCAATCCATCGACCTCCCTATGGAGTGCATGGCCTGACGGTTCTGGATGACAAAACAATCGGATGACTGATCAGCGCCTGCTCCGAGATCTAGTGAGAGCAGTGGACTGAAAGAACTCACTCGAACAATGAAGAAGAACCAAGTTGTTCGATTACGCTAGCAACAAAATTGAAGTTATACAAAAACTTTCACTTTATCACTATAACACGATGTTGGCGGAACGTTCTGCCAGCTGCCTTTTGACAAACTCATAATTCTTATTTTGAGGTCCATTGAAAAACAGCTCGCAAGTTGTTTTTCCGATATGCCACATTATGCCTGGAAATCCCGGATGAGCTTCGAGACTATTTGAATGCACGGTTGAGTAATTAAACCCGTCTCATCCTTAATTGGCTTTGTTCGTGTTTAATAGAAAAAATGTCGCTATTGACGTTTGCATTGTGATGGATAGTAATACGTGGTCCCAGTAAACTTGGATCGCTCGTGCGTAAATTGTGCAAGCATCAGTGAGAGTGCATGACCATTGACAGAGAACGTTGTTGAAATATTGTTCACATTTTTGTTTAAGATGCTTGGACATGGCAACAAACAACACGTTTAAATGTTTTGTATGTTTTTTCCTAGAACTGAGATATATATTGGAGGTCAACGGCGTACGCAAGGGGCGGCTGTTACGAACTGCTGTGTCGTAGCGTTGAGTTTGCTTTCCTCCAATAGCCTAACTTGGAGCGCTGATAGTTTATATTCAGTGCAATGACACATAAAATAAAGGGAGTGCGTATAGAAGAACATGTATATTATGTCAACAAACTTCGCCCAAACGTTTGTTTGGAAACATGAATATGACGTCAAATTGTTACGTCACAAACAACGTACATCAAATACAAATGAGCACCATATGCCACTGAATGAAGTCCCACATGAACATTTTTCTGCGTACGCCACTGATGGAGGTGGGATGTGTAAGCAAAACAGTTACCGAAAGAAGCAAGTCAATGTAGAAATAGATGAATAATATTCGACATGCGACCACCGGCAATCGTATATGCGTTAGCATATTTGCCATATGGCAGCATTTTATTGAATATGTCATCAGTGCCGGTATTAGTATCGGTAGTGCAATCCTTAGCAACGTCCAGGTGCTGGAGCCACCGATGTGCATATATGACACTATAGCATAGATTAGTGGCACTGCCCATCATAATGCACAACGGTAATATGACAAAAAGTGGGGATCGCTCTAGTAAAGAAAAGACATTCCGTGTAGCAGCTTAGATACGGTTAAGATTTCACAAAACGTGAAACTATAAATTCCTAGTGACACATCAAAATCTAAGGGAAAGCCGACTCACTGATTTTTGTGCATTTCTAGAAAATTACGCGACTTGCTTTGTTTTTAGACTAAAACAGATGCTGCAACACAACAATGTCGCCAAGATGGAGTTTACTTGGTCGCTGAAGCAAGCTGGCAAGCCATGGTGTGTTGGCGAAGATGTCGTAACGGCACTGGAGAAGGAGTGGGTGGCGGAAATTACTTGTTCCACCAGCAGAAAAGCTAAAGAAGGTGAATGGTGTGGCTTCAGACGTTTGTATTATGCTTTTGTTTTTTGCGTTATGAATGTAAGAATCATATCAATCAGTTGTGATATTTTCCAGTGTTCATCTGTTCTTGCTTAGACGACCCATTAATATTGAACGCTGACTGCACTGCAGTGCAGATGTACACTGCAGATGTAGCCGGAGTCACATTTCAGACTCCGTTCCTGTTCAACTGGGTCCGAAATTTTTTCAAATTTGAGAATCCGATTCTTGTTCTAACTCCGCCAACTGTCGGTGCAACCGACATTCAGCAGTGACATTTATAAAGACCATACAGACTCTCCTGCCACTGCCGAAAATAAAAAGTGACTCCTGGTCCGGCTTTTCACAAATTTTTGATTCCGGATCCGTGTCCGAAAAAAACACAGAATCCTGACTCCGGATCCGTGTCCACCTCTGACACACATGTTGTCGGTCAAAGCGCGAAAAACACATCTTGATACGGTGAATATACCAACACGTGACCTTTCGGCGAAATGGGTTATTATTGCTTTCCTGTCTGTTTTTCGACGTTGATTATGCGTAAGAATGAACTTTGCGTTGTGTGCAGTCAGTCTGCGCCTCTGTAAGTTACCTATGCAAAAATGTTTGCCACGGCAGTCTTCTTCGTAGTCACATAACGCAAATCAATCAGAGTAAAACCAAGAAACTCTCTATTTGCCACGCACGGTCTCCTTAGCTTCAAATTTGCAGTGCCTTGAAGTTGCTCTGTTTTACGTGCGATAGGCCTGAAGACAAAATTTTTGCTGGCAAGAATTTTTCAATATCTGTTGTTTTATACTTTATTTACAATCCCCGTTTACGCATCAAGCAGAAACTAAGCATTTTAGGGGAGTACATTGTTTGTTTTCCTAATTTAGGTGTAGTACATTGTTTACCACACTCTCGTTGGTTGAGACTGGAAAGTTGACGATATACCTCTTTTTGCGCTGTAATTTTTAGCGAACTTTGCGGAATTTGTATCCAGGTGCGTGACAGGCATGAGCCAACAGCAGTAAGGCTTGACTTATCCTTACTAATTGCGTTGATTTGGCTGCTGCATTATCATAATATACCGAGAGATCAGTGGCGAAACTAGCACATTGGGCCAGGGGGGTCAAATCGCTGTTGTAGGGGCCCGTGTTAAAACCGTAAAGTGTATGACGTCATCGTGCTCATTCAACCTT
>Ga0210059_1015144_pt1 | contig 11306 bp, 6 predicted proteins | sample Ectturendosymbi2_FD_188042 | JGI IMG/M metagenome (GOLD analysis project Ga0210059, IMG submission 188042) | Ecteinascidia turbinata endosymbiont from Florida, USA - Sample 2 (SPAdes) (version 2) | ecosystem: Host-associated > Tunicates > Ascidians > Unclassified | place: Key West, Florida... | reverse complement strand
GCCAAAAAAGCCAAGTAAAACCAAAACTTTCTTACTGTTGGTAGTAACCTTAGCCAAAAAGGCCAAGAAAAAATGTCAGACGTCCACAAAAAAGCTTGGCATTTGATTTTAAGTAAAGTTTTCTATGGACGTCTGACAATTTTTCTTGGCCATTTTGGCCAAGGTTACCAATGGTGAAAGTTTGGTCAATTAGGCCACAGTTACTGTCATTGGCCACTTTGGCCATGAATACCAATAGTGAAAGTTTTCACACAATTGAGCAGGGTTGACACTGTGGGTAAGTTTATAAAATTTAAAGCGATAAGCATTGATCTAAATATTTTGTGTTTGTTTACACATGAAACGCTGCATCATTGATAATTATGGCTAGGCGAGAAATTCTCAAGAAATAATTCTTATGCAAAAGCAGTTCCATTGAGAACATTAGCAAGTTTGATTTTTGAAAAAAACAAAAATTGTAGTAAATCCAGCATCAACCAATGCATTGATAGGTTTGTATCTTTCCAAGCAGTGAACATAGAAAAAATGTTTTGTTTTTTCTACTTCAGGCTGCTTTTGGCACTATCGTTAGGCTAGAACAGTGTTTTTTAACAAGATTACCAGATTTACCCCCAATACACTCAGTGCTTGTTTGTTGAAAATGCAAAACTAACAAACTCCTTCAGTTTAGAATGATTTATATAAATTTACATTTGATGCTGTTTATGTTTCACTAAATGTACCCCCTTGGAAGATAAAATTTATGCCAGGTGTAAATTTACCCCAGGTTAATAACCACTGGGCTAGAACTTCCCAAGAAAAAATCTCAACAAAATGCAGCTGAGACCATTGGTATGCTTGACTTTCGCAAGGAACAAAAATCGTAGTAGCCAGGGTTTAAAGCTTTTCAGGCAATGAACATTGCACAAATGTTTCTATGTTGGGGGCAATCCATTTCTAATCAAAGACACCTTGTAGCCGCTAGTCATGGATTTTGCTAATTCTTACACATGTGATAGAGATAGAAAAGTTATAATCACTGCAAAATAATTTTTGAAATATCTTCACTGGTGGCCGAGGTGCAGCATTGGGAATTTTTGGCCACTATGTGGACTTTTAGGGGTGAGCACAACCAATTTTTCATTTTTCACATTCAATTTTTGGCAATAACTTTTTACCTTGAAGCATTTTTACAATGAAAGCAGGTACTTCACCATTTTCTGACCCAAGGAATTAATTTTTAAAGTTAAAATATTGCTAAGATGAAGAGTTCAATGAGAGATGTTGAGTTGAAATCTTTTAATTTTTTTATGCCCCAACTTTGAGATAATTTTTTAGGGTGTTGGCAAAAAGTTGCAAAAAATATTTGTTTTCATTGAACAAAGCAAATGTGGCACTATAGTTTCCAATTTTGTTTGATGTAAGTCTTGTCTACAGCAACATCAGTGACTTTAAATATCACAAAATGTTAGTGACTTTAATATAAAAATTTAAAACATAAATATAAGTATTGTGCTTTTATCATTTCTACAAATGTATATGCATATGAGTCATGTGTACATTTAACAATAATGTCTCATAGTGTTTGTCTAAATTTTGTTATATTTTATTGATGACTAGCCACAAAATAGAATGAAGCATACACAATGCGGAAGCACTGTTTCATCAATCAAGGTAAAAGATGCACATACAAATAAAACAAAAGAACCAATCAAAGCAAGTCACATAACCAGCCCATTCTTGATATGCAGCACTTTTTGATTCTTGTCGATGAACAGACAAACATGGGAAAAGAGAATCCACAGGTACAATTAGATAGAGTATAGGAAAGTTAATGAACAGCATAATGCAAATATGTGTTTATTTTCACACCAGCTCATTGAAAGTGTGTAAAATTTTTTGCAAGTGAAGTTTTTTAATTTGATAGTTATATTCAGATATTGTTGCTGGGGTAGGAGGTGAGACTACACATAATGTGTTCGAAAGGATCACAACGGTAGAAGTACTGGGAAGGACAATGCTCATTGTCCTCAAGGTGCCATAAATTTAATGTTAACATCACCTTCTCTGAAGATTTCACACACCACACCAATCCACATATTTGAATCATATGTGCATGGAACATTATCACCAACTTTGAAAGAAAAATGGGTAGTAATATAAAAGAATTTGAACAATCTATAAAATTCTGGATCATTACTGGTCCTTTTGAATGCAATGGTATTTAAAGCCTGTGGTTCAAAATGGTGGAAAGATTGTCTGCCATGAACTGTGGACCCTTGGGCATTCCCTTCAGTAAGATCCTGTCAAAATGTTTCAAGCTCACATGTATGAATGTCAAAAAATTGTATGCCACTTATGTGCTATTTGCAAAATTTCGCTAATTAATTAAAATTGAGAATTTGATTTATGTAAGATCTTTGAAGACTTGCTCTAGTCACCAATCGTTTTACTATTCCTCCTACTCCATCGCAAGGAGATTTGCCATGACTAGTGGCAAAGCAAGTCCAAGAACAATCCATTTCAAAATTAGTTTTGTGGTAACAAGGTTTAGGAGATTTATATAATTTTTATATTGAACTGCACACCCATCTGAAAATTATACAATGTCTTTATTTTTTCATTCAATTAATGATTTATAAAAGTTATGATATGTTGGAAAATTTTATAAACAAATGCAGTGTCATGACACAGATCATCTGAAATAAAACACATGGATTTTGGATAAGGTCATTTTCATCATTCTTGTAATACAATGTGACTGGATGTATGGCTTTAATTCAATTGGAATGATTACACATCTTGAATTACAAAATGATATTTCTTTGTAAAATCTCAGAGATCAATACTTCCATAACCCAAATTTAGCTTGCTTTCAGACAAATACCTAGCATGTCATTTAGCTATGTGTGAGCATGCAGTCAACTTGTCTACTGCTTTAGTAAGAAGGCCTGCAAAAGATGATGGAGCAGAATGTAAGGTTTTTAGTGTTGATTGATCAGTGGACTGCCATTGCATGTATGTATACTATTCTATCTGCAGGTTCACCTGTCAGTTTCTCTAGGCTATAAATTTGAAAGAAAAAATTCTCATGAAAACACAGCTCCATTGAGACTGTTGGTAGGTTTGCTTTTGTATGCATCATGAATCTCAATGAATATAGTGTAATTGGAAAGCATGTTACAGTATATTTAAAATTTTGAATATTTGAAGCACTGTAGATTGCATAAGGGAAAGGCATAGGCAAAATGGCAAGCTGATGTTTGACCTGTGACAAGCGCTGGACCGACTCTTGTGCTTACATGCTTCCCAAATGATAGCAGTGCGAATTTTTGTGCTTTGGCGGCTTTTCAAAGACAGACCTGTGAACGTGGGAAAATTTTGAGGACAATTGCCAAAAAACATACCGATAGGAGACGTTTGGCATGCTACCTCACCAATCTGTAGGGAAGGTGTTGATATGGAATTTGTATCAGTTACGCAGTTGTATTTGATTGACGAAAATGAGAAACAGTGTACTTGTGAATGTTTAATTTCTGAATTCGCAAACTTGTGTTATTTCTGATGCACAGCTTGAAGGAGCTGTTGTTAATGTTGATTGCATTAAACCTGGAGTTTTTATCTTCTTTTTTATTGCATTCTGAAGTATGGATCAACAAATAGCAGCAGTAGCAATCAAAATTTATTTGATTTTCTGGCCACGTGATGATTAGCATATTGTTATGGTATAAAAGCAGATTATGTTAATGTGTAAGGTTTAATGCTTTGACAGAATTTTGGAGAAATGTGGAAATGCTTTTTCTGAAAGTATGCATGCATTTTCTGTACCATCTATAGAATTTTCCTTGTGGTTTGCCAAAGGATAATTTGCAAAAATTAAATATAGTGCAAGGTTTTTTTCAATGGAAATGTTAGGGACCCGGTTTGGATCTGTAGGGACCTGATTTCTATGATTCCGATTTTCTTTGATTTTATGGACCCGATGATAGTTTTCTCTGATTCTAGGGACCCAATTTGAAATTCTAGGGACCTGAATCGGGTCCATAAAACGCCCTAAAAAAAACCTGATATAGTGTTTTGCTAAATGAATGGATATCAAGAATTGCGTAGTCTGTAATATTAAAGATCATTGTATCTGTTTATATCTTTTTACTGTATGAAATTATAATTTCACGAATGACTTTTAGATATGCTTTGTAAACTACATTTTTATGTAATTTTTTTGTTTGATTACATAAAAAAAATGACTCGAACCAGCCAGTTAGTAGCAGGAATAATTTTTATGTTTTTGCTTGTCTCAAGCAGACTTACAAAACAAAGTGCAGCTTTAGGTGGGTTTTTCATAACAAGTAGTAAGGCAGTGTGTATACTTTTTCCAAATGTTAACTGAATATGTTTTCTTTGTTCTTGTGCAAAAAGTGAATTCCATTATTTTGTTGTATTGGTTTGGAGTGTACCACTTTTCATGCATCCGTAGGTTTTACTTCCTGATTATTTATTCCATAAAAAAATAAAAAACAATAACAAATAATTTGATTTAGTAAGTGTTAATTTGATGTATCATGGTAATATATGATTGATCATGTTTAGCTTATGAGAACAGATTTTCCTTCCTGTTAGTGTAGTTTTTCTGCGTTACTACAGCATTCAAGAAAGATGCTTAAGAGAAGTGTAGCAAATTTGTCGTTGCTTTCTGTTAGACTGTTTGCTTGTGCAATGAAAAACATTAGATTGAAAGTGGCATCACACAAACCTGCTACTTCTGAGTGCTATTTGTATGGCTACTACCATATTGTTTTGTTTCAGATGTTGAATTTATGTATTTTAGCTTTTTGTCTCATGATATGCCATAGCATTGTGAAATAATGCCCACTCTGACCATACCTCAAGTTGTTATTTGATTGTTAAAACCTATTTCATTATCCGTCCACTTCTTACAAGCCTCAAAATGATGGATTTAGGCAGTGATATTGCTGCACTAGAAGAAGACATTCAAGATTTTAATATTGAAAAAGATTTTCGAACAAGCTTGAAGGTACTGTTTTTACCATTAGTTGTGTGGTGATTTTTTCGAGTGTTTTTTAGGCATTTGTTATTAAAACTGTAAAGCTGTTTAGAGTTTTGCAGGTGATGTATGTCTATGTCATAATGAAATTATGATTTATGACCATACATGTTGGATTTTAATTATCTAAACTGTTATAGTTCCACATATGACAATTTTTTGCGAGTTCTTAGCAATGATACAGATTCATTTCTTTTGCTTTAAGGTACAAAGGTGTCTAGCTGCCATCATGTAAAAGGCCAAAGCTTCTTTTTGAACTTAGCTTGTGAAGTATTATTCTGTTAAATCAATTGATACTAGCCTCCAAGTAGAACGACAGCTGGATGACATAAACTAGCATAGTAATGTAGCAACAGTCAATAGAACCAATGATTTCTGATTAAATCTACTGTAGTGATTGATATTATTTAAGAAACCTTCAACATGATTTGCTTTGCGTGATGTTAAACAGTTGCAGTTTGTATTAGCTTTAATGTGTTAATTCATGTTACCGTAAATTAAATGTTTGTTGACATTCAACATTATATTAGCATGGATCATTCATACGGCACAAAATTCTGTTCAGCTTTGCACAAACCTGAGCAGTTGAAACAACCAAGCATTTGAATAAACCAAGTGAGCTTGCAAGAAGTTCTGACAAAATAAAGCTACCATAGGTTATGTTGGATTTGGTCTTAGGTGCAAGGTTCTGAAAAGTACCTTATTAAAATCACTGTATTCTACAAAATGAAGCTATTCATACAGAAATGAATACAACTTCAACAATGCTTAGCCACTGCATAAAAATGAGCTCCAAAAACTTAAACATGACATGTAAACCTGTTTTCTAAAATGTTTAATGACATTTAGGTATCAGATTTTAGTGTGTAATGACATTTGAGGTTGAAAATAACATTTGAGGTTGAAAGAAAGTTGACAGCCTTAGCAGATTTGATCAGGTTAGTTTGCCATTGCACTACCTAATATCTGTTGCTGTGTGAAGGTTGTGTGGTTACTTAAATGGGTTGTTGGTTATATTAATTTGTTTCCAGAATTAACACATTGGATACTGGGTGGTTTCCCCGTGGCTATATCCACGGTTACTGCATAGGTTTGGAAGGAAATTCAAATCCCAGAAGGTAGATACTGTGAGGCGTTTTCTAGCGTTAGGCTAAATGGCTATACCTGGCAAACGTTTTGTTGTTTTTATACTAATCAGTTGCCAATGTATCAAATCATTTCCTTAACATTTTAGGTTACACACCACTGCAACAAGCCTGGGCCTTTTGGAGCCACTTTTTTGCAAAAGTTTCACTTCATTGGAAGCATTTCTTGAGACAATAAAAGCAGCTAACACTAAGCAATTGAACTTCATCAATATGCCTAAACATACTTACATAAACGTTTGCAATACATTGCTTAGCGTTTGGGAAAGAGATGGGAAAAACCCAGTTTTTTTCAAAAGAACCGAACCAAACCTGTTTTTTTTTAAAAAAAAAACGTTTTTTGAGTTTTTTGAAAAGAAACAAGATTTTGTTCTTTGTTTAGGAAAACAGAAAAGCCCATTCTGAATTGCTTTTATTGCATCATGCAATATCACTATTTTCAGAATTACACAATAACAACTTGTTATATCTATTATGGCATTCAAAATTGAGGGTAAAGATATGTACCCCATCTTTCTTTGTTTTCGCAAAGTGTTGCTGGTCAGTTCACTCCTACGTTGTAAGGCTTGGCAAGCATGCGCACAGTAAACAGAAACTATTCCCACACAAACTCTGCAGTTTCGTGTCAAGTTTATGTGCATGCCCTGCTACTTCAGCATCTACAGAGTGTGTTTTTCAACATATGATTTGTTAAAATCAGGAAAAGTTTAGATGCAGAGACCGCAGAAAAATTGGTTAGAATACACTGATTGTGCAGAGCTGAAGAAGATAACCATTAGAATTTACTCAAACTCTTCAATTTATTCTTCTCTTTTTTTGAGTCCTTTAAATTTCATTGCTGTTTGTTTTATTTAACTGAACAAGTGTCCTGCTCCTTTTATTTTTTATTTCTTAGTAGATTTTTCAAACGAAAATTAAAGAGTGTTTTTTTGGTGGGTTTTATTGTTTTTTTTAGTGGGCTTTTAAAAAAAAACCCAGGTGGGTGTTTTTGGATTGTTTTTTCACAACAACCCTGATTTGGAAGCATATATTTCAAACCACTTCCATTGCACAAAATTACAGCTCAGTGGCACAACTAGAAATAATCAAAAGGGGTTGGCAACAATTACAGATATATGCTAGTTTTGAATGGGTAGATGGTACAGTTAGACCAGGTGATCACAAGATCTTTTGCTATGTCATTGCTAAGTAAATGGTCATTTCTCGTGTGCTAAATGTTTTGAATGTTATTTTCTTTGGCCGTTAAATTGTCATATAGCTACGAAACAATGCAAGGCTATGCTAGTTTAGCTCAAGCTAAAACGACAAATGATGATCTTATTGTGGGACTGTTACATAACAGAAGTGATAAATTTTCAGTAGAAGCAGCTAGGCTGGGTGACGGGAACAGAAAAGAATATGGTTATCCACTAAGACCAATATGAAATGTCAGCAAGAAACATGTGAAGTAAATGCATCGTTGGTCTAAGCATACTAACTATATGGATGAAGTAAAGTTTGAAGTACTTGGAACAATGTTGTGTTTACTCAGCGAGTTTCTCGCTGCAATTGTGCTTTATTCTTTTCGTATAACTGTATTGTTTTTTTGGTACTATCACCAATCTTAGCTGCTTCTATTGAAAGTTTATCGCAATTGTTTTGTACCAATCTCATTTTTCCGTGACATGAGTCTGGTGTTCTGCAAGAATTTCTGCATGTTGCATGACAATCAGAGTGACAAGTTGTCCACAAAATACAGTCTTTACAAAAATTTACGAATTATTTAATGTGAAGTAAGAAGCTTGGAAGTTCATAAATTTGTGAGTTTACAGCCTTTCACTGTGAACTTTTTAGACATAATAATGCCTCCTCCACTTGGAAAATAAGAAAAATAGCATTATATTTCCAAAAGCCCAACTCGGCTTCAAATGAAGAAAACCTGCATGAAACTGTTCTTACAGATTGTTCTCCAAGCACATTTCAGCTGAAAGCTTCAGAGAAGTCTACGCCATATTGTGGCCTGTAGCTGCCAAGCCGCATTTAAAAACAATAGTGTGTCACAAGCAGGGGTGTAATGGGGTGAGAATGACATTCACACACCTTTCTTGTTGTGGGAATGCGTTCCCACACCTTTTGCACTAGCAATGTTACTTGAAGACTTAGGTTTTTCATTCCAGTTTCTACATGTAGCGCCTGGAGCAGCTTAAATGAATAAATGACCAGTCAACTCAAGTATAGCACTGTAACATGGTTGTGTAATCACTCTTTATGACATCAACAATGGCATTTGCGTACTCCATGCTGCGTTTGATTATGGCATTTGTCGCAACTCTGCTATCTTTGTTTCAGAGGAGTAATTAGTCTTGAAGTTATCAGGCCGTTGCGAAGTAGGTTACACCTTACCTGAGTAGACTGTGAGAACTAAAGGAGATTTTGGTGTGTGCGGGCATCTGAGCGATATTTGGTATTAGAGTTCAGTTTTAACCTAAATCAGGGGTGGGAACGGCGTTCCCACACATCTTTTTTAGTACTGCACTCCTGGTCGCAGAATATGGTCATCATACATGTGCACAGTGCATGAATATGGCCATCGTACATGTGCACAGCACGGCCACATTGCAGAAAGCTCACTGAATTTCTAGGAAGTCATAGCCGTATCCCACACTACGTATGTTAGCGGTGACTCGGGCTTTATCCCACACTACATATGTCGGCAACGACTGAGCTTGTTTGCTATTATTTTTGCGACCACCCACTTCACCTATTAAGGTTGTTAAACCAGGATCCTTTCATTGGGCCTTGTCACTGTTCATATAATTTCTTTCCATCTGGCCTTTCACGTTGTTGCAGCCATATTGCTGCATCCCCCTGAGCCAGCTATAGACAGTCGCACCTGTGACCCTCAGCAAAATGGCAATAGAGATTTTCCACTCGACTAGGTTTGCTCTTCTGTTGCTGTTACGAATTCAACATTATATTTGATGCAGTCACATTACCACAGCGTTCATGTTGCAGGTGACTTAAAATATTATTTTTCGTAGTGGGTGTTCTCTTGACTTCGTTCACCTGAACTTATCCATTGGAGCCCGAGCTGCCCTTTGCAATTAATACTTTGAGAGCCGGTCTACGATATATTTGTACTTCGATTTCGGCCTAAAAAACAGCAGTTTTCGATTGCCTTACCAACGCCCTAGCTCCTCCGCCGATTGCGCTAAAGAGCTATTCAAGGGCTCAAATGGATCGGCCAGTCTAGTAGATTGTACTTGAAAAAAATTTTTTGGTTGGGGGTTGCGGATTTTTTGTGACTGACGTCATAAATGAAGTAGTTCTAGGGTCATTTTGGCTCACGTTGCCTGGCCTAGGGCCTAACCGCTAGACCAAAGTGTTTCGCTGAAGTTTTCATTGGAAACTAGGCTCGAGTCCGAGTCTTTTGAGCCTTTGATCGACTTTCTAGCGTTTTTGGTTCAAAAGTTATAATATAAAATAAACAAATTAATTAATTAGCTAATTAGTCAAATATTTTTACTAGCTTACATCACAACTTTGGAACCTGAAACCCCAGCAGGTCATCCAAAGTATCAAAAGACTCGGATTGTAGCCTAGTTTCCAGGAAAGCTTCAGCGCATCCCCAAGCCCACCTCAGAGGCTTTGCTGTTACCGAGTTACCACTGGAAAGCTGCCCACTAGCGGCAGTGACTAATCAGAAAAAAACGTTTTTCATTGCAGTCTTGACGTTGGTTACTTTCATGACCTTGTTTTGGCCTTTCAACGTTTCACACCTGTTAGCATTGCTTGTAGATGTTAGGACTGACGATGCGTAGTTTTACGTGAAATCAATTCCTATCAAAAATTTCTGATTGATTCCTTGCTTCTTTCACTTCTGGAGTGAAGTTAATTCAACACAGCTATGTGCAAGTCTGAATCATCGTAAAACGATGAAAGCAGAACCCGGTCGGCTGATTCCTCGAAAGCCTATAGCAACCTTAGAGCTTTTATTTATAACCTATCCAAAGATAAGACATCAATATACACGAACCGCCAAACTTAAGGAAGACATCAGTGAATACTCGAGTCATTTCGTCGAGTCAGATCCGAGTAGGAGTCACAAGTCCTTCGAGTGAGAGTCTAGTCAGAGTCATCTAAAATCTTTTCGAGGCGAGTCAAAGTCGAGTCATCACTTGGTCGCGTCAGAGTCGAGTCTGATGGAGTAATGGTCTCATTCGATGTTGTATCTTGTTATTCATAAAAGTTCCAATCCAATTAGCATTAAACATAGCCAAGCAATATCTACAATCCAATCCTGAATACAAACCAAAGATGAGCGGACTGTGAAATTTTTCAGTCCGAGTCCAGTCCTGATCCACAAAATTCTTGAAAATCATCAGTCCGATCCAATCCTGATCCGCCCATGTAAAACCACGTGCTTTTATTTTGCCTCATGAGGCAAAGCTACTACTGGAGCTATTTTGCCTTCAGCATGATTGGTTGAAGGCCAAGTAGTTCCAGCAGTGCTTCTGCATCATGAGACAAAATAGACACAATCTTTTGGCATTTCCAAAACTTAACAATGCAGTGTCTACTTTGCTATCATAGACAAAAGCACTGCTAGAGTTATTTTGCCATTAGGAATAATCCGATTGGTTGCATTGGTCATATGACATGGATGATACACTTGGATTAGCCTTAGATCCTTGTAACATGACCTAACACCCTAAACCTAAAACCAAACCCAAAACCTAAACCCGAACATGAACCCAAAACGTAAACCCAACATTAAACATAGACTCAAAACCTAAACCCGAAACCTAGTCCCTAAACCTAACCCCTAAATATTTAAGCCAAAACCAGTTGTTTTCAACATTTTTCAAGCAGCGACACATTTTGAAACTCCATTTAACCTATCCACCCCCTTCAGAAATTTTCTAGTCAGACATATGAAATCCTGTTGTGTCACACAATTGAAAATCACAATGACTCAAAAATAACATATCACTATGCCCAACAAAAACTCATTTAATAAATTTGTACACATGACAGCATCAGTGAGGGAGACCCACCTGTGCCGTATACAAATAACTCCACAGCATGACTCATTCAAAACTAGAATAACTCCTAAGTTAGCTACCGCAATCAGATAG
>Ga0210059_1015143_pt1 | contig 11307 bp, 9 predicted proteins | sample Ectturendosymbi2_FD_188042 | JGI IMG/M metagenome (GOLD analysis project Ga0210059, IMG submission 188042) | Ecteinascidia turbinata endosymbiont from Florida, USA - Sample 2 (SPAdes) (version 2) | ecosystem: Host-associated > Tunicates > Ascidians > Unclassified | place: Key West, Florida... | reverse complement strand
GTTTTGTAAAAATACCGGCCATTTTGATTTGTCAGCAGTGCCCGATCTAAGCTGTGTCGTATTTCGCAAGCGGCACAAGGAAAACAGAGAGACAATCAGTATTGTTAAGTCACAATAATTTGCCTGAATTTCGGCTGGCTCATTACATTTCGGTGTGTGCATGACGCGAAAATCGCACCAAGGAGTGCGTCAACAGCAGCAAATAAACTGCACTGAAACAACTGTCCTGACAAGATTCACTACTAGAGCCATTATAACTTGAGAAATTCAGGGTTAGTTCGTTTTGAAGTTACGGCAAATAATTTGTTTTCAAAACACCGGCCTCAGGCACTGATTTTCAAAACACCGGCCTCTGCTAAATTAGCAGTAAAATACCGGCCAACCCGGTGAAATACCGGCCATCTGGCAACCCTAACAGGGACAGATGCTCTTCACGAGGCTCTTGGAGCAACCCATGCATGCTTATTTGGCCAACTAAGCACGTGACATCTCTCACTCCCTCTCACAAGCAAACCGTCACGGCAAACGGAATCGAAGCGATAGCACGAATACACCTGCGGACAGTTAATGTGTATAGTTTCTTAAGTGTTGGTCCTACCTATAGGGCCGTGGGCAAAGTAGTTGCTTGTCGTACAATATTCATTTCAAATCTTTCGCTTTAGTAAAATAATCCCTTTCACAAATTTTATATATGCTAAAGCACGAAATCAGATCTGCGATTACTGCTGGCAACAAAGTCATTCATCATTTTTTCTCAGTCGATCTGGCGGTCTTTGTATGGAAAGCAGTGCAAGTCCTGTCATTCGCTCATTTCCAATCGACGATCTCAGATAGGTTTTAAGACATTTCATGGTGCTGAAACTGCGCTCACTTGTAGCAGTTGATACAGGAAGAGTGCCTAAAATGGTGAGCAATATGTAGACATTTGGATAAATGTCAGCATGGCAAGCACAGAGTGCCTTGATGGCACTCGAAGGAATAGTGCTAACATTTTCCTTCTTCCACTTCTTTACCCAACGCTGCACTTCAGGAACAACCGCTGCTCTGGGACCAATATCTTCATGATATATTTCCAGTAACCTTTCTAAATCTTGAGCATTGTTTGGCGAAGCATCGCAATACGTAGGTATCAAGCCCCAAAGACTTCAGCACTTCTGCTTCTGATCATTGTATTGTATTGAGTAACGTCTTCAATCCCACACGCAAGTCGCTTGAATTTAAGCATGCATCGCAATAACATGGAAAACGCAAATACATGAAGGAAGATGAGGATACATACATGGCGGTGGTAGAGAGTATACGCTTGATGGCGCAAATACATTTACTTTGATGAAACACAAGCTTTTGAGACATACGCATGAACGACGTCATCATGCTTATTATAATGTAGTACTGCGATGACTTCCAAGTACATCAATTTATAAAATGCATGAGGGTATGGGAGGCTGCGAAGGACCAAGGGTCATCTAGGCTGCAGAACTCCCAAAGGCGAAACTGCTTATTTTGTAAAGGGAACAGTGGATAATAGTTAGTAAAAGTCTTTTGCTCTGTGTATAAAATGTAATATGGGTAATGCGGTTATACAGCAAATTGAAGTAAAATGTATTGCAGGCAAAGCCAAGCCACCAGAAGAAAATGGTTTAGAGTAATCAAATTAAACATTTACTGTTTTCACACATTCAAAAGTATTTGTGTATGCTAGAGAGGAAATGCGTCAAAAGCTGTAGATCGCTGCAGCACTGCAATGGTGTCACGAGATTTAAGCAGGTTGAGAACCAGTCTCCCAATCATGTTTTGCGGAAAAGAACTTGCTGTCAATGCATGCTGAGAAATTCGCCACTCTGTGTCTACAGGCTACAGCATCCCACTACTTCATGCACTGGCTTGATGCGACCAATTTTTGTGAACAACCAAACGATGTAATATTTAACGGAGATACTTCCTTATTTGACAGTTTCCACTGTAACAACGTTACGTAATTAAATCAAACCACTTGGTTTATGTACACCAATCAATAAGAAGACAGAGTATATTTCTATTATCCGAGTTATACATATTTCTTATACTCCTCCAAAAAAAGTGTCAAACACGTTTTTTTTTATTTCTAAAGGAATTCTTGACCAGATTTCTATTGCACTATCTTTTATCATTTTAGCACCTAAGTTCGAATGTGTTTTTGGTAAAGCAAATTGCAGATCGCTGTCAGAGCGGTTGTTACTTGTTAAGCATTCACAATCAGGAAGCAATTGAGCATTGCAATGTTTACAGTTCATTCATCTAGGTTTAGGTGGGAAGCTAACTTTGCACTGCTGCGCCAGCAGCCATATATTCAGAACAGAAAAAGTATTCCAACAAAGAATCTATCCTCTATTTCCACTATTAAATGATCTAAATACCGTACAAATATGGCTTCCCGAAAAAAATGCTCAGGGTCATCAGAAGGATAATTATCTCTGAAAATTTGACTTTTGCATCTTCTGCGAATCAATAGTGGAGCATCATATTTTTCACATTCATTCTTAGCTTAGTCAAATATTTTATGAAAAACGTTTTCGCAATTGCTTCTGTTTTGTCGGAGAATATCCAGCACACTATCAATGAGCTCAATCACTGCAAATATATCCAATTCTTTCTTTTGCAGCAGTTTTGAAACAGGCAGGATTATACCAGAAGTGTGTTGCATAACTAAAGCCACGATTAAAAACGTGCATTTCTGTACAGAATTGAGAGAAGTTGCTGCTTTGGTCGCAACCTCCACTTGCTTGTTTTCCTGCTGCAATTCCTCAAGTGTGGACAGTAGAAACAACTGTTGGCAATAGTGTCACGAAAATGATGATCGAGTCGTGTCTTTCTACCCAGCGTGTGGGGCAAATTGGTTTCAGCTTCTGTCGCGAAGAAGCCGAGCCTGCAACTTCTCTTTCAACATTGTCTTGAAATATCGATACGCACTGTGCAGAACGTGACAGATAAACGCATACGTCCGATACAGTTGCCATCGCATTTCTAATAACTGGCAACTGCGATGAAGTACTAATGACCAAGTTAAGAACATGGTTGCAGCAATGAGTTTACATACCCAAAGGGTACAATTCTTTTTTTACTCCAGCCTGGACACCAGGATATTTTCCGCTCATATTACTTGCGCCATCATAAACTCGACCACGCATATGTTCCAGATTAAGCCCAAGCTGAGATAGTTGGGTGAGAATCGTAGATGCAATATCTTTGCCTGTTGTTGAAGAAACTGGAACAAAGTACAAAAATTATTCGTGCACTTTGTTATCTTTGATAAGCCGAACGGATAAACTAAGTTGCTCTGTTTGACTTACATCAGTCGTTTCATCCGCTAGTATCGAAAAGTATTTGCATTGGAAAATATCGGAAAGTATTTACTTTTGTATCGCATCACCCATCAAAGATATAATTTGATTTTGCACTCTCCCGCTTAAATATGAAGCGTTGCGGGGAGCCTTTAAAAGAGAGGTGAGATGTTTGCTTGTCAGCAGCCTCCACTCGCAGTCTTAAGGCAGCTTTAAAAACTCCGTCATTGCAATCAGTTTCGTTCAGCAAAAATGCACCAGCGTCTCTGTGACCCCTCAATGGTATTTCTTGGCGACCGCAGAATTCAATAGTTCTGATGATATGGGAAAGACGATTTCGATTTTCCTCGACAGCCTTCTGTCGACTGCTGTTTAAAGCATTTCGTACATCTCTGGGTTTGTCGGCATCTGTCTGCAAAAAGTTATCGAACATGACTGCACCTAATTTGTGATAGTGACAGTTTTGGTGATTATTGTAATGTTCCTTTACCTTTTTATAATTGCAGTGTGGCCCTGGAACTAATGAGCTGGGAGGTTTTGCGCTACGACTGACAGTCTGAGGAGCAAACACAACGCACCATTTGCAAAAAGCTCCATTGTAATATTACTGTACGCTAACCATGTAAATTCGTTTAACCATTGCTTCTGAAAACTTCGATTTTGAGCACCAACGGTTACATATGGAAACGAGAAACTTGAAGAAGGGGACCAGCAATTAAACAATACCTTTCGTCGATCAGCATCAGTCAGGGAACTCCAACGAAGTTACCAATATCATTTTCACTGCTGAATACTTGACTGGCAGACCCTGAGCACGAGCTAGTGTCATTTCTATCTCTTTTGCAAAAGTCTCTTTCTTTTGACGAACTCCTTTTCCGCTTGCGTTGTACAACTACAAACTTATCCATTTTTCCTAGCAGTCTTCTGACTATCACGGTACCCAAAATTCGAACTACAGGAGGAACAACTCCAATCGTAACGCATTGCGCAACACGTGCAGAGTTTTTACGTCATAGCATGTATGAAGCGGTTTCTCTCAATGCCATTATGACTCATGAATCGCAACGTCTTTATCGAAAAGCGACATTCGGCGAGGGTTTCCTATAGTCTTAGCACGATTTGCTTATTGCAATTGAAGTTTAACACTCGTAACGTAACAAGGTAACAGATCACTACACCACTAGTTATAATCGAAATCTTTATATAGCTATGTAAATGTATACATGTGCGGAATTGTTTTGTTTCAACAAATGCCAGCAACGAATTTGTGTTTAGGCGATTTCCGTTAAGGAGGGGCTCTAGCCCCCATCAGCCCCCCCTGCGTGCGCCCCTGGTCAGGGGTGATGGAAAAATAATTTCTTATCGGAACGACCCCGTGCAGTGGCGTACGCAGAAAGTTTTCATGGGGGGCGCATTCAGTGGCATATGGTGGTCACTCGTATTTGGTTTGCGCTGTTTGTGACGTCACAATTTGACGTCATATTCATGTTTCCAAACCAACGTTTTGGCGAAGTCTGTTGACACAACATGCATATTCTTCTACATGCACTCTCTTTATTTTGTGTCACTGCACAGAATATAAACTATCAGTGCTCCAAGTTAGGATATCGGAGGAAAATACACTCAACGCTACGACACAGCCACAGGGACGTCGCCAGCGGGGGGGGCCAGTGGTGCCCGGCCCCACATTTGAAATCTGTGAACCCCCATTTCATGTTTTGCCCCCTGGTTGCTGCATACATCCAATACAGTATTTTTAAAATGTGGCCCCCCTTCTGGTTTTTGGCCCCCCTGCTGCTATATCCTGGCAACGGACCTGCACAGCCAGGGTCAGCCTTTAGCAAGCACGGGGCCCGATTGGAAGCACTTCTACGGGGCCCCATTCAGTGGCGTGTGCAGAAATTTTTGAGGAGGGCATCAAGTCATAATTGTAGAAATCATGAGTGATGTGAAAACGAGGCCGGAAGGTGTAATGCCAATTTAGGGGTGTCTGGAGCCATGCCACCCAGTTTCACCTCTCCAGCAGAGACTTACCCATGAGATACTACACCCAATAACTCCTCTCTGGCCAGGTACCCAGCGCGGGTACGGCAGGCCAATTAGCCATGTTTAAAGCGAAATTAACGGCAGGCCAATTGACCATGTTAACGGCAGGCCAATTGGAAAATTAAAGGCAGGCCAACTGGCGAAATTAACGGAAGGCCGATTGGAAATTAACGATTCCTTTCTGGCCAGGTACCTACCGCGGGTACGGCAGGCCACTTGGCCATGTGATATCTTAAATTAACAACATGCTTGATGTGAGCAGGCAGCAATGATAAGATATCACAACTTAGCTACAAAACATCAACAAACGAAAGAGCGTGACAACAAGCCGCCCTTGGATTTTGAAATTTTATATTTTCCTACTAACTTTTCAGTAGAAAAATGTTTGTCTGTTAGTTTCAAGTTGGTAAAACTAAATTTCACCACGGTTAGCTCACACCTGGAAAATGCGTTTGCCCACCACCTGGAAAAATCCACTATTTCCCCCCTGGAAAAATCTTTCCGAAGGCCATGCTCCATTGTGTGTAGATCAGGGCTTCTAAAATTTTTTTGCACATGTGCCACTATCCATCAAACGCATCATTTCGCGACACCTCATCTATAAGCTTCCAGGCCCGTAGCCAGGTTTTGAGATTTAGAGGGGCAAAATTCATTTTTAGGGGGTACGATTTTTTTTATTATATTTTTAAAACAAATTTTTCTGGGAACAAGAAAATTTGGGGGGAACAAAAGAAATTTGGGGGGGCACTGCCCCGTGGCTACGGGCCTGTATGCTGGTGTACTAATACAATCGTACAAATAAGACAATGTTTTTCAGTTTAAAACTTTAGATGTCTGGAGCTGGAGCCAGAGCCCGAGCCTGAAATTTGAGTTCCGGATCCGCTGTTGCAGTCTACTATACGGAAATTGCATTTGCTAAGATAAACTTATTTTTGTGATTTTAACATTAGCAATGCTCCTGAGAATTTTGTTCAAGTGCACCTGCGAATTACGATTCAATGGACATAATTGCCGAACTATTTACTGTAAGCGCTTTTGTTGGGTTGATGATCTCAAACAAATTTTAACTACCGGTACTTTTAGATTAGAAAAACTCATTTTTCCGGGTGTCACGGTAACGGGGAGGGTCAAGTAAATCCTGAGGCAATAAAGAAATTAGGGAAAGAGACTGCCTTATCAGATCTCTACGAAGGAAAACGAATAAAATATTTAGCATAGCCTATCTTGTCATTTTTCGCTTTGAGAAGCGGCATCCCAATCATAAACACTGTTGCTCGTGTCAGTCAAATATTTTGACCCCCTAAAATTTTAGGCTGGTTATACAACCGCTATGGAACCGTATGTTGCAGCAACTATTAAAACGTGACCTGCCAAACACGAAACGCTTACAACTGAAACAGAAAACAGCTTCAAAACGCAAGCTTTCTCTGCCTGAACTAGCTACTACTGAAAAACTAGATCACACGTTATCGAAACACAGGCCACTGTCACGATTCCACAGAACGAATTCTGATGAAAGAGAATGTTAAAACCGGCAATTTATTATGGTTTTCGTTGGCAACAGATCTCACGTTCAAAAAATACTGCATGCAGGACCCGTGCCACCACTACATACAAGCACCTTCAACAGAAAGTGTAAGTTTGTGTGTAGGTTAGTAGACGCAGTGCGGGGCCCCCTTTGGCCTGGGGCCGGATTGGAAGCAATCAGTCCAATTGGGTAAGGGCCGGCCTTGGACACAGCAGTTGATAACTGCAAAAATGTCAGGCTGCGCGTTAAAGCAGGGGAGTAAAAGACACTCATCACTAAGTCAGAGCATTTTACAACTGCAAAATCAGGCTGTGCTATTGTCGCGTTGAATAGGAGCAGTCGAGCATAGGTGTGCGGCTGGACTGGTTGGTGCATCCCCCGCTTTTTTACAAGATCGAATCTTGCTTGACTACACAAGGATTGAGAATATGCATAACGTACGCAAGAAAACTTTCGTTTTTTTGTTATGTATAGAAGTCCAGCAAACTTTTTAGCTTTATTTTTACCCTGCTGAGACAATATTGAATGCCTGAATGTTTCTATGTTAACAACTGCTGTTTTTGAGCTCGTGCACCAGTTCTATCATGCTACAGAAATTGGTAATGTAGCCAATGCGGCCAGCGTTTTTCATATATCATTTGTGTTTGTTTTGTTTTAATTTATATTGGGATGTTGACAACTGTTCTAAAGATGAATTTGTTGGCAACTGGGCCCCAACACTCGTTACGCCCCTCCTTTCAAGAGCATAGAAACTCTCACCCTCGAAAATTGCATTTCGGCCTCCCAAAAATCTTGTTTCGGACGCCAGCGGTCCGGGAATCACCGGTTGGGAACCATTGAGCTAGAGCAGGGATGGTGTTGCAACCTCTCCGGTGGCGTTGTGTTGATTGTGTGATTCACCACGAACGAGATGTGCGTGAAGAATAACACCATTATGTATGTAGCGCGAGCAAGCAATAGTAAGAGAGATTGCGAGCAAGATCTCTATTGTTGCTTGCTGCCACGGTGCGAAGCTTTGCACACATGCCGCTCGGGATTTCCGATCGCAACAATGGGAAACCTACGGCCCGTGCGAACATTTATTATGACCCGCATCAGAATATTGGTTACCAAAGTTATAACACAACATCGCGTCAAAGTAAAACACTATGGCAAGCAGACATGCAGACAATAAGTCAAGAGAAGCCTCTCTAGTCCATTGCAGGTTTTTTTTAAGGAAAACGTTAGGAACCCGGTTTGGATCTGTAGGGACCCGATGTCTCTGATTCTAGGGACCCGATTTGAAATTCTAGGGACCCGAATCGGGTCCCTAAAATGCCTTAAAAAACCCTGGCCCATTGACATAATTTTCCTCCTTACTTTTCTTGGGAAGATAAAGGTAGAAATTATAATAATTATAATGATATTTTATTGCGGACTCATGGTCCATATCACAGACACAAGAGCACAAAAAGTGGTTGGCTATACATCACCGCACATTACAGAAACGGTGTTTGCACATGACCAACACTGGGAGGATCAAAGCAGTTTATCCTCACCAGAGATGAGCGGACTGTGAAATTTTTCAGTCCGAGTCCAGTCCTGATCCGATAATATTGAATCCGATCCAGTCCTAATCCGCAAAATTTTTGAAAATCATCAGTCCGATCCAGTCCAGATCTGCCAGTGTAAAATAATGTATTTTTATTTTGCCTCATGAGGCAAAAGAACTACTGGAGCTATTTTACCTTTAGCCAAATACGATTAGTCGAAGGCAAAATAGTTCCAGCAGTGCTTTTGCCTCATGAGGCAAAATAGATACAGCCTTTTGGCATATCCAAAATTTAACAAGGAAGTGTCTATTAGGCATCAGAGGGAAAAGCACTTCTGGTGTTATTTTGCCACGAGGAGAATCCGATTGCTTAGATTGGTCAAGTGACAAGGACGATACACTTGGATTAGCATAAGGTCCTTTTCACATGACCCAGAACCCTAAACTTAGAACCAAAACCTAAATCTAAACCCAAAATTCAAACATAAACCCAAAACCTGAATCTAAGTGTTGAACCTAAAACCAAAACCTGAAACCTAATCCGTAAACATAAACCCTAAAGGTAAATCCTAAACCGAAACTTAAACATGCACCCTAAACCCTAAACGTTTTGAAAAAGTAGGCTACTTTAAAAGTAATTCTATCAAAGGTGTAACCTCTACAAGCCAGAGATGAGCATGGATCAGTACTGGATCGGACTGGATCAGGACTGAAGCCAATTTTTGCCGGATCAGGACTGGATCGGACTGCAATTTTTTTAAAAAATTGGCGGATCAGGACTTGATCGGACTGAGAAAATTTGTTTTGGTGTGATTATTCTAACCGCATCAAAAATTTTAGTTGTAATGAGATTTTACAGATTTGTTAAAAGTAGTGTATGTTTCGCCATCAATCAACGGCAAAAGTTCTGCTGGGACTATTTTGCTATTCGAACTGCATCCACCTTTGTCTAGACTCCACATAAAGTGTTGAGTTCGTACTGAATTTCTCGTAGCAAGGTGAACGTAGTTGAGGTTTTACACTTTTGGTGTCTGTGCCTGCTGTGCGAGTGTTTCGTGGGTTTCCTCTCACCATTCAGTTTTTGCTTTGGCCTGGCTAGTAGAGATTACATCTTTGTTGGGAGTGCTTTTCATGTACTTTTTCAAAAAGTTTCGGGTGTAGTTTTCGGTTTAGAGTTTACATTTAGGGCTCACTTTTAGGGTCTAGCTTTTGGGAGTATGTTTTGGGCTTAGGCTTTATGTTCAGGTGTGGGTTTTAGGTTTTGCGTTGAGGTTTCGGGTTGAGGTTTTGGGTTGAGGTTTCGAGTTGAGGTTTGTGGTTGAGGTTTGTTGTTAGGTCATGTGACAAAGACCATGCATTAATCCAAGTGTATTGTTGCAACCTCTTGGTTGACGTTGCGTTGAATAATATACAATTCACCATGAACGGGATGATGTGCACGAAGAATAACACATATACTCGAATGTGGAGCAAACAAACAATGAGTGATCTCGTCAGGTGATAATCTCTGTTGTTGGTTGCTGCCACAGTGTGAAGCTTTGCACACTTGCCACTTGGGCTTTCCGATTGCAATTAAATGGTGCTGTGACCATGATTATGTGAAGGTCATGCCAGATGCAGCCTTCACAAAAAGAATCTGGAAACGGTGCGGTTCGTTGTAAAAAGAAGGGATGTTTTTGCAACCTCTCAGTTGACGTTGTGTTGAATGTGCAATTCACCGTGAACGGGATGTGTGCGAAGAAAAAAACCCATATATATACAGTATATGGCACAAACAAGCAATAATAAGGTGATCTCGTCGGGTGATATCTATTGTTGCTTGTTATCATAGTGTGAAGCTTTGCGGATTTGCCTCTCGGGCTTTCCGAACACAACAGTATCAGCCTTGTCTCATGACCAATTCTGCCAATTGGATTTGCCTAATGACAAAATAACTTTAGCAATGCTTTCGCATCTGATGGCAAAATAAACATTGCCATGTTAAATTTTGGAAATGCCAAAAAGCTGTGTCTATTTTGCCTCATTAGGCAAAATAAAATACATGTTCTTACATTGGCGGACCAGGACTGGATTCAACCAGTGATTTTCAAAAATTTTGCGAATCAGAACTGGATCGGATTCAAATTTTGTGGATCAGGTTTGGACTCGGACTGAAAAATTTCACAATCCGCTCATCTCTGCTACAAGCTAAGTCAAAGGAAATGGTTAGAGCAGAACCAACGAACAATCGCACAGCAGGCATAGACACTAACCACCAGCTATATTCACGTTGCTACTAGAATTCAACGTTATATGTGAAGAAAGGTGGATACAGCTCGAATTGCAAAATAGTTCTAGCAAAGTTTTTGCATTTGATGGCAAAATATACACTACCATTTGGCAAACCTGTGAAATCGGATCACAACAAAATTTTTGGTATTTTCAGAATAATCACATTAAAATAACAAGAATTTTCTCAGTCCGATCCAAACCTGATCCGCCAAATTTCAAAAAAATTGCAGTCCGATCCAGTCCTGATCCGGCCAAAATTGGCTTCAGTCCTGATCCAGCCGATCCAGTCCTGATCCGTGCTCATCTGTGATCCTCACCACAACTGTATCGTCATTCGCAAAAGCACAGAAAATGGATAACCATGCAGTAAGGCGTAAGCAAGGAATCGATCAGCAAATTTTTAATAGGAAATCGATTTCACGTAAAATTACGCATCCTCAGTCCTTATTCAAATAGAACCCCAGTCCTTATTCAAATAGAATTTTCTATTTGAATAAGGACTGAGGATGCGTAATTTTACGTGAAATCAATTTCCTATTAAAAATTTGCTGATCGATTCCTTGCTTACACCCATCGTGGAAAGTACATACTTGAATAGAGATATGTGCAAG
>Ga0210059_1015142_pt1 | contig 11307 bp, 3 predicted proteins | sample Ectturendosymbi2_FD_188042 | JGI IMG/M metagenome (GOLD analysis project Ga0210059, IMG submission 188042) | Ecteinascidia turbinata endosymbiont from Florida, USA - Sample 2 (SPAdes) (version 2) | ecosystem: Host-associated > Tunicates > Ascidians > Unclassified | place: Key West, Florida... | reverse complement strand
ACTAATTAGCTAATTAGTCTAATATTTTTACTAACTTACATCACAAATTTTGAACCCGAAACCCCAGCAGGTCATCCAAAGTATCAAAAGACTCAGATTGTAGCCTAGTTTCCAGTAAAAACTTCAGCAAAATACTACCACCTAACGGTTGGCGCCCAGGGCCAGGCAAAGTGGGCCAAGGTGGCCTAAAAGTCCTCCACTTATGACACACTCACAGAAAACCCACACCCCCAATCAAAAAATTTTTTTTCGAGTGCAATCTACTAGACTGGCCGATCCGTTTAAGCCGTTGAACAGCTCTCTAACGCAATCGGCAGAGGAGCTAGGGCGTTGGTAAGGCAATTGAAAATTGCTGTTTTTTAGGCCGAAATCAAAGTACGAATATCACGTAGGCCGGATCTCAACGTGTTAATGTGATTGTTTCCAGATATGTTATATTCTACCAAATCAACATTATGTTTGATCAATATTCTTTTTCCATTATTGTTAAAATGTCTTCATGGGCACGATGAAATGGCTTTGTGGGCTGGAATTGGCCCGCAGGCCATAGTTTAGAGGACCCTGTTTCAAGGTATTAAAAAAACAAACATCACTTCCCTTATCTCAAGGCTTCTGCTCGAGAACACCTGGGTATGACAGTGACATCAGCTCTGTTGGAACAAGCACTGCTACAGCGTTGTCATTTTTTGAATTGTAATCAAGTGAGTGATGATCCAGGGTTGTCGCCAGGGGGCAGGTTGTGGTGCTGGCCCTTTTTACATTTGTCTGTGCCTCCCCCATTTACATTTGTCCTCCTTTAATGTGAAGTTATATGGTGTGAAAAATCCAGTTTTGACATGATTTGCGCTCTAATGAGACAAGTTGTTGAAAATGTTCTTGATTTTCATGCAGGCAAATTGTAAAGCGTGAAAGACACCAATGTTGTCACACGAATCATAGCTATGTTCATGCTTATGGAGATGTATACACTTTGGGCATGAAGTGAACTTGGATTAAAGTTCCTTTGATTTGAGTACATGTAAATCCGCTAATTTTAATTCTAATCGAATTTGTGACAACTAAGGTAGCTCTAGTTTTCATTCTAACCTACAGTAAGCCTCTGTTAATCCAGATTTTTGCCAAAACCACATAAAACTGATGGTACAATGATTTTAAATGTTTTTTGAAAAAGAATTTTTTGGTTGGGGGTTGCATAATTTTTGTGAGTGATGTCATAAGTGAAGTAGTTTTTGGCCATTTTGGCTCATGTTGCCTGGCCTAGTGCCCAAACGCTAGGCCAAAGTATTTTGCTGATGTTTGCATTGGAAACTGGGCTCAAGCCGGAGTCTTTTGAACATTTGATCAGCTTTCTAGCGTTTCTGGTTCAAAAGTTATGTTCTAAAATGAACAAAATAATATTAATTATCTAATAATCAAATACTTTTATTACTTTAGATCAAAACTTTTGAATCCGAAACCCAACAGGTCATCCAAAGTATTAAAAGACTCAGATTGTAGCCTATTTTCCAATAAAAACTTCAGTGAAATACTACCATGTAACGCAGGGGCGCATCCAAGGATCTGTTTAGCTGTCATGACAAGCAAAATTTGTATCGAAGGTAGGCTGCTCAGAATCAAAACCTATCAAAATATCAAACGCTGTCACTGCAGATCTCTAATGCGTGTGGTTTGGAACAGGCAGTAACCTACATTTCCCTTCTAATGTTGCACAGTACTATTATAAAACAACATCCTCGCTTTGTCTAAATGGGGCCTGCACAATGACATGAAACATTTCACATTTTTGAACACTTTAAATTGATCTTGCGCCAAACGCACATCTTTCAGAATTTCCTTATCTGGCAGTGCCAACTCCAATGCAAGCAAAGCTGTTAGAAGCTCGTACACTGCCACGCGCCCGCAGAGCTGTTTTGTTATACTTCGCTTCATGGCAAGAAGACAGTGTCCAATCGCGATCGTTTTGTTTTGTAGTTTCAGCCTAAATTTTATCTGCTGTTTACACCTACTAGGTTTCCATTAAATCAAATAAGTTTACACCTTCCATTGCATCACGCTAAGTAATGCAGGTTCGTTTCAGCCGAAGCTATATTTTTATGAGGAATTTCTCATAATGAAAGGGGCAACAGCTAGCCTCAGAAATTGTGGTCGCACTATCTTAACAAAATATCAGTCAAGGGTTGTATTTCGAAAAGAGCCTTTTTAGAATTGAGCAGTTGACGATGTTGTTTTCTGCGCAAAAAGTCCTATATTGCTTTTGAGTATGTCGCTTTCACATTATGATGTAAAATCATGGAATTCTGCAGAAACCTGGGTCACTAAGATAGTAAAAAAACATGCATGACCTTGTTTGCAGTCAACCTTCTTTGCTTACTGTGCAAAACCTGGGAGAAAATGTTACGTCACAGACTGGTTGATTGGGATGATTGCAGAGTGGTCTGCATATTGCACATTAGGATGACTGCAGAGTGGTCTGAACATTGCACTACTTGATGCACTTAGAGGGCTGCTTGTCGTAAAGAAAAGTAGAAAATTTGCGTTAATTAATCATAGACGAAGTAGCAACTTGGGTTTCCCAACACTCCGTGCAGAAAACTAGTGTAGCAGCTTTTATGAGCAAATATTGCCGATATGCTCTATATCAGTGAAATTTTGCCGATATTATACTTTGGCAACATTACAGAATTAATCGGTTGATTTCTAGTCTTGAGAAAAAGTGTGGTTTTATGCCTAAAAGTGATATGAAAAGCTGCCCTTCCACAACAGACCCATTTTTTCCAGGCTAGATGTGCCACTGATCTAACAGTTTGGGCCTAGGGCCATGTAAAGTGGGACAAGGTGGCCTAAAAGTCCTCCACTTATGACATCACTCACAAAAAATCCGTAATCCTCAAACAAAAAAATTTTTAGAGTGCAATTAGAAGACTTGCGAAATCTTTTGAGCCTTTGAACAGCTCTCTACCGCTTTCGACACCAGAGTTACGCTCATGCAAAGCCACATGCAATCCTTTTTTTGGCGCAAAATTGTCGAAACTAGCCAGATCTGAAAGTGTTAAGTGCATTGACTAGTCTCGAGATGAGTCAGCAGCTTTCAGACGCAACACAAGCGTGCTCACAATCACTAACACTCGTTTAGAATTATGATAACAACGGCTGCAACTGAGGGCAACATCCGACTAATCGTACAGGTGATTATTGCATCACACACAGGCATGGCAATCATGTTGAACATAACGCTCAAGGCACACTGCCCTCCACAATGGTTTCAGCCTGTTGACCTGTGTTGAGTGTGATTGTGTAGAGCATTATCCCTGATTGCATTATACTCAAGATGTCTGGAGTGCATTACCTTCCAAAAAGCATGACTGCTTATGGACCAGTCAAAGAAATCTGTGTCAGTCCAAATTCCCATATTTATTTGCAGCCAAGCAGTCTAAAATTATGAACTTAAGATTGTTGATAACTGCTTGGATATGGCAGTTGCTGATGGACCATTTGTAAATACATCAATAAATTCTTTGTGCTTCTGTGAAAGTCTGCTGTTGAGTTGTAAATGCATTCAATTTAATGTGCATATACTTGTGAATAAGTCGATCTTGTGTATAAGTCTGTGTATTTCAAGACCAAAAATTGCATAATTTCAAGAATTACCTGTGTACAAGTCGACTGTAGATTCTAGGCACAGTCACTGAAGGAAACAGCAATTGTTGTCCCCCTTTTTATTTGTGCAAATATTTGATAATTTCGTGAAGTATTGTCAAGATGTGAGCATTTTTTAAGGTGAAAAATTGTAATTAATTTGAGCATTTGTTAGGGCCTGCATATACCTACCATATATAACATGTATAATGATGGAGTTTTCTTTTCACATTCACATTGTATACAACTCTTCAGCAATATCTCCATAAACATTACCTGTGTATAAGTCGACCCGAAAAATATTATTTTAACATTGTCTCCCAAAAACCTGACTTATACAAGTATTTATGTTAAGTTATTTTCACCGAAATCCCAGTAGGCCTACTTACATGACGTCAGGCTAGAAACACCCGTCTTTGGTTAATTCGGATCTTCGCCAAAACCAGAAAAAATCATCGGTCAAATCGAATCCGGATTAACCAAGGTTTACTGTAATTTAGAAAAGTTAAAAATATTCTAGTTGTCCAAGTCTGCACCTCATGACCCTTTTATATTGTTGCTTACTTCTCTCAACTATGTGCATGATTCACTTGCTCATCTGTAAATACATCAACTCTGCACCCATTGCTTGTCCACCATCATCCATGTTATGTATATGATTTAACATATGTTTCTATACTGTATGTTGTTCAATGTTTTGCTCTGTAATGTGCTATGACTTTTCATTTTGTCACAATTCCCAGTCATTGTACCCTTTGATTTCACTTGTGTTGTTATATATACAGAGTTCCCCACACATTTTAAAAAATCATTTTCTATACTTTTTCAATACCTTTTCAATACTAAATTTAAAAAGTTTAATACAATTACTTTTCTTCATTTTTAGAAATTCTGAACCATGAAAAGCAATTATGCACATTGCATAAATAATGAACTACCTTGCCTTCAGTAAAATTCTGCTCAGAAACTTCAAATTTCTTTTCCACTGAGAATTTCCATGCTTTTTCAATACCAAATGTACATCTTGGTCAAATTCAATACTTTTTCAAGGTCTTGAAAATCGATTTTGAAATTCAATACTTTTTCAACTTTCAATACGGTGTGGGAACCCTTTTTATATATCAGCATGCAGATGCATCGGTCAAGCTCTCATTTATAGAACTTCAGTTCGCAATGTAAATATTTTTAGGTCCGCTAATTGTGTTTCCAACTTTTTATAATTCCAGTTTCATCTGTTGTGAACATGCTATAAATTGTTTTTTAGTTATGAATGATCAAAAATCTGTGAGTTGCCTGTGAAATTGACATTAGTGTGAAAGCTGCTTTAGGATATAATAACCAATATTATTTTGGAAGAATGGAAGTGGCTATGGAACTGCCTCACATGATGTGGTTTTAATAAAATACTGAATTTGTCATTCAAGAAGTAGCATTTGTGTCTGCTGTGCCAAGGGTTTTTGGTTCGTCTCTCACCTTGGCAACTTTTGTTTTGGTAGTAGAACATGCATGTTTCAATTCAGGGGACCAGTTTTTTTTCCTTTTTTCACAAGTTTGTTTAGGGGTTAGGGTTAGATTTACCTTATATGTTTAGTACATTTCTACCAAGCCTACTGTACTCTCGTCGTGCGTTGCTGTCACGTTAAAAGTGGCAGTAAATAAGGTTTAAAAAATGAAGATCCACAGGCAGTGACAGTTCTAAGGGGGAACCTGCGTGGACCATGGCCTCCCCCAGATTTTTGGCTGCCACTCGTAGTTTTGTGCTTAATTTCACGTTCAAGTTTGTTTGATTGACATATATAGATCACTTTCAGCCAGTAAAATTTTAAACAATTTGAAAGTTTTCTGGGGTTCTGATGGTATTGTTGCGATCGGAAATCCCGAGCGGCATGTGTGCAAAGCTTCACACTGTGGCAGCAAGCAACAATAGAGATTGCATGCCATGATCACACTATTATTGCTTGTTGGTGCCACATATATGTATGGTGTTGTTCTTCACGCACATCCCGTTCGTGGTGAATCACACAATCAACGCAACGCCACCGGAGAGGTTGCAACAGTATTCACAAGCCTATGTTGGGTTTGATAAGGTTAATCATAGCAAATCAATGTCCATTGCAACAGGAAAACCATGCAGGAAAGACATTTCTTTTGGTCCCTTGCTTTTTTTTGGCCCCACAGTTGCCCCCAGTTTATTCATTCTAGAATCACCACTGTCCACAAGTGGTTCTGTAGCCACTGCCCATTATTTACCAATTCAAACAGGTTTCAACATCATGATTTTGTAATGTCATGAATTTCGCATACCTAAAAAATATTAAAATTTGCCGCTTATGCCTAGAATAAGTGCTAACTAAATAAAAAATAAAAAAGTACATTTTTTAAACAAACTTAGAATACTCCAAACACTTACCAATCGTCCAGATAGTTGTTCATCGCCACTACTAAACCCACCCCATTCATCTGCATTAAAAGACATCTTGAAATCTCACAACTGACTTGAATTGAAATGAACCATTGAGTTTATAATGACACAAACAATCCTGAATTTAATTTTTCGTGTATTGCTCATCCAATTTTAACTTCTGCAAAATTGAACATCTTAAATAAAGTTAATTTGGACAATGATTTTGTCATTCATGATAGATTAAGAATCATTAAGCTCAAGCATTTTTAACAATCTATCCATGTGTATTCTAGTCAGGAAAATAATAAGACCAAAAGACATAAAATAAATCATTATAATTTCATGGCATATCAGTGCTTTGTTTTGATTTTTTTACCAAACACATTTTTGTCTGTTTTTTTTTTTACAATAGATGAAAATGAGGCAGGGTGGAACTCATTTCTCGCACATTTTGCTTTACTTCGTGAAGTAGAAAATTTTGAATGTGCTACTAGCACATGTGCACAATTCACCCTCCCATATTCCCGGGTGATGACGTCATCAACAGCATTGGTCATCAATAGAAGATTGTGGTAAAAGAAGGTTGAACACCAATTTTTGTGATGTCACTACCACATCATCAGATACAGCCTGTCAAAGCAGACGGCCTACACGTGTCAAACAGCATTAATTTCAGCTTGGTGATACAGCGTACCGCAGTTAACACCACGGTTACCAGCTTTTTCCAGGGCTTATTGCAAAAATTCTAATGAATGGCAAAAATGGGTTTTTTAAAAAAAGTTATCCAAAATGTTTCAACTATGGCAATTCATATAATCACATAAGAGGCATTTCCATATAATTCAAGAAATCATGATAACCGCTATGCTTCAAAATTTAGTGATGCTAGCATGTCTTGTAGAAAAGCAAAAATATATCTCAACAAAAAAAGAATCATCAAATCAGATCAGTCATTTTCAAGCTTTTGAAATTTTGGTCACCACTAGCTGGTGCTTTTTACCCACTTTAACAAATTTGCAATTTTTGACTTATACTCATGGCAAAAAGTTAAGTGAAGTGTTGATTCTACCATCTTTCATATTGCAGAATTAAAAAATGAAGCCCATTTTCAGCTACAAGTAGTAGTGAATTAGTTGTGAGGCTTTTTATTATTTTGGTGTAACCAAAAACAACCCCCAAAATTCCTGTGGGAAACAAGACATCCCCCAAATTTTTTTGGTATTTTGTAGTTCCTTGTATCTGCTTTCTTATAATTGTTCATTTTTAGATGAGACCTGTACATTATTTGCATAATACAATTCACTTTATGCAAAAAAATCAATATAACCACTCTGACTATTGCAGTATTTCAAGTTATTATGATGTTTGCCTTGTGATGTAACTATGCTGATTAGATAGTTTTGTATTTGTTATGGCATTACCGTTTAACAAAAGGTAAACTGGATTGGTTGCACATAATTGAAAAACAATAATAGCACATGATGTGCAAGCCAAAGATTGGCTTCATTTTTGAGCCCAGGACCATGATAAAATTAACATTTCACTCATCTTTTTGCCTGTGGAAGTCAAACATTGAAACATTGTGTTTACAAGTAGGTCAAGGGCACCACTTCACAGTAGCCAAAATTTCAAAACCTAATCTTTTGAAAACCACTGATCTCATCCAGATTAATCTTTTTCGTGTGACTCATTTTTCCTCTTCTGCAACATGTAGCCAACCAGGATCATCAATATCTGAAATCTAGAGGTGAAGTTGATTGGTTGAGTTATATGCAATTATTACAGTGCAAGCTTATCAAAATATTTTGCAACTTTTTTTAAATTGTTCATATACAGGTATGCATGTGTAAATTTCCTTTCAAATACACACTTAATCTGGAAAACGACAGGATTATAACAAAAATGTTTCATAGTGAATCCCAGCATTATATGCTATATCTAACCGCATCACATTTGTTGATTAACAGGCTTTAATCAAAAGAAATAAGAAGACATCATTGTAATGGCTAGGGCATATTAAATACTGTTTCAAAAAGTGTTGTTTTTTAAAAAACACATTATTGTAAAGCCCTAGAAATAATATTTTAAAGTTGATAAATGGTTGATATCTAAAAAAGGTTGAGAACAACTGATCTAGCCAATGCAAGTTCTTTTTAAATGCAGTATGTCTGTGATGCTGTTGATACTTAATGAGAGTTTAATGCGGCCAATGGATAATCCTCTGTTGTCTGTACAAGCAATTTACTCATTTAGCAAAAGAAAGTATCAGCGGCATTGGGAGGACGACAGGTGCCTTCACATGACCTTCCTGTATGATATTGCTTGAAATTTCAACCAAACCTGTCAACATGAGAGCAACCACTGCTACCTACGCTGGATGTGTTCGGCATGGGGTGGGCCAGAAAACGCCCTTTTTAGGGCACGACAGCAGAAATGCTGCCGAAGATGACTCACGACCCAACATACTCCAGCTGAACAGCAAGGGGCTTACTGTAGACAAGATCTCTGTCATTGAGCAGCTAGCCTATAAGAACAAGGCTTTCATCATTGTCCTACAGGAGACCCACTGCACAACTGCAGATAAGCTAGTGATTCCCAACTTTTCACTGACTGGGTCAGTCCTGAGCAGGAAACATGGCCTTGCCACATTTGTCCATGAGCGGTTGGAATGGTCACTGATCGATCCGTCTCCAGAACAATCAGACTGAGTGGTTGTGCACAGACGTTACAGCATACAAGATCAATAACGTCTACAAACCTCCACGTTCACGAGTCACACCAACAGCTATCCCAACATTCCCACACCCCAGTCAGAATGTTGGTGACTTCAATTGCCAACATGTCAACACCAGAGTAAAGCTAGCCGTCACTTCGCCCAGCCGTCACTTTCGCGACTTGGCGAAAAAAAAGCAAACACAAAAACGAGCAGATGAGCTAAAAAAATACTCAGAACAACATATTATGTTAAAATCATAGTACAAACAACTCAGACGAATTATTTCAAACGACTTTTAAGCTAACCGTAAACCTTTCGGCAAGTTTTTGCGAATATCGAACGCGCTTAAACAACAACGGTTTTCTCATAAACTAAAGGCGTCAGCAAAGATTTCTAAACGAAAATCACTTGCCAATATCATCAGCTATCCAATAAAACCGTTTTCATCCTCTACACTTTTTATTAAAGTTATCAAAATCATGCATAAACATGACAGACTTTAGCGCTGCGCGACAATTTTCGGCAAGTTTTTTCGAATATCGAACGCGCTTAAACAACAACGGTTTTATCATAAACTAAAGGCGTCAGCAAAGATTTTTAAACGAACATCACTTGCTGATAGGACCAACTGTCCAATAATTTTTTTTTTAATTCTAAGTTAATATTTAGTTCTTTCTTATCAAGTCCTGGAAAGTTATTCAAATATGTGGCTGCATGTTTTTCATTGTTGAATGTCGACTGCTTTCAGTGGTCTTAGGTGTGTTTTTGGGTCCATAGTGCCAAAATGATCACTGCTGAGTCTGTTGCCGTTCATGGGAATGTTGACAAGTTTGTTTTCACAAAACACCTGAATAAGGCCTATATCGAAAGAAGGTAAGCAAGTTTCTTTTGTGTGTTTAGCTGTTTTTTTGCGTTTATATATTTGTTATGTCCAGGAAATGATAAAAGACTTGAGTCTGTTGCCATGTATGATAACACATATGAAGAAATTGCCTGAAACACACCTACCTTTAATAAAAAGTGTAGAGAATGAAAACGGTTTCATTTGATAGCTGATGATATTGGCAAGTGATTTTCGTTTAGAAATCTTTGCTGACGCCTTTAGTTTATGAGAAAACCGTTGTTGTTTAAGCGCGTTCGATATTCGAAAAAACTTGCCGAAAATTGTCGCGCAGCGCTAAAGTCGGTCATGTTTATGCATGATTTTGATAACTTTAATGAAAAGTGTAGAGGATGAAAACGGTTTTATTGGATAGCTGATGATATTGGCAAGTGATGTTCGTTTAGAAATCTTTGCTGACGCCTTTAGTTTATGAGAAAACCGTTGTTGTTTAAGCGCGTTCGATATTCGAAAAAACTTGCCGAAAATTGTCGCGCAGCGCTAAAGTCGGCCATGTTTATGCATGAATTTGATAACTTTAATAAAAAGTGTAGAACATAAAAACGGTTTTATTGGATAGCTGATGATATTGGCAAGTGATTTTCGTTTAGAAATCTTTGCTGACGCCTTTAGTTTATGAGAAAACCGTTGTTGTTTAAGCGCGTTCGATATTCGAAAAAACTTGCCGAAAATTGTCGTGCAGCGCTAAAGTCTGTCATGTTTATGCATGATTTTGATAACTTTAATAAAAAGTGTAGAGGATAACAAGGCCGTACACAAGGGGGTTGGGGTTGGGGTTAAACCCCTCCCTTGAGCTTGATATTTTACAAAAATTGTATTACCTTCGCAAGGAGAGTAATTGTTTTCGCATACTTTTTGCTTGTTAATTTGTCGACTTAATGCAAATACCACGGAATAAATTTGCATGCAAAATTCAAGGAACATTGTAAATGGGCTAAATATGTAATAATTAGGTTTTGGTAGGAATCTGGGTTATCGTCTGCATCCAGAAACCATCTCACAACATTTTGCAGACCTTTCGTCCACTAAGCATGTTTAAGATCGTGTTCCGCGATTGTTCATTTTGTCCGTAACCATTGTCTTTATATTGTCTGCCAAGGGCGTACGCAAGTGGGAGTTGGCGTTAACCCCCCACTTTAGTTTGATATGTTACAAAAACTTTATTACCTGCGAAAAGGAGATTAATTGTTTCCGCATACTTTTTGCTTGTTAATTTGTCAACTTAATGCAGAAATTGTAGTTGTAAATGCTCTGACATAGGGATGAGTGTGTTTTACTCTCCTGTTTGAACGCTCATCCTGATATTTTTGCAGTTATGAACTGCTGTGTCGTAGCGTTGAGTGTGTTTTCCTCCGATATCCTAACTTGGAGCGCTGACGTTTTAGTTTATATTCAGTGCCAAGGGCGTACACAAGTGGGGTATTGGATTTTAAAAAAACCTTGAGCTTGATTTTTTACAAAACTTTATTACCTGCACAAAGGAGATTAATTGTTTTCGCATATATTTTGCCTGTTAATTTGTCGACTTAATGCAAATGCCACGGAATAAATTTGCATGCAAATTTCAAGGAACATTGTAAATGGGCCAAAAAGTAATAATTAGGTTTCAGTAGGAATCTGGGTTATCGTCTGGGTACAAAAACCATCTCA
>Ga0210059_1015141_pt1 | contig 11308 bp, 15 predicted proteins | sample Ectturendosymbi2_FD_188042 | JGI IMG/M metagenome (GOLD analysis project Ga0210059, IMG submission 188042) | Ecteinascidia turbinata endosymbiont from Florida, USA - Sample 2 (SPAdes) (version 2) | ecosystem: Host-associated > Tunicates > Ascidians > Unclassified | place: Key West, Florida... | reverse complement strand
GGACGCTTGCAACACGCTGATTTGCCCGGGGAAGGAAAACACCAGGCATTCTACCACCTAGACACCACATGACTAACTGAAATTGTGCGACGCTACCATAGAATTGTCAGCTATTCGGGCGTTCAAGCTGTCGTTTCTAGAAATTAAATGTATGCAAGCAGCTAAAAGCTCCACTGCCAAAATGACGCGTATCAGCAAAAAATGCTCCCTTTACATGCACTTTCATCCATCGCCGAGGTCCTGTGAAAGAAATATACAGCAACAGCGGCGCCAACTTCGTCCTCACTGAGCGTGTATTAAAACGGAATCATGCGTTGGAACCAGCAGAAGATTCATGATTCTCTATGTCACAAAGGATTGCAATGGCATCAAACCTCCTTTGTCTCCTTCGAGCGGGGCGCTTGAAAAGCGCTCGTAAAATCAGCAAAGAAGATTCTGCAAATGTTGTTGCGTGACTGAATTCTGGATGAGAATCAATCCACACCTTCATGGTAGAAGTTGAATCAATTTTCAATTATCGACCTTTATCGCCAGTCAGTCATTCGCCTGACGGTTTTGCAGCGCTCACCCCTATGGCATTACTTTCAGCCTGTATTGCCCCACCACTGCCACCTTGCGTATTCATTAAAGATGATGGGCATCGCCGTTCCTGGAGAGCTGCCAAACTTCTTAGTGACAGTTTTTGGCAGTGATGGCTCAAAGAATATCTTCCTCTTCTGCAGCAGCGCCAGAAATGGATAATGCCAACGCGAAATCTGCGAACTGGTGATCTCGTTCTCGTCTCCGATGAACATAGCAATTGCGGCTGTTGGCCAAAAGCCCTGGTTGAAGAAACGTATCCAGACTCCGATGGAATAGTGCGAAGAGTATTGGTTCGCACGACTCATGGCCGCTTCTTACGTGATGCAGGCAAACTGTGTCTTCTAAAAGCGAACGATTAACGCCTAGACCTTCGCGACCGCTGCATCCGCGTTTAGCATTATCGTGTGGTGAGGTAGATCTCGAGTTTCTCGCATACCTTCAAGTAACTTGCTTTACGTTGATGCTGAAACTAAACATGTAGTTTTTTTCTGTTAGCAACGTGCCCGAACATAGTGATCGAGAAATTGTTTTGTTTCCTATTACTCAATCTTCCCAGTTTCCGTTATTTACGTCTTGTCCGTTTATCGTTTTGCCATGGTCACTGCTTACCATGTGTCTACAAGTCGCGCACCAGTTTCTAGCGAGGTAGTAACTTGCTGTTCATTATGCAAAGCATGAGTTGAAAGGAGCGTGTGCATTGCTTATCGTTTGTCGTACTTTTACAGCTGTTGACGAGAACTTGACTTGAAGTGAATGCATTGGTTGTCACTATTGTGACGAAAAACCTCGTCGTATTTGCTGCGATATGTTTGGGGCCCGCTGTGTGCCAGCCAAACGTTTGTTCCTTATCTTATTTGCAACATCGTTTCATTATTACTTTACTTACAAAGTTGAATTATCCGCTGCCCTGTATTTTCGTTCCTGTGCGTCAAACACGTCAGACTTCCCGTGTTAATTGGTTGGCATGCCAACTGCGTAATTTGGTAGTTGTCTTTTTTCGCGAGCGTGGCGCTGTGAGTGAGCGAGTCTGGCCGATGTGGTGTTTTGATGTTGCGTGTGATACGAACCATGACTATATCGGAAATCTGACTGTCCGATCAACATACCTGTTTACCTGACTAATTCTCTGAGTGTTGACTAACTATCTGACTGTCCGACTAACTATTTCGCGGCAAAACTGTCCGACTAACTTTAGCTCGTGAAATACTTGCTGAGCTACTGCGTTGCGTGGCTTGCATAAACTACATTGTGGCTGTTTACATCAATAGCGAACTTTGTGAGTTGAAGCGTGTAGACATTGTTTCCGAGTCGCCAGGATCAGTGAGACAATTAAACGAGTCGAACGCAACACACTGATTACCTTCCAGTCTTGACTCCAGACGTATGTTGAGCTCTTGATTTGCTGTTTGAGCTACCACCATTTTTCCCTCCAACGTCGATATGCTTTGATTCATATCTGAAACAAAAGACAGTACAAAAGATTTTAATAAAATTTGCATGTAAATATTTTTCCTTCATACAGTAAAATTTTGAAAACCTGGTTCGATACATCTCAGTAGAAAATCAACATCAAAAATTGACTTCGATTAGCCGAAATCTATTCTTGCCTTTCATCAGCATCAAAATATACTTGTTTGTCAAAGCAGTGGTGCCCGGCCCTCCGGTTGCTGCATACATCCAATGCTGTATTTTATAATGTGGCTCCCGTTTTGGCTCTCCCTGCTGCTAAACCCTGGCGACGGGCCTGGGCCAGAAAGACGATGAAGAAAATTTCAAAGAGATGTTGAAGCTTTGGTGTGAAGATTCAAATTATTTAGTAAAGTGGTTACAAAAGAAATCAATTGGACCTCGCACGACTTGCAAAATGAAATTATTGAAATCAAGGCTCATTCTGTTTAGAGACCTATCGTGCACGACGTGAAGGCGAACAAGTAGTTTTCGCGTAATGTTGACGAGGCTACGGACTCCGGCTTCAAGGAACAAGTGAGTATATGTCGCTCATGTAGATTTAGTAGTTCGTTATAAAACAGGAATCACTAATACAGAGAAAGTCATAAAAATCTTGAAAAAATCTGTTTCCCGCTGAGGACGTGGCTTGGATGACTGCAGAGGGCAAGGATACCATGAGGCCTGTAATATGAAAGGTAACTTGTCTGGAGTTCAAACACGAATAACATCTGAATGCCCAAATGCAATTTGTATTCACTGCTTTTGTCATTCTTTGAACTTGGCTGCGCAAAACTGTTCAAAGTCAATATTGATGATGAAAAACGCACTGGATACCATTTAGGAGCTTTCCAACCTTATTCGGTTTTGTCTAAAACGACGAGATTTCTTCGAAAGGATGAGACTGAGTTTTGACCTCATTGGGGTTGCGTTGCGTCCTTTGTGTCCTACGAGATGGACTGCCAAAGCGAAATACTTTGAATGGGTTTTGCACAATTACGAAGCTGTGCTGGAAATTTTGCATTCTATTGCTGTTGGTTACGGCGGGGTAACGTGGTTGGAATTTGAAACGAAAGCAAATGGAGATCATGCAAAACTCGAGACGTTTGATTTGTTTTTCGTCATGGCGGTTTGCACCAAGTTTTATCTGGAGTGCTAATCCAGGGTGTATTCCTCCCGATCAAGTGAGGTGATCACGTGGTTCATACCTGAGGAAGCTCGGGAGCGCCCTTCATGCTTCAGTAGCTGGAGATGTTTGTCTAACTTCTCGACTGGTGCGCGTAAACTCGTGATCGCAGTCTGCACTTTTCCACAATAGAGAAAATATGACAGTTTCGGGTGAAAATCAATCTGCGTTATTGTTATTGTGATTTTTCTCTCCCGTGCGATATAGTGTTGTAATTGTGGCTATTAAGGACTGTAATTCACTCAGGGCGTGCTTCACTCAAGGCTCGCTTACTCACAAGCATGGAGCAGGAGAGGTTTCTCAAAGCCAATATATTCTTTCTTGTTTTTATCATATTCGTTTTTGTATCTTCTCTCTGGAAATTAACGCCTGGTGAGTTCCACCAGGTTTAATCAACATAACGTGAAAATGGATAAGCAGTTACTTTGTCCTCGTGGGCTACATATTGAACCTGAGCATCCTGATGCTGCTAGCGTGTTTAACTTCTGGTTGCGAACAGTCGAAGATTTCATCTCTGCTTTGCAAGAATTCCAAAGAGACGACGATCGTGTAGTCAACCAAAAGCGTATCATTATTAACTGCCTTTCTCCCGCTGTCTCCCCAGATGTCGAAGAAGCAGAGACATATGACACTGTAGGCCCTGTCAAGTTCTGAAAGCTCGCTATGTCAAAAAAAAGAACAATGACTATGCTCAGAATTTGCTAGTAAGCCGTCGTCAAGCTAGTGGTGAATCGATTTCCCAGTTCTTACAAGTCCTTGAAGGCCTTGCTAAAGACTGTGCTTTTTCTGATGTGACTGCTTGCATTTATCGCGAGGAACTCACTCGTGACTTTACAAAGGGACTCGCTTCATCTGATGTTCTTCAACGTTTACTTGGGAAGGAAGAACTCTCTTTGAACCAAGCTTTTGAATTATAACCTTGACAGAGCTCATCGCTACCCAAGCTGCATTGGCACCCTTGTCCCTGATCAATCGTTGTCCATGATGACATCTGACTCGACCGCTAAAATTTTTGATGCTGCTGTCTGTACGAGGCGATCATCCTCTTCAGTTGTTAAAGCTGCATCGTTCTTCTTCTTTGGTCTAGACACTCACCGAAACCGATCGTCGTGTCCTGCTCGCAATGTCTCTTGTCATATTTGTGGAAAACGGGGTAATTTCGCTCGTGTCTCTCGGTCTAAAGGTTCATCAAATGATGTTGCTTCGGTTGCTATCACTGCGCCTGTCCCGTCTGTGCATTGACCCTAACTTGCTTCGGCTCCAGCGAGTTTAGGATCTGCCGTCGTACCTGGGACGTTGAATGACTCACCTGTGCAGGTTCTCACTGACTCTGGCGCGTCTGAAAACATCGTCGACCTTGATGTTTGCGATCGATTAAACTTAGCTGTGGGTGGAGACAGGTCTTCAATCGACATGGCTTCGTCGGAAATGTCTGTTGAAACCTTTGGAAAAACCACGGCAGATTTAAATCTCCTTGACCCCACCAATCCGTCATCTAATTTGAGAGTCCTGAATAACCTTTGTACTAATGTCATAGTTGGTCAAACGTTTTGTAGACAGAATTCGTCCTTTACGTTCGTGATGAATGGACAAAATACGGCCTTAATGATGGCTGCACCAGCAAAATCCCCTGGTGCAGGTCGCACAGCTGTCACTGCTGCTGATTTGGATCCTCCACGGTTACTTGAATTCATTCTCCCTGTTTGCAAACCCATCGCTGCTCCCTCTCGATGACATTGTTCTGAAGACACGAAGTTCATCAGATCCGAAGTGCAGCGAAGGTTGGATGTGGATATTATCGAACCAGCCAGGTCTCCCTGGAGGGCGCAAGTTCATGTTGTGAAACAAGGTGAAAAGAGCAGGTTGGTCACACACTTTTCTGTTACTATTAACCGCTTTACCTTATTGGACGCATACTCGCTTCTTAACATGGAAGACTTGGTTAACCGAATAGCGCAAGACTAGTAGTTCAGCTCTATTGACCTTCGATTGGCGTATCACCAAGTGCCCCTGTTATCTGAAGAACGGCACTATACCGCCTTTGAAGTTGATGGTCAGCTTTTTCAGTACAAACACTTGCCGTTTGGAGTTACGAACGGCTTTTCTGGCTTTCAACGGTCCATACAAGAATTTATTGAAAGACATCGTCTAAAGAAAGTCTATGCGTACCTTGACGGCTTGACTGTTACTGGCGAAACTCTTGAGGAGCATGACAGAAATTTAAAATGCCTGCTTGACACCACTGCTGAGTGTGACTTAACTATCAGTGAAGAAAAATCAAAATTTCGCGTAACTGAACTGGTGATGCTTGGTTACCTGGTAGCCAACAAACAAATCAAGCCAGACCCTAAACGTCTGCAAGCTCTACTAGACCTGCCTGAACCGACTTGTGCAAAGGAGCTGAAACGAGTGTCTGGTCTGTTTTCATATTACGACAAGTGGATACCTAACTTCTCCAAGAAAGCAGGTTCCCTCTTGCACTGCAATGCATTTCCCCTCAGCAACGAATCTGTGATTGCATTCAAAACGTTGAAAAACGATCTATGTAACGCCAGTCTAGGCTCTGTTCAGGACGGCGTACCCTTCGAAGTCGGGACAGATGCGTCTGACTTTGCGTTGGCTGCAGTGTTGCACAAGACAGCTTGCCCTGATGCGTCTGTGTCGCGAACTCTCTGTGCTTGTGAAAAGCGGTATTCCGCTGTTGAGAAGGAAGCCATTGCTATAATTGAGGCAGTACGTAAATTTCTGCATTTCCTTAAAGGACGCCACTTTGCAATTGTTACTGATCAGGAAGCTGTCTCGTTCATGTTCTCGCAAAGGAACCGTGGTAAAATTAAAAATGCTAAAATTCTTTCATGGCGTTTGGAACTGAGTCAACTGCATTATGACATCCGCCATCAACCCGGTGTCTACAACGTTGCACCGGTTGTATCATCTCGTTCCTGTGCCCTCACACCTTGTATGCCTCTTCGCCAATTTCGTGAATCACTCGGTCATCCTTGTTTCGCTCGGCTTCACCACTTTGTACGACAACGTAATTCGCCTTACTCCAGCGAGGAGACGAAACCCGTTTGTCAATTGCGCCGAACGTGCGCTGAAATCATTTTCTTAAGCCGTTTTCTTAAGCCGCCAGTTCAGACTCTGATTAAGGCTTTACGACCGTGGGACAGCCTGATTCTCGGTTTCAGTGGTCCGGTGAGGGTTGTGTGCCCCTACCTTCTGGTTGCAGTAGATGAATACTCGCGTTTCCCTTTTGTTTTTCCTTTAAAAAATATGAAGTTGAGTACTGCATTTGCCAGTCTGTCATCTCTGGATTGTGTTTTTGGTTTCCCTAGCTGCATCCACAGCGACCGGGGATCACCTTTTGTCAGTCAAGAAAAGCTGACTTGCAACGCCGCTCACGGCATTTCCTTCAGGAAGTCCACCACCAACCACCCTACTGGAAACAGCCAGTGCGACCGGTTCAACCAAACTATTTTGGCGAACCATTCAATTGTTGTTGCACGGCCGTGATCTTCCCGAGGATAGATGGGAGGAGGTGTTGGCCGAGGCTCTTCACGCCGTCCGATCACTTGTCTGCCTGTCTACTAATGAAACGCCCCACGAGAGACTGTTTCGTTTTCCCCGAAGATCCATTAATGGCATGGCGCTTCCTTCATGGCTATTGACACCCGGAACTGTGTTGCTGCGCCGACATGTGCGAAATAAGGGCGACCCTTTTGCGATCCAGTGGAGCTTTGTGGAAGGGGATCCCACATTTTCGCTTGCTCGTTTGCCTAATGGGAGAATAATTTATGGCGGAACGTTGATTGCTGCCACGACAGCTTGGGGCAGTTGGCCTTTGAATTTCACAGCGAGTGTTGAGCGAGCCTTCTTCTTGTTGTCGCTATTACGTGTTCTTGATGCTGCTCTTTGTTTATGCAGATGGTAACCGCGATTTTGTGTTGATGAAAGCCTAACGTACTAGTGTCGCCTCACAGGTTTCTTGTCTCACAAGGTGTGGTTTTCCTTTTCATCAATGACAGCATCAACTTAAAGTACAAAGTAACTTTATTAGTGCACAAACCATGAAATAAGAGTTACGTTTCCAGTGCAGTTTGTGTAATCAACCTAATTGAATGAAAGTTTTTTTTGTTTTTTTTAACGTGTGACATTAACCCTGGGCAGGGCCAGATTAGATGAATGCCAAATCGTTTTAGGAACAATGTGACGTGCGTCTGATTATGTTTTTCTGTCTTTTGATTACACGAGTCTGCTTCTTTGAGACAATGTTCAGTAAAAGATTGTGGTTGAAGTTTGATGTTTAGTCAAACATAGATCATTCACATTTTTCTAGTGACTCTTGACATCTGGCCATACCAATCACCTATATCTTCCTCCGCGTTTGTAAGTGGTGAGCTATCACATGTCAATTGCATAGGATCGACGCGACGTGTAGTTTACAGGTTTCACACAATTCGTTTAAAGAGGAGGAATTGGCTGTGAACTCGTCAGACCAAGAAATGTTGCACAAACGGCGAGATGAAAAAGAAGCAACAAAAATTACAAATAGTTTTGAACAGAGTTTCTCCTTTGTTGCATCAGAGTAAACATTTGATGAAACTCAAAATGTGTCCAGGGATAATTTTCATGATTTGTCAGAAAGGCGTTTCAAGTATTAATTCATTTGAGATGATCGAGAAAATATGGCGTTGCTGAGGCTTCTCAATGGAAGATATCAAACCAAAGTTTTTCGCATAATTAGCAACATAATTTATGTAGCTCAAATTTATGCCACTGAAGGATTCCTTGCAATATATTTATGCAAAAGAAACAAAGGTGTTTTGACGTTAAATAGTTGGTGTTTTAAAAATATTAGACAATGGATAATTCCGTTTTGTTATAGGGTTTTTTTTATTTTTTGGAATGTCACGAATGTTCTCTGCGTCTCAAATCTGCCTGCTTGGTCTTTGTGCAACACAGCTGCTTTTTTTGAAATGAATGTTGCGTTGATTGCGAGTTAACGGCAGTAACTCTCGTGAAACCTTTCATTGCACCAATCTATGCACAGCTCGAGTCTGGACAGGAAAGGAAAGTTTTTCATTTCTCCCATTTGGAAAGACTGCGATTTAAATAGAACCAACTGGCTTCTGTGACGCGTGTTTATAATTAGTAAACCTTCAGCCGGTTTCGTTTTTTAGAACGCATTGACTACCTTCCAGAGTTGATTCCAGACGTTTGTTGTTAAAAACTAGTTCTTGATTAGTTGCTTGAACTTCCACCATTTTTCCCTTGAACGTCGATATATTTTGGTTCATATCTGAAACAAAAACATTCAAAATATATTTTTATGAAATTTGTATCCAGATTTCATTACTTTCATATGATGAGAATTTGGAAAACAGATTGGGTACAACCCAGTAGTTAATTATCACCAGCGGCAGACTTCGATTTCCCGTCATCTCTTTATGCATTTCATCAGCAGCCAAAAACTGCTTGCAGGAGTCACAGTCAAAATTTTCAAACCTACGAAATATATGCAGTATGATTGTTGATTGTCAATACAGGGTATTTTATCTATTTACAGGTAATCTTGTGACGTCACATTTGTTAACTCAACTGTAACAAGACTTTATTATGCAACATGTTGATTGACAATGAATAGCGATTTGTGAAACTGATGCAAAACTGGTCACCAAAATGAAATGAAATGAAAGCATCACACCATCACATTTAATTTGGCTTGAAAAAGTTTTGAAAATATTTTTGAAAAAAGTTTCCGGGCGATCCAACGATTTCTTTATCTCTAAACCCTAGTCCTCGCTCAGCAATAAATTTTGCGGCAGAAACCAAACTTTGCAGGCAGAAGCGATTTCTAATATTGTTTGCATTGCTTGACCTGACTGGATAGCTCTGTATCAATTCTTCATAGCGATTAATTACATCTGCGACTAAACGCAATCGTGACATCTGTATGTTCCATTGTTTCTTCCGGGTTCTCAGGCATGAAAGAGCGTGTTTCCAGCCGCAGATTGCTTTTCTAATCAGGAAATGCGTATATTTAGTCGTATCTACCCACATAAGTCTACCAGTGAAACAATAAACACAACTTTGTGAAGGACAAAATGAAAGCCAGCTTCTGTCAAATACTTCGCCGTTGTGGTTCTGGCGACGAATGAAACTTGCGATGCATTTCCGTGACGAGTTTCTGTTTTTCTGTGTTGTGGAACAACATGGTTTAAAAATAACTTTTCATAACAATGTCAAAGAGAACATGTGTCGTTTTTCAACAAATCTACCTGGATTTTTCCGGTATATTAGCTCAACGGTCCGCAAAATATATTTTGGCGCGATCCGGTTCTAATTTCTCTCGACACAAACTTTTCGTGAGTATAAGATTTTGTGGAAAATACTTTACAATCAAATATCAATTTCATTATTGGAAGTAGCACTCACAAAATTGTATGAAACTTAGCAAATAAAACAGTAAATGATTGCACATAGTTTGTCTAATGGGAATGAGAAATTTAAAATGTAAATTAAAATTATTTCGTGACCCAAATTTTGGTTGTGACCCACTCTTCGTGGATCCCTGTATTAGTCGACAAGAGACCGATATCGTTGCTTCCAGTGATAGCGTCAACTTTCTCATGTGTCATGCTTTACGATGAATACTTCTTGACGTTCTTCTGCTACTGCACTCCTACTGCTAGTTAAACGAAGTTCCATTCTCATCGTTACATCGGTCTATATCTGTAACTAAATGCTCATCGATTTTTGTCTTCTTACTAGGGTTTGCGGAGTCGGAGCCGAAGTTGGAGTCGGATTTTTTGTCCGATGTCCAATTGGATAATTTTTTATATCATTCGCCTGAATTGGGAATTCGTGTTGAAATGGTACAATTTCTTTCGAAACTTTTGTTGAAGTAGAGATTTCTTGCCGTTTACCACGATTTCCATTGATTGGAACAGCCAAATTTCGTTCCCTTTATGTTAAGGAGTCGGAGTCGGAAGTTTTTGAATGTTGGAGTCGGGAGACGGAGTCCGATATTTGAAATACAACTCCGCAAGCCTGCCTCTCACAACTTCCGCAGAAATGTATCCGCTGGACTTCACTATAAATGTAAAATACTACAGTAATATGAACATTTCTTCACGTGGTTGCAACGCTTTCCTCTCTCATTTTTTGGCCTCGTTTGCTTTTTGACATTGTTCAGAACCACTTGGATAAGCTCTGCACTTGTACTGGTGACGATCCCTCTTTCCTCTGTCCACGTTCAATTATTAATAAGCTCAGTAGGGCTGCCACATTTTCACCGCAAATAGGGAGGATAATTCACGATTGTCACTTACTTAAGTGGAATGATGAACGTTATTGATCAAGCTCTCACAAACATTAACGTTTAAAACAAGCCAAACGTCCTTTGGCGCTATGTTGATGATATATTTGTTGCTTTCAACGACAAGAGTGCGCTGAATATTTTCTTAAATGCTCTCAACAACGTATATAATAACATCACTTTCACCAAAAAATTTGAGTGCAGCGACTCTCTTGTTTATTTGGATGTTCATGTGAAAAAAATTCAGCCTGGAATACAAACAACAACGTATCGGATGCATACTCACTCTTGCCTCTACACGCATTGGACAAGTTTCATTCCTCACCACAAAAAAAGAAATGTTGTGTTTGGATTACTTGACAGGGCTTATAAAATCGCCAGAACTCTCCGACTGAATCTTTCATTTCTCATAAATAACGTGGAAATGTACTTCCAAAAGAGGACGAATCATAGACCTACTTAAGAATGCTACACATATGCGACCTGAGCAGTCGCAAAAATCTACCAGAAACGAGTAGAGACGTAAGCTAGTGCGTGCTACGTGGCTGGGCTTTGCTTTCCATAGATACAGATACCTGACCGATTTTCAGGAAACCAACAAGGGCTAAGCTGAGAGGTTTTGGGCATTGTGCCTTATTTTTCTTTTGACAAAGCTCAGATGGCCCAATACTTGTGTAAGGACAGAGGCCTCATCCCTCGGCTGACAGCGGTTTGGAGAATTGTGAGGAATGGAGTATTCTGATTTGGAACAGTCGAATTCGACTGCCTGGTTTGGA
>Ga0210059_1015140_pt1 | contig 11308 bp, 5 predicted proteins | sample Ectturendosymbi2_FD_188042 | JGI IMG/M metagenome (GOLD analysis project Ga0210059, IMG submission 188042) | Ecteinascidia turbinata endosymbiont from Florida, USA - Sample 2 (SPAdes) (version 2) | ecosystem: Host-associated > Tunicates > Ascidians > Unclassified | place: Key West, Florida... | reverse complement strand
ACTTGTTTGCGAACAGTCCGACCGTCGACATGTTAGCCTGCAAACCTACATAACCGCAGTCGGTCGCTATTTCCTGTGGCGCATTCGAACGCCCAACGCTTTGGTTCGTTATTATTCTAATTCTGACAATATACCGAACAGTGCGTTACGTGTTTCTGACTTCACGCTCAAGTGTATTGGCGTTTTTATTGTATATCTGAATATAACCGAAAGAAGCAGTCAACTTAGAGTACTACTGGAGAGTTATTAGTGAACAAAGTGGTGAGAGCCTTTTATTTGCCTTGCTTTGGCTTGGCAACTTCAAGACGTCAGGTTGCTTAGTTGGAAGACCGACCTGTGCTCCTGCAACAACTAGGTTGACCTTCAACCAGTAGGGACCTCTGCAATAACCTACAACCTCAGTCCCTACACGGTGTTCTAGCCACGTTTCTGTAGAGGCTAGTAATTAGACCTGCCCATGATATAATGTACTTCGTATTACTAATTTCGTGGGATCTCACAGTATGGTATGGAACAGTCACAAGTTGCCATGGAATAGATATGGGACAGAAAAAAGAGTCCCATGAACAAGCCTACCTAAATCTATCTAGCAGAAGTCGAACCATAAAGTTAACTAATGGTAAACACAGACTCAATTCATTGGCTGCTAAAACATCCTCAAGCGTTGAGTAAGATGCAACGGAAACAAAAACATCGAGCACATCTGAGTCCACGGTTTTGTTGACGACTGGTACCGAATACTTAGCATTGACCTTCTGCGTTTATACATGGCATTCTTGGTACACTCGTATTGGTTATGGCATCCACTTGTTTTGTTCATTCAATGTATGTTTGTTCAACCAGTGATATCTCGTTTTTTTCGCACGATAACTTGCTTCATATTTTCATTACTCTACTTTTTTTATTATTATTATTCAAAATTAAACATTTGCTAATTACCATACCAACTTTCGCTGATCCCTCTTCAGTTTACCATTGGATTAAAATCGTTCAAACGCGCGCATCTAACAGGATCCACAGTGCAAAAATTGTCTTCACAGTAAAGTAACAGTGCTGCCTGAATCATTTCTCCATTATAACCAATCCATTTGTAAACTAGTCGGAAAGCGTGTTGTGTCCAAAAGTTGTTAAAGTACAGGAAACAAAAATGGGTAATTGTTGCTGCATTAACAGTAGCGTGGTAAGGTCCTTTTCCTTTCCTATGTACAGTTGGCAGCTGGGTTTGCAATCTTTTCAATTAGATTGTCATAGTTGATATAGCTTTGCTGTTTGTAGGTTTGATTTAATTTTATTTTATACTTCATGCAGTTCGAAGGGGTGAAGGTGTCTAACTAGTAAGCGACATATACACTCTGTTAAGATCTCAGTGTCTGATTCTTAGCTGTGAAAGGTTTCTTTTCGATAGACAGTGGTAAGTTGTAATACACGAAATCTTGAGCAAAGCACAGGCTTCATTCCTTAGTCAAACCATAGATATTCAGTATTTTTAGCAATTTTTCATTTTTTAATTGCATGAGGGAAACCAAAATTGCTTCAACTTGAGTTTTGTTCCAGCCACATTACACAAATCCTAACCCCAATTTTTGCAACGTCTGTTTAATTCCGGTGAACATTGAGATTTTTTTTGTAGCTCACATAGAAATCTTAAATCAAAAAGCCAGAGACATAATAACTTACTGATGCCACCCATCCAACGTACAAAGCTGAACCAAACTCTTGAGGTGCACCTGAATTAAATCCGCTAAAAAAACTGTTCACGACGTCAGCTGCAAACCATGACACTGCAGCAAGACAGAGAATTCCTGCGAAACAACAGCGTTGACTTGCAAGTGATTCTGCTTCCACCGAAAATTTTCCTGGATACCCGGACGAGTGCGATTAGAAAGTGGATATCACCAATTTTTGTCCTTCGGACATAATCCATTTTTGTCATTATGAAATACTTCGAAAAAAGTTTTCGGGTCCTCTTTCCTTTTTTGGTATTTTGAATCCCTTACAATGGCATTATTGGAGTTCCCACAACCTTTTGCCTGAGGCGCTTTTCTCCTTGGTTGGCCATCATAACGCCGCTGCTTGTTGATACCTGTTCATTCGGTATAAATATTTTGCTCTCGAAGTCCAGACATTGGATCAAGCTTAGCTGGTTTAATCAAATTTCTGACAAGTAGAAATGGTAGTATGGGCGATTTTTTGCCGAGAGGTCCTGTCGATGTTGGTATTATGTAGCTGAAAAGGATCGCCTTGTTAAAATTCGGACTTTTTGTTTACAGCTAGATTAGATGAGAATCTTTGTCTAAGATCAGGAACCTTATTCGAGGCACACTTGGGAACTCCTCTGAGCAAGGTTGCGCGGATACAGCAAAACAAATGTTCAAGACGGCCAAAGCACTAAGTTTATAAATGAGCAAAGTTGCACCTTGCCAGTTCGAGTGCTGGTTACTTACTGATATCACAATGCTTTGCTAAAATATTTAGTTCTCAAAGTAGCATAGTTACGTTTCTTACATTTTCTAAAAATAAATGTAATTGCTGCAAACACGTCTAGTTTTTGCCAGAAATTCTTTTACCTGCAAGTACTTCCATGACCGCAGCTGCCCGGCACGCTAGTATCTTTTGCTTGTCACTCAAAGCGGTAGCGCACGGAAGACTAAGAATTGCAGTGATCACGGCGAAAACGCAGAAAATCAAGGCAATGCACACCATTGCTCTCGTTGCATGCAGATAAGCTGGAACAATCATACGTGAACGATTTATGGCGGATAGCCAGTTTAAAATTTTGTTACAATGAATATTTTGCAGAAAGTCTAACAACGTATGGTTACGTGCTTTGATGCAGTCAGATTGTTTGTACTGGTCACTATCCTTTGAACACTATAATCGCTTTTTACTCCGTGAATGAGTGATCGAACTTTGGAGTGTCCGTTTGATCGAGGGCATGACAAGCCACAAGGCTTTCGCATTTTACCTAGACTAGTCCAATTTAGGAATTAGCGACCTACTCCGCAGTAGTGCTGTAACAAGTGTTACGTTTTATCTATTAATAGTGTTAAGAATGTGTTTGTAACCCTATGGTTCTGTCTTCAATGCAGTTGCGAAAAGTGTCTGTAACCCTGTGATTCCTCCGGCTTCAATGCCTTGTACTACGTTCTGTTTTGTCTGTTTTTATCAACCTGCGTTCTGCAGTGTGTGTGTTCATACTATGGACTTCGCGCCTGCTCACAAACAAATAAACTAAATTAAAATTTTCGTAAAAATCTGCAATTAGGAGTCGTGCTTTCAAGAGTTAGTTGATGAAAAAATATATTCAAAACTCATTTTCAGATCCTTTGATGTTATTGGCTTTCAGTGCTCAATTATTATTATCAGCTTCAGAATCATCCAATCAGTTTTTATTATCGTCAAAAATGTACTTGTTTTTTGTACTTTATATTTTGGATAAGAAAATCTATGGCATGTTGTTGAAATGCTGCGACTTATTGATACTGCTAGGACAATATCTTATGCGGATAAGTCTATCAAACTTTTAGTGGAGTTTTAAAAATGAAATTTTTTTGAATTTTAAGTGTCGCTGACAGCAATTGAGCGTCGAAGAACCAAATGTCAATAATGCCAAAGGTGCAAGAAAATAAGCTTGTGAGTATGCATTTTTCAACCACACAGTGAATTTCGTTAGTTGTAAAACCAAATTTTGATTTTTTATCTCGCACGATTTTGTTCAACATGATAGATATTTAACCAACAGCGATGAAATAAAGGTAAAATTGCAAATCAAAACGCTACGTAGGCTTTCGCGAAAATCATGGCATAATGAGTGCAGGTAATGGAAATGGTTAAACCACTTTTCGTAGTGTGATGCACCTTTTACCACATTTCTCTCATTAAATCACCTACAAGGACGTCGTATACCATGAAAACCTTTCACTTTGTTCACTACAGAGATGTAAAACTTGAAAAGTTTTAAATATTATCTTTATTCAATAAAAACTGTAAATATTTTGTTTTTATAGGGATTTTTGGCGAAGAAGGTTGCATGATAGTTTTACCTAAAACAAAAACCTTCACTGAAGAGATTTTAGCTTTCACACATTTTGTTCGAAAAATCGTATGACTATGTAATATCTCTCTCAAGCTAGGTAGAAAGCATTTAAGTCCTTGGGTTGCAACGTCATGCTTGTAATATGGGGTAACATTAACAAATAATATCGAAAATTATCTAAATTGGGATCGAAGGGTTTTAAAAAAGGCAAAACTATCAAATTCGTTGTTTTTGATTAGCCGTCGAACACTTAATGTTGCTTGCATTCTTAATCCAAACACTTTTGTTTTGTTACCACGTGTGAGAACTAATTTCAAAGTGTGTAAAACTCACATGACAACGCCAGGGTTGATTTTCCATGTCCATCGCACCGGAAAGTCGTTGAAGTGTACAAGCACCGCAACCACAAGCCAGATGTCTCCAGGTTATCTTGCTTGAAAGGAGAACTTGCTTGAGTTGCTGTTTTCTTCCAGGTGGGACTCACGACAGAAAAAGTTATACAAGCAGTCGCCGCAATATATACCAGCAAACTAATTGTGCGCGAAGCTTGCATCTCGCAACGTCTCAGTTCTTCTTGCTGTATGTGAATATTAAGAGATTACGGTCTAGGTTCGACTGAAGTGGCAGCAAAAACAGAAATGGTTCTGTCTAAAGAATTAATGATGCTATCTTTATAGTTTATCCCATTTAAACAAACGTGAAAAAACATGATATTTTACAGTTGAATAATACCAAAACACAAAAATTGCCTCTTTTGCCACTCATGTGGAATGAAAAGATTTTTTTCTTATTTCGTCGACTGCTTCTATAATGATTTTACAATAAAATATTTTTTGCACAGCACCATAAAATGCTTACAAGTTGGTCGACCAGTGAAATGTTTGATTGTGCACTAATCTAAAGACTTGAAGCTCTTTTCAAATTTAACAATATTAAAGTTCACACCTACTTTTTCTAACCCCTAGCGCTGGGATATTTGTCTGCAGAAAACGTTTTACAATATCTGGAAACAATTGCAGAACAACTGCTGTACTGAGCGTGGAACCTTGACGCATCTAAATGTATCTGCTTGTCGTCACTATTTTATAAGTTGTGCACTGACGGTTTCTGTTAGCCTAGACCGCCAGACTGACATAAAACAGATTTCGCGTCATCCAGCAGGAGAGCAACTGAATGTCTCATGGTTTCATTTTATCGCTTTCAGGAGACCAAGCAGAAAGAAACATCCTAAAAGCTTTAAGTTGTTGAAAATGTAAGTTTGTGCAGAAGTCGATCTTAACTATTTCTCATAGAAAAGTAAAAACCGACGGACTGATGAGAAAAGCATCAGCGGTCAATCTACGCATTCCTTAAAATTGCTTCGAAACGTCACGATTCAGGAATGCTTACGTTAGAAAAATCTGCGCAAGCATTGAGACGTACTGACCTGTCTTGCAGCAGCAAGAATATCAATAAAATATCTAATTTCAGCTCTAAGGAAGTAAGTATTGCTTAACCTGTGACTCTCAAAATCAGCAGTTTGCCCCATTTGTATTTGTTTAACAGTTTGCCCACATTTGTGTTTGTTTATTTGACTGTAAGTGAAACTGACACATTTGACAGTTAATTATAATAGATATGTAGTTTCCACCGCTCAGTAACAGAATGTTTTCTGGTGTTTCGAGATCTTGCAATGCTGTATAACATCATCAGCACTTTTGCAACGCTGCAACACCGATACTATCGGGTATGATCATATTGTAACTCAAGAGTTTCTGTTTTCCATCGCGCAATTTCGTCATTAACCTTGTAAAATGGCTTGAAGCTTGGCAGTCAGTTGTTACTACAAACTGTGCTATCCAAAATGCACGAAAGTTTTGAGCTTGACAATATAGCCACATACTATTTGGACTACTTGAAGCAGAAACTGTACCTACTTCTTTTCACAGTCAGCATGCAATCGTTGATGACACGCACCCAACTTTAATAATGACATGCAGCAAGGGTAAGGAACACAGGTATTCTGCCAACTTTGAAGTATGATGCCAATTTTTGGGAAGGATAAAAGGTTCAATTCAAAGACATCTTCAGTTGTCACGGGAAATGAAAATCGGCTACAGTGACGCAAACATGACACGGTGAACGAGTCTTATAACAGAAGACTCAGCAGGCTTTTTTATCTATCCCGTTGGGACATGTACATTTGCTGATGTAGGTACAAACGTAAATGGCACAGAGTTTGTTGGGTGATAAATTGTAGCAACTTTTTGAGTTTGTGCTACTGCTATGCTTCCACTACCTCGCATCAAATCTAAAAAATCAAGTATTTGGTGACCGTAGCCGTTTCATTCGCCCCGCGTAATCAATGTTTAAAACTATATACAAGGTCTTACATTGCACAAATGATCTGCCGTTGGTTATCAGACAAGCCAGCAAAGTTGTGGTGGTTTAGCATTTCAAGACACATATTGTACATTTACTTTTGCAATGACAAGCATGACCTTTTTTCTTGCATAGATTTCATTCATTCAAAAACATTAATCAGCTAAGGCCTCAGAATTGATTAAGAAAAAAACTTTTTTTAATGTCATCATCATTTGAAAAATTATTAGTTGGGCTCAATTTACCCATATATGATAAAAGAACAAATTTGTTCGCAGAGGAGCAAGTTATACTTTTTTGAGTTTAATGTTCGAGTGTCTTGTTAAAAATAATGTAATTGGAGGTACTTCGCTATATTCAGGGGTTTTTAAGGTGTTTTATGGACCCCATTCGGGTCTCTAGAATTGAAAAATCTTGTCCCTAGAATCAGAGAAAATCGGGTCCCTACAGGTACATACTGGGTACCTAACATTTTCCTTGAAAAAACTGTTATATTCGAAAAGAATTTGGTGCCAAGTGGAATAGTGTTCGTAATAACCCGAGATAAAAGCTAAAAGGTTCGCCTTGCTTAGTGAATCCCTTCAACATTGCTTGAAATTAGCTTCTTTTGTGTTCACAATTTACGCAAGGTTTTTGGTCTTCATGGACTTTAGCAAGATTCTGTGACCCTTGTCTGTATTCAACTCGCACGGCAAACACGTTTTCACCACATTTATTATAAAACGAAGAACAATCTCTAACTATAAATATGCCCGTAACTGGGGCCGCAAGGGGGAAGAAGCCCCTTGAAAATTTTTTCGCCCCCGCTGGAAAAATATGTTGGACATAGTTTACAACTATTGGACGTAGTTTGGGTCCCTCTCAGGAAACTCTTCGCCCCTCCTGGTGTCCCAAGCTGGTTACGGGCCTGACTACAAAGCTTATAACTTCAAACAAGTTTTTCCACAAAGCCTGGAATTAATTCTCTCTTTAAAATCTGTCGTCATGTACAATTTATCCCTTCAACACACCTCGTCAGATTTACCAAGTCACCATGACGCCTCTTCTTGCAAGCAACTTTTCCTTCCATCAAAAAGACCATAAATCTACTGTCAAGTCTTCCCTTAGAGAAATATGGCAGTGTTACAATCTGACCAATAACTTCTACACTGTTAAACCTTTATTGCGTTACAGTTATATTTGTATAACACTATGGGACAGGCATTCACATGTGAATCTATCTATCATGCAAAGACAGCAAGTGGCATTTCCATACTTTTCCATGACACTGCTTGCTGCACTTCTCCGTTCAAACCGAATGGTGAATAACGTTCCATTTTCATCCAGGCCACATACCTTGACAACAAGCAATGGAAAGTCGAAGGTGGAGTGATCACGATTGCGTTTGTGTGTGCTCTTTCAATTCGTGGCGCCTGGGCTGCAGTCAACTGTAACTTGGACATACCACAAAGCTACATTAACAGTCCAAGGAGGGAAAATAAGCATCGCCAGTCTGAAAGGTCGAAAATATCGGAAAAAATAAAAGAAAGAAGCAGGACTTTCGCACTGGTATACTGAAACAAACGGCGCGCCGTTCATACAGAAAAGAACGCCGTTCATAGAAGTCAATGAACGGCGTACCGTTTATTTGCAATCGATTTTGATGAATTGCATTGTAATATTGCGCGGTTGTTCTTACAAGACTCTTTCACTTCTAGAAAACACACATTCCTGAACAGCAGGAAGATCCTCGTGATGACCAACGGGTCTGTCCGGCCACTTTATATCGGCTGCAAATTTTCAAGCCTTTTTTGTTGAAGCAGTACTCTCCGACCAACACGTCGCATGGCCTGATTGTTTGGTCTATCTATTTACTATTCGCAAAAAACTGTTTTTTGGAAATAAGTAACAGCCAATCTTGTGATACCACCAATGTCAGTCAAACGACAATACACAAAATCGGGCTACTTGCTGCTTCACAAAGGGTATCTTTGCCTTTCTGTTTAACGTGCTGAAAACACCACAACATGGACAGCCGCTCTAAATTTATCTGTCAACCATCGACCCATGTGTAGAAAAAGTTTGGAAAACATAGCGATTCTTTTTTTAAAAAGTTTCACGACCGAGGTTACCTGTAGTTACGTGAAACCGATTTTCTATTAAAAAAATTCGCTGATTGATTCGACTGCCTCCCCACTGTGGAGACTAATTATTGGAACGTGGATATGTGCAAGCCCTAATCACCGCACAGCCATGAAAGCAGAATCTAGTCGGGTATTTCCTCGAAAGCTTGCTCAAGCGCAGCAAACTATTTTATGGTTTGAAAGTATCACGTACCCTGGAGTGTTTACTTTTATTGAAACTGCAAAACAAGGGTTGCAATATGCACGAATGGCTATAATATTTCAAAGTAAAGCTGTGGGTAACTTGTTATTTGTTGGTTTGCTAGAAGTAAATGTAGGAGTTACACATTAAGGCAGGGGTTCCTAAACTTTCCCTGATCATGTACCCCTTCAGCATTTCGACAGATGAACATATGTACCCAAAAATTTATTGTGACAAAATATTTTATCATGACTAATCATAGATATATTTAACAATAAGCGTATAATGATTTTTGAAAATAAAATTCGCTGATACATGTATAAATACTTGGAAATAAACAATAGGCTATATAAATATATTTTTCCCTTCCATTGCTAACCTTAGATGTACTCCTTCAGATAGGCAAATATATCCCTAGGGGTACATGTATCCCAGGTTGGGAACCCCTGCGTTAAAGTATCGTCTACATTGCGGCGATGCAGCCTAGCTTTTTAGAAACGGAAACGAAAACAAAAGTTTTTTAAAGAAAAACCTACGTTCTTTCCAAGCAAAATTTTCAACATACAAGCGCCAGGTGAGCCATACAATGATCCACAACAAAAGCGATGCTCGGAAGAATAGACGAAAACTAAAGTAGACATCAACTGGTTTGAAATTCTATTGCAAACGTACTGGAAACAAGTCGCCAAATAAGCAATTTTATGCTAAGTTTGGCACAGCAGCATAAACAGCTGACTCTTGGCAGCATACATCTTGCTGAAGCTCTTGATAAAGGCTATCTGAAATATTCTTGAAGTATCTTCGTTTCACATACAAACTGCTCAGTGAAAGTGTATCGGCTGATATTATACCGTTGGAATGCGTATGAAAAATTCTTCTGTTGCTTTGTCATGGCAACATCGTTTTGATTGCTCAAAGCAAAGCTGTAATGGCCACTTGCGCTCAGTTTGTGAAGCACGAAATCCTACAGAGCACGCATTTAACGTAGCTAGATCAAACTTTGAAAATCGGTTCCAATCCAAAATGTTCAATTGCTTCTTATTATCATGAGCAACAAAATCGTGACATGCGTCGATGTTGACTGAAACCCTAAACCAGGATAACATATTTGCATTTTTGGGGAATCGTGCGCGGCAAACTTGTGAGTCTCGTAGCTTAAAATCTGGTTGACAAGCGTGCGATTCGTTTTGAAGAACTTAAACAAATGCCTAAACACCAAGAGTGGTTTTCGAAGTGATGGATGTGGTATTGTATGAGATGAAATACACTTTCCACGAATGTGAAGCAATGCAATGCACAACTTGTGGTTATGTTGATGCCAGCTATCGTCAGAGGTAGACATACAGTAAGTACTAACTCACTTTCAGACAGCCTGATAAGAACCAGACGTCAGTCGCCTGCCATTCAGGAGAAATGCTTCCGATTGATCTGGACAATTTCAGACGGCGTTTGATGAGAACGGGTGTTCATTAGTACATCTGTAATACTGCTGAGTTAATCAACTGGATGCCTAAAGGTAATCGAAAATGTATAACTAACACCCTTAAAGAATCCCTCCTGTTTTTGAAACAGATTTGTTGCGGGTTTGCTGCTTTTTACTTTCATCGAAATGATTTTGATATTGCAGCCACTTTTGACGTGCTGTTGGTCAAGTATCTCACAGTGTTTCCTCCTTTTATTATCTCTGGGTAGTTTTATCCTTGGGAATGTAGCAATTGTTCCAAATATGTAAGGCAAACTGTTACGTCTTCATTTTTAATTTCTCATCAGCATGTTCGTTTATGAATGTAAACGCTTTAGAGCTTACAAGCGCAATTAGCTTTTGTTATGCAGATATGCAGCGCAATGATTTATCTTGTTTGTTTGTCGGATCAGCTAAAACTGCTTGGCCTTACAGAATGGTTCTTTTGCGTACTTGGGAAGGAAAATCATTTTCCCTGACTACAATCCGTCTATTTGAGATTTGTTGTTTACTGTTAAATATGGGTTCTTGCTTTGCCTGGTTCTAACACTATGGAATAATTTTGTGGCAGTTACAATCACAAGTGCTTTTTACGAGCCCCCGTGGTAATGAACTAAGAAACTGCTAGATCGCAGCCTTGGATGTAGGATTTGTTTTGTTTCTAGCACTTTCAAAACTGTTAAAACTGTTTTTCTCTAGTTTATTAATTCTGACGTATTACACGTGTGTTTGATATGTTGCTCTGTTGCTCTGTTTTTCTGCAGTTACCGATGTAGTCTGGAGCTACTCTTTCAAAATTTGCTGTTTCTGTTGCTACCATCAAGTGATTTTCTAATCGACTATGATAGATAATTTGTAACAGAGGAGTGCCCAGACATATTTATTAATGCGGAAAGAACGCACCTACATGAAGTTCTGAATAACAGAAAACGCCTAAAACCGTCATCGTCTTTGTCTATATTTAAATATTATTACAGTACAGGGTGTTTCACAATTGTTGAAACAAAGCGATTGGGCGCAAATCCAGGATTTTAAATGATACCACAATGATGATTACATTTATTGAAAGGTGAAAAGATAACATTTTATAATCTGCAACTGTTTGTCCTCAAATCAGAAATAATATGTCAAGAAGAGTCCTAGAG
>Ga0210059_1015139_pt1 | contig 11310 bp, 4 predicted proteins | sample Ectturendosymbi2_FD_188042 | JGI IMG/M metagenome (GOLD analysis project Ga0210059, IMG submission 188042) | Ecteinascidia turbinata endosymbiont from Florida, USA - Sample 2 (SPAdes) (version 2) | ecosystem: Host-associated > Tunicates > Ascidians > Unclassified | place: Key West, Florida... | reverse complement strand
TTCTTGCATCGTGCTTTATTGTTCTCATTATGAGTCGTAAAGCTGTACTTTTGCTGCAGCGAATGAGCCAATGAACTTCATAACGTCAATAGCGCAAGGCCAAGCGGCCTCGCGAAATATTACCACCGGTCAGAACTTTCTGTTTTGATCGCTTCACAGTTTAGAATCAAATTGTTACCAGAATAAAAGTACGGCGATTCGAAGGCAGACTATCTGCAGAGAGCCCCCTTATTCGAAACGTGCGTTATTGGAAGAGGACATGATTAACGTAGCATGTGTTTTTAAAGTTTTGCAAAGCTGCGGTGCAGGTACGGCTTGCCGGAAAGTTTTTCGTCACAAGATTACACACTGTCTTCCTGTCACAAAGCTTTCGCTGTGGTTCGCACACGTTCGAAGCAACAAAACAACAACATGTCCACGATGCACAGATGGGTCTGCATAATTGCAACACTTTTTGGAACATAACTTTAACAAACTCCAATAACTTCATTCATATTGTGACACGACGTCACAATACTGCCAAGGGCTTTTGACCAAGTCCAACAAAGGATGTATAACTTCTAAGTACGATAACGCAACTGTAATCAAGACGAGAGATCCGATCGCTTCGTAAGTTTCCGCAAAGAAATCTGGACCATGCATGAGTCGACCAACCGTGCAGGCCATCAATATAATGAAAAATAGAATGAACTGAGCATCATTGCAAAGCGTGAGATAAAATTTCTGCATAGAATCTTCTTCATTAACTTCTTTCTTCAGCTGGGCAATCGCAGCCTCTTTCTCTCGACGTAGGTTCTCTTCTTCTGCATCGGATTCAGACTGCCATCTGACAAAATCCAATTTGAAAACGTGTGATTTTTTGACATTTTGAGGAATTAGCCTGTGCCAATATCCTTTTCCGATCTTCATCAATTTCACATCAACAAAGGTGGGTGAAAGTTTGTAAACACACTCGTCGTTGTTAATTTCATTGTAAAAGTCAAGTGAGAACTTGTAAAGGTTCCATCCTTTTGCACCACTACCCTCACCTTGAAATGATATGGATTTTTCAGTAAGGTTGATCTTTGGATTCTTAATATCTGAGACCAACACTTTCCAACTGATTTTTTTTCACACTGTGCCCACAAAACGGTAGGAACAAAAGACTTGACATCGAAACCGTTAGGTTCCATTTTTTCTGTTTTTAACAAGAATATTTTATTTTTTGGTTAACAACCTTTCATCAAAAATGTGACAACTTATCTGCTAAAAAATGGTCTCTTCGAGGACTACACTTTGGGATAGCTTTAGGATACGGATAGTATCATTTCAACCAAAACAGGACTCGGATCGGATACGGATATCATTTTCCAAACACAGGATAGGATCGGATATTAAAAATCCACTATCCGATCATCTCTGCTGGGTGGGCGGGGCTGCAAAATAGCTGGCCCGCGCCATCTCTCATTTCACAGTACGCTCCGTTTTTTTTTCGTTTTTATATAGTGCGCACTAGATTGTTTCGACGACGTCAGTGTTTTGCCAAACGATTGTGTTGCTAGCTGCACGTGTTCATGTCAATGTGAACCAATGTTGCCACTCGTTGGGAAAAATCCCTACAGTAGGGAATTTTAGGATTTTGTAGGGAGTAGGGAATCCCTACGGGAAAAATCGCAATTTTGTAGGGATTTTTGTGTTTAGAATTTTTATCGCTTTGTTTCTAACTTTGTGACACTTCACGGACGTGTTTGGTCAAGAATTTATTATTAGTACGCTTGCAAAACGCACTGGAAAATCAAATGCGTTTTTGCCACTTTAAAAGGCAATAAAAATAAATCCTAATGGCAGTGCCGGATTTAGGGGGGCCCAAGGGGCCTGGGCGCAGGGTTTGTTTGCAGACGCTATTAAATCATCGGTCGTCCAAACGGCAGTATTTCACTTGAATACTGTTTGATATTGGGACGAAACAACTATTACACTTATTGTTTTCCTGAAAGTCGGTCAAGTATCTCAATCCAGTAAATGCAAGGTCATGCCACATAGAACGCATTAGCTTACGTCTTTACTCGTTGCTGGTAGATTTTTCGTCTGCTTCACTAAGATTTGCACAGTACAGGTCGCATATGAGTAGCATTGTTAAGTAGGGCTACCACCATACGTCCTCTTTTTGGAATACATGTCCATCTTTTTGTGAGAAATGAAATAATCTCCGAGGACATTAAAAAATGCCAAAGAAAATGCTCTCCTTTTTGCATTTCTTATTTTTATAGTTATAGTATAATCAGTGGCGTAACCAAAGGTTTGAGCCAGGGTGGTAAACTTAGATAAAAGGGACCCACTGGCCATTGTACCGTGTTCACTTGTCAACACTTAGATAAAACTTGAGAAATGATGGTGAATCCGGATGTGGATGGCTAAACTAAAATGCTAAATAATCCGAAAAACACATAAAAACAAGAAAACCAAAATATAATGCTGAAACCAAAATATAAGTTAAGTGGGAGACCAGTTTTTCACAGTTAGGTTGCCAGGAGGCAATTCGCCCCTCTGCCCCACATTAGTTACGCCACTGGCTATGATATATTGTGTTTACATGCAATAAGCTGTCCCTACTCAACTGCAACAAGATATGAGCTGGTGGCATAGCTTAGTTTATGGGAGGGCTTGCAAGTTGTCTAAATAATCTATGTTTTGATTGAGTTAATGGTCGGCTGGAAAGGCGGGAATGCTTTCATATTAATCGTTACCTAACAGTGGTAAATCATTTTTCAATATCTCAATGAATTTGGCATTAGAGTGCAGAATTCTGACTCCATAATACTGTACTAGCTTTGCTGATGAACTGTGATAAGATGATCATTGTATTGCAATAGCTTGTGTAGTACTTTGTAGTAATACTAGCTAATCAGTAATGCTAATAAATTAAGAAATTCGTCAAAGTATCCCTTTTTCAGAAAAGGAATAAATGATTTTGAAGCTGAGTGAATTGCGTGTGGTTGCATTTACAAAGTTCGCAACAGACAGTGAAAAGGCTATTGTAACTGGATATTGAGTACCAAAAACATATTGCTCACAGCGTAACCAGGTGGCTATCACTTTATTCTAGTTTGCCAAGGATGCTTCAAATGTACCCAGCTTCACATTCACACTTAATTTCCATCCACAAGCCAACTGTTGTTCTGAAACGTTTTTTTCTTAATTCTCTGAACGAACTCTGTTAAAGACATTAAGACATTTGCAATCATTTCTGGTTGCTTTTAATGAGGAAGTTAAAATTATGAAAAGTTCAAGGCATCATTTGTTGAGACGGAAAACCGAAGAACATGTTGTGGCAGACTTAGATCTACGTATCGATGAAAATAGATTTAGCTTAACCAGCAGTGTAGTAGCAGAAGAACGTCAAGATGTATCATCGAAAAACACGATAGATGAGATGGCTGACACTATCACTGGAGATATCGGTCTCTGGGCCCTCTGGTCAGCCAAATATACCAGAAAAAATGTGGGAATATTGGTTGAAATATAAAACAGGTTCTCTTTGACATTGTGATGAAAAGTCATTTTTAAAGCATGCATGATGATGTTCTAAAACACAGAAAAGACAGAAACTTGTCATAGAAATGTACCACAAGTCTTATTCGTCACCAAAACCACAATGGCGAAGTAGTTGTCAGAAACTGGCTTTGATTTTCTCCTTCACAAACTTGTGTTAAATGTTTCACTTGTAGACTGATGTGCACTGACACAACTAAATGAGCGCATTTCCTTATTAGAAATGGAGTTTTCGACTGGAAGTAAGCTGTTGAGTACCTGAGGAGCCACAAGCATTCACTAGAACATGTAGATGCCACGATTACATGTAGTCGCAGATGTAATTAATCACTATGAAGAATTGATGCAGAACCAGTCAGGTCAATCAATGCGAACAATATCAAAAATCGCCTCTGTCTGCAACGTTTGGTTTCTGTCATAAAGTTTATTGCTAAGCAAAGACTGGCGTTTTGAGATGATGAAAATGCTGGATTGCCCAGAAAGTTTTTCCAAACAATTCTCAAAACTTATTTCAAGCAAATGCTAAAAAATAGAAGATGTGATGCTTCTAGCAGCTGATTTGCAACAGTTTCACAAATCGCTAATTATTGTTAAATGCCATGTTGCATCATAAAGTTTTGTAACTGTTGAGTTAAACAAATGTGACGTCACAAGATTACGTCATAAATATTAATGATATGTGGAAATACTAGTGACTTCATCGATCATCCCCTACCTATACATTTTGTATCCGCACATGGGGCCACCCACCATGCCTGGGCCCTAGGCCTCCCACCATCTAAATCCAGCGTTGCCTAGTGGTACTGGGTTATTTTTGATGCAAGGATGGCAGTGTGGCCAAGTTTTCTGGTGGCTAGAACTGCTTTCTGCTGAGTGAAAGCCAAGGCTTAACCTATTTAGTGTAGCCCAGTCTATTCCAATTTAAGGACTGCAGTACAATCACAATACTAGTGAAAAGAACAGTCGTAATGCAATGTCAATGTGTTTGTAACTGCATGACCTAATGCACTGCTGAGGTTGAAAGAACTTTCTTCTGCTTGAATAACAATATTGATAAAAACAAGCTGAGGGATTGTCTGGCTGTGTGCACTTTGGAAGCAACAATTATTAAGTCTAGTGAGAATTTTTCAGGTGACTTTGAAGTCAACCAAAGTCTTATGCATTTACAAATTACATGGCGAACTAAAGGAAAACATTTTGAAAAATTGAAATTCTGAAGCTGTTGGTGCTATCACTAATGAGAATTTTTCCATGTTAACTGCAACCAGCTGGAAAGTTGCTAGGGATTATTCTTAGATTTATTGCCAAAGGTGCTGGCTAATTTTAGAAGACATTGAGATGATTTTTTTTTGAAAAAAATTGACATGTGGTTATGCAGTGGTGCTTTCTGTAAACTTGTGTTCATTTTATACATGTAATTTTGATGTTGCACTCCTAATTATGCAATGTATATAGTACGTCGTGTTCCAAGGCCAGATGTTGTAGCTAAAGATGACTGCGTTTTTTGTTTCAGCTTGTGTAGGGAAATGTTGGGATTTTTCATTCTTATTGTAAAGAAAACGTGTTAACATAGAGTGGCAACATTGATGTGAACATTTAGCTCTTGGCCAATGCGGTGGATTGTCAGTTGTCACTGAATTGTTTTCACCCTTCTCGATACATTCACAAGCAGTTCTTATCAGTAGTGTTATGTCGGAGAGTAATTTTGTGTTTTAATTTTCGTGCAGTAAAAACTCTGTTGTCCCTTGTCGCAGCGACGCATACAGAAGAGCCAAGAAGTCTAACTCAAAAGCCTATGGTTAAAAAGTATAGGTATGGGACGCAACAGTTGAGGACACACCTTTTCTCATCAGTGCCACAACAAAAACAGTGCAATTCAAAGAGGCATTGCAGCAACAGAGACTGCAAAATGCTGAAAATACAATGACCCCCTAAACAACTGCTTTCAAAGGCAGTCCGAAAGTGAAAACACTGGTATGTGTACAGTACTGTACGGCAAGTCCATCGCACTTTTTTGAGCAACCTTGCATAGCACTGGGCGGATCTAGCCCATAAGGTTAAGGGAGGCGATTTCAGTAGTATTTGGTAGTCAAGTGTTATTACAGATATTGTTTTCTGAATTATATTGCGAATATTGTTTTCCAAAGGTGCCTTGTAAAAGGCAGAGCTCCGTAACTAGCGGAGCTTGGTTGCAGAGGTTTGATGACGTAACCAGAGTCACTAAAACCGATATTTTGCATTGAGCAGTGAGAACTAAACAGTAGAAAAAATGTACTGCAAGAGGTGACATTACACTACGGTAAAAAAAATATATTTTGAAGTTTGATAATTTTGGTTATCTGAGTTTCGCAATGGTTTGGGGACTAAAAAATAGGTTTCAACATTTGTGAATGTATAACATTTTTAAACATCGCAAACTTCCATGCATTCCATGTTTGGGGGAAACGCGTATTAAGTTGCAATGATACAACATTTTTCCTTCACTTTTTTTCATTTTTTGCTTTTGCAATGCAACTTTTTTCCACTCCGGTTACGTCATCAAACCTTTGCAACCAAGCTCCACTATATATGGAACTCTGCCTTTTACATGGCACCTTTTCCCAATTGTACAAAATCATAGTAAATAAAGTAACTTTTGTTGGTTTTATCCACCCATGTGCAGCAGTCAGGATAGCTAAAAAAGGGAAAGCAGAACAATACTGCACAGGAAGATTTACAGAAAGTGTAGAACATGCGGAAGACAACAAAGCTTATAGAAAATGCAAATATTTGGAAAGTAATAGCCATTCATTGAAAGGAAGCAAGTGGTGGGCAGCAACACTGGTTAATATGGTTAGGATGGCTAAAATAAGATCAAGCTTGCACACAGGCCAATTATGTCTGGCGATCCCAAGGAGCGAGAGTGGTTCCGCCTGTCCCGACTCCTTAGCTATGGTCAGGGAATGCTGCTTGTTATATTTTCTCCCCACTACGAAAAGTAATTTGTAATGCATTTTGAAAAGTAAAAAGATGATTTAAATCATTGCTTATTGTAACAAGAGAATTTCTGTTGGTATTGGTGACTGTTGGTCCTTTTAGCCGTTCTGGACCGCAAAAGCCTCTTCAGTGGCTTGTGCAGTTTTGGCCATAACTTTCTAGCTGATAGTTCTGAAAAAAGCTAATTGAAGCATCAAATGATGCAAAAAGTGTTGCACTTTTGATTAACACCTTCAGCTTCTCTATGCTTAAGTGGGTTTCTAAATCAAATGATTCGTGGGCTTGTATTATCATGGTCACATTATTACGCCTCTGCAAGCAGTAAAGTTGCTTGATACAAAACTAATAACTTGAAGACGTCTTGCTCATTTCAACTCAAATTTTCTGGTAAGATGGGTTGGAACAAAAAACACATTTGTGTAAAATTTGGTTGCAAATGACCAAGCAGTAAATCACAATAAAACTATTGTGTTATATGCAATAGCTCAGCTCACCACTGCACCAGACTTGTTTGTGTAAACGCATTGCTAGCCATCATGGCTAGCACATGGCTGCCATGTGCAGCAATAGCAAAGCTACATAACTCATATGATGCAAACCTACATAACTCATACAGTTCTTGCTCAATTTACCGGAAATTTTCAGAGATAATACGCATAGGCATGAAGAACATCCTTGTAAATTTTCTTCGTAAAAATGAGTATGAAAAAAGTTATCGTGTTTTACGCAACAATTGATTACACCAAGCTGTTTTGGAAAAAGTGTTGTAGCCTAGGCTTAGCAAAACTCAAAGGGTTTACTCAATTAACCTGAGATTTTGTGGAACAGGACTTTTTGGTCTGGCTGTTTTGCTCATGGAACATTTTGGTCACTACATTACTGTACATAAACAACTGATTGCATTTGTTTATTGAAATAATTATATGGGCAGGCAAAATGTCACGCAAGCTAGTGATATACCAACTCCCTTTTGAGGATTCATGATTGCAATTCAATCTGTATTGTAATTATGAGTTTGAAGTATTTGTATTTAATTGCAAAATGTCGGTAATGATTAAATTTGCTTGCTGATGATAATGAAAATCATATGTTATTGTAGTTCTTTAAATAAAACCTTTTATTGATTTAAGTGCACTTGCGTAACATGTAAGATTTCATAGTTTGACCAAAATGTCTTGAGACCAAAATGGTCAAGACCGAAAAGTCCTGTGACCGAAATGGCCAGACTGAATCGGCCTAGACCAAAACAGCTCAGACCAAACCGGCCAGACCGAAAAGTCACGTACCTAAAATTTTTAGGACTAATGCATTTATTTATATGAAGTACATCCGTGCCAAATTTTGTTGCAAAAAAACAAGTATGAAAAAAGTTATGAGCAATTGATTGCAGGAATACATGCTCTTGTTTCCTGGTGATGGCATGTAAGAATGAATATTTTCATATGTGTTGGAGCTAAAGGTATTAAAAAGAATTGGGAACTTTTGAATAATTTGTATTTTTGACATTGTTGCCGTAAGGTAGATTTTCCCTTCAACACTTTGGCACCCAGGTTAATTCAAGCGGTTCGCAAAACAACAGCTGGATCGCACATGGCTTTGCGCGGGAATATCTCTGCTCCTGTAAGGTTACGGACCTGGTCAAAGTGTCAAAAGACGCGGCAAGTCTTGTGGTTTGCACTCGAAAAAAAATTTTTGGTTGGGGGTTGCAGATTTTTGTGAGTAACGTCATAAGTGGAGGACTTTTTGACCACCTTGGCCAACTTCACCTGGCCCTGGGCGCCAGCCGTTAGAAGGTAGTATTTCGCTGAAGTTTTTATTGGTAACTAGGCTACAATCCAAGTCTTTTGATACTTTGTATGACTTGCTGGGGTTTTGGGTTCAAAAGTTATGATCTAAGTTAGTAAAATATTTTGAGTAATTAGATAATTAATTAAATTGTTTATTTTAGATCATAACTTTTGAACCCGAAACGCTAGAAAGTCTATCGAAAGCTCCAAAGACTCGGACTCGAGCCTAGTTTCCAACGTAAACTTCAGCAAAATACTTTGGCCCACGGTTGGGCCCTAGGCCAGGCAATATGAGCCAAAATGACCCAAAAACTACTTCACTTTTGACGTCACTCGTAAAAATCCACAACCCCCAACCAAAAAAAATTTTTTTGAGTGCCATCTAGAAGACTGTTCCATCCATTTGAGCCCTGGAACAGCTCTCTAGTGCAATCGGCGGAGGAGCTAAGGCGTTGGTAAGGCAACTGACAACTGTTGGTTTTAGGCCGAAATCGAAGTACAAATATATCGTACCCAGGTTCTCAAAGTGTTAACCCGGAAAAGACTGTGAGCCACTTATCACTTACGTGTCCAGCCTGTTTCGAGGATTTCACACGAAAACAATGAATCGCACGTGGCTTTGCACGAGTGTAACTCTGGGTACAGAGCTGTTCAAAGGCTCAAAAGACTCGGCAAGTCTCCTAGACTGCACTCGAAAAAAAATTTTTTGGTTGAGGGTTGCGGATTTTTTAATGAGTGACATCACAAGTGGAGGTCTTTTAGGCCACCTTGGCCCACTTTTCCTGACCCTGGGCGCAAACCATTAGATGGTAGTATTTTGCTGAAGTTTGTATTGGAAACTAGGCTAATCTGAGTCTTTTGATACATTGGATGACATGCTGGGGTTTTGGGTTCATAAGTTATGATCTAAAGTAATGCAAATATTTAATTCACTTGTGAATTAGATAATTAAATTGTTTATTTTAGATCATAGCTTTGGAACCAGGAATGTTAGAAAGCCGATAAAAGGCTCAAAAGACTTGTATTCGAGCCTAGTTTCCAATGAGAACGTCAGCAAAATACTTTGGCCTAGCGGTTGAACCTTAGGCCAGGTAAGATGAGCCAAAATGACCCAAAAACTACTTTACTTATGACATCACTCACAAAAATTCCACAACCCCCAACCAAAAAATTTTTTCAAATGCACACTAGAAGACTTGACGAATCTTTTTAGGGTTTGAACAGGAACAGCTTTCTAACGCAATTGACAGAGAGCTATGGCATTGGTAAGGCAACCAAAAACTGTTGGTTTTAGGCTGAATTTTCAGGTACGATATATTCGTAGACCAACAGTCAACGTGTTAACACTTTCGCACCCAGGTTATTTCAAGCAGTTCGCGCAAAAACAGCTGAGTCGCACGTGGCTTTGCACGGAAATTTCTCTGGTCCGGTAAGTGCTACCGATCCAGTCAAAAGCTCAAAAGACTTGGCAAGTCTTGTAGTTTGCACTCGAAAAAAAATTATTTGGTTGGGGGTTGTGGATTTTTTGTGAGTGACGTTATAAGTGGAAGGACTTTTGGGCCACCTTGGCCCACTTCACCTGGCCCTGGGCCCAAACCATTAGATGGTAGTATTTCGCTGAAGTTTTTATTGGAAACTAGACTACAATCCGAGTCTTTAAGATACTTAGCATGACCTGCTAGGGTTTCAGGTTCAAATGTTATGATGTAAAGTAATAAATACATTTGATTAAATAGCTAATTAGATAATTATTGTGTTAATTTTAGATCATAACTTTTGAACTAGAAACGTTAAGAAAGTCGTTCAAAGACTCAAAAAACTCAGTCTCGAGCCTTGTTTCCGATGAAGACTTCAGCAAAATACTTTGGCCTAGTGGTTGGGCCCTAGGCCAGGCAACATGAGCCAAAAAGGTCCAAAAACTACTTCACTTATGACGTCACTCATAAAAAATCTGCAACCCCCAACCAAAAAACTTTTTTCGAGTGCAGACTAGAAGATTAGCCAGTTCATTTGAGCCCTTGAACAGCTCTCTAGCGCAATCGGCAGAGGAGCTATGGCGTTGGTAAAGCAACTGAAAACTGCTGGTTTTAGGCCGATTTCAAAGTGCAAATATATTGTACGCCGTATCTCAAAGTGTTAAGGGTTTGAACAGCTCTCTAGCACAATTGTCAGCAGAGATGTTCCCGTGCAAAGACGCGTGCAAAGCAAACTGCTGGATTTTAGCTTCAACTGTACTGATAGCTAAGGTGCTAAATTAGAAATGAAAGAAAACATAGGTATAAAAATTAAGGCATTTGGCACAAGAATGATTGTAGAAAAGGATATATACTCTGTGCACATCACTTCTCTTGCATTTTTATAAATATCATTTCATAATGACTGTATGCAAAATATGTGATGAGCCCAAGTAACGCTGTTGACCTGGAGTCGCACCTGGTGAGATCAATATTAGGATAGAAAGTAAATTTCTTCCTGTGTTCATTTGTTCTATCGTTATTCATCCATGAACAAAAACTTAACTTAATAAATTACAATATATATATTAGAGATTGACCGAGGCCAATATTTTGGGTTTTACCGATATATCGGTATCGGCCTCAATAGGAGTTGACAAAACGCTGTTATATTCCTTACGCATCCAGACAACTTGCGCAAGAATGCACAACGAAGCAAGTCGAGACAGTTATCTTACAACAACGCTAGCAGGTGCGGTTTCATAAACAAACAGACAAAATTAACCATGGAGTGTGCGTCGGTCATCGCAACCGAAACAAAAGCATCATGGGTCAGTTTCTCATTGCTTGAAGCCACCACGTGCAGGTGTTGTGTACGAATAAACTCCCGTTGTACTTTCGGAAGTTTTTGCAGCACTAAAAGTTTGACTGGTACTTAACACTTTGAGAACCGGGGTACGATATATTCGTACTTTGATTTCAGCCTAAAACCAGCAATTTCAGTTGCCTTACCAACGCCCTAGCTCCTCCGCCGATTGCGCTAGAGAGCTGTTTAATGGCTC
>Ga0210059_1015138_pt1 | contig 11310 bp, 6 predicted proteins | sample Ectturendosymbi2_FD_188042 | JGI IMG/M metagenome (GOLD analysis project Ga0210059, IMG submission 188042) | Ecteinascidia turbinata endosymbiont from Florida, USA - Sample 2 (SPAdes) (version 2) | ecosystem: Host-associated > Tunicates > Ascidians > Unclassified | place: Key West, Florida... | reverse complement strand
AAAAAACTTTTAGAAAAGCTAGAAAAACAATATGGCATTAGAGGATTGCCATTGAAATTATTTGAAAACTACTTAGCTAATCGAACACATTTTGTAAGTATTGAGGATATTCAATCACAAAAAGCTAGTATAACATGTGGTGTTCCACAAGGTTCAAATCTAGGGCTTTTATTTTTCTTACTATATGTAAATGATATTACACATGTCTCAAAATTTAAAACAACTTTATTTGCAGATCATACAGTTCTTTCTTTTTCAGCAAAATCAGTCAGTTATCTCTAAATAACAATAAAACATTACATGCTGATTACAAAACAAAAAATACCTCTGGACTTTGACATGAACATTAGCATTGATAATCATATTATATCCAAAGTTGACAATCTTAATACTTGGGAGTAGTATTAGACAACAGGCTAACCTGGAACTCACACATAGCTCAAGTGAAAAAACAAATATCCACAAGCCTGTGGAGCTCTTACAAGGCTTAGACATTACCTTCCCATCAATTCTTTAATAACAGTATATTATGGTCTAGTCTTCTCTCATCTTCAATATGGAATAAGTAGCTGGGGTTCAGCATCAACGTATTTACTGAAAACAATAAAAACAATACAGAATAAAATTATAAGATTACATTTAGTTCTTATAGATCAAATGCTGAAAAACTGTATGCACAGCTCAAAAATTTAAATCTAAATGACATTTATAAGTTACAAATAGCAAAATTGATGCATAAATTTAAGCTTGTTTTTTAACTATTTATTCACAAAGTTGGACAATATACATTCATATAATACTAGACAGAAAACATTTCAAGAATATATAGTTCCCAGAAAAAGATTGGCAACTGCACAAAAATCTCTTGCTTATATAGGTGTTAAGATTTGGGAATCTTTAGATCAAAATTAAAAAGTACAACCTTTCTACATTTTCAAAAAGAAATGCAAGTTACACTTCTTAAACCAATATTAACCCGTGTCAATTATATGCTACCTTAAGTATTCCCCATTGTCATAATAAAAATTTCTGATGGTACAAACCTTAAACCCCATTAACATTGCACTATCTTATCTAACTAGAAAACCATCTGGTTATATTAGGTACTTCGGGAAGATGGAAATATGAAATCAAAATTATGAGTTTGCTTGTTTATTTTATCTTGTTTGTTTGTTGTTTTTTGTGTGTGTTTGTTTCCAAAACAAAATGAAAAAAAGTCACATGAATGTAATGGGGTGAAGCCTATGGGATGTATATTGCCTTCATTTTTGTCCAAAGTCAAGGCCCTGACACCTTAAAGTTTTTTTTAAGCAACAAAAGTTTTTCAAACTTTTTCGAATTGAAAGCATTGATTCTTTGTGTGCACACAATAATAATTTGGTGCAAAAATGCATTGTTTGTGACCTTTACAGCATGCAATATTATCTGCGATCTTTGACAAGCAATGAAAACTAGCTCAAAGTATTTCCTTTCATAGATACTCACATAGACAAAATGGTAGATCACAGTTATACATTTTGCATCACAAATGCAAAACACAAGTTCTGTATTGAAAGTTTGAATACCTTGTCACAGTTTGAAATAAAGCCACTCAATTGCAATCAACTCAGTCACTGTATGATGTATTTAAAAATTGAAATGTTTTCATTTCAGGAAGCGGCTGACTTCACTGCCTGGTTAATGTTAAGAAATTAAATCTGAAATGATATGCAATCATCAGTAGAGGCAAAATTATATAATATATACCATAGTTTGTTGCTGAGATAAAACTTGATTGCCCAGTTAATTCTTGTTGCTGTAATTGCAGCAAGTTGTGCTTGCAAAAGAACATCAACAGCAACAACATGACAAGTCGACTAAATCTAAAGATGCAGCTACAGCGTGATAAGGTAAGTGTTTTTTCATTCAGTTAAAAAATTTATAACCACTGCATTTAAAGCAAGATATGAATCATGTTTTCTAGTTTTTATCTCAAACAGCTGCTTTTTAGAGTTCTTAAGTGTTAAATAGAATAAGCCGTTGTGTTTTGGGTGAGTATTTTCATCAAGAGTTACTTTGCAACTGGGTGGCATGTGATAAACCTACACATGCCAAACAGTTTTGTTTTAACTTATTACAAAATTATGTCAAAGAATGATTGGCTGCCATGTGCAAATGAACCATACTCATATCTCATGTTGCTCTATTCCTACACGTTTAAAAAACGATGTGAAGCAAGTTTCACATTCAAAAATGCATTTGTTTATGCGCCTGGCTGATTAGTTTTTAACATTTTGAAAGCTTGCTGTTTTATAGCAATGAAGTAGAAAAAAATTGCTAGCTGATTCTGTGGAAGGCAGTGGGAATTTGTTGCTGAGATTTGAAATACTGAATTGTTCCTTTAGCATAAATGGAAAGATATGTAGAAAAGTACAAGTTGGAAACTTTCTACTTGTTTTTAAATCACTAGTACATTGTTCACACAATTAAACTGAGGTAATACATCTGAGACTTAGCAGTTTTATCTAAAAAATAATTGTTCGTGTGAAATTGCTAATTGTGTCATGTTGAAACGTCCAGAGACAAACCAAATTTCATGAAAAAACTAAAACCATTATGTTTATGAATTTCGTGTTTACATTGTTTTGCAACGTGGTGTTTCAACACTAGAATTTTTTCATACTTTCAAACTACCTAAAATGGGCACGTGCGTCAACTGATTTTGTAACAGATCTAAGCTGTATTTCCCACATATATTTAGTCAAAATTGTGGTAAGGTAGAAATGATGCTGAAGTTTGTTCCACATAATCACCAGTGGTGATTCTTCAAAACGAAATGAGTAAACGATCGCAAACGCAATCTTCCTGGCAAATGCATAAAGATCTAAACAACCAGCATTTAAAAGACCCAAAAACAGGTCAGTTATTGATCCGACAAAGAAGTTATCGTAGTATTTCGGCACGTTTATCAAGTTTCACTCATTTGGTAGACTATCACGATTTCCGCAAACTTTTGCACACGTTACGTTGCCTGCATAACACCCTGCGCAGTGCGCATCACACCTGTATCCGGGGAACCTGGTGGAACACCTGAAGTGCGTCGATTGACACGCCTGGCAGTTTCAGGGAGGCACGTGGCTACTTTCGCCATTTTTAAGGCAAAAAGTTGCGCAAATTTGGCTATGTCTAACTTCATTAAAATTGTCATAAAATTTCATCAGAAAAGATTGATACACAGCGAAAATACGAGAACTTCAACGTCTGGAATGCGTCAAGTGATGTGGTCAGCCGCTATCCTAGTATTAAATATGAAAGTGTATTTCTCATTTGTCACATGGCTAGCAAATGTAATTCAAATAAAAGGTCAGGCAATTCGTTTTGTTGGGCGTCTTCAGCTAATCATAAGTTTTCAAGCATGTGGAATCCTATCCTGTAACAAAAGCAAACTTTTCAGCTTATCCCAATTTGAGTATCTTCTACCAAGAGCTCAAACTTGTTGATATTAGCTGAGACACACTGCAATGTTTCAAAATCTTTGCATTACGAATTGTATCTTTGTTTATAATTTCATAGTTCCAATGTTTTGAATTTACAATTAAAATCTGACGCTTGATCTGTTGCTGCACATGGCTTTGAATTTTTGACGTGGCTTCCTAATGTCATATGAATGTACAATTGTTGTTTTCTTGCTTGTTTTCGCAAAATCTTCGAAAAAGAAAAAAATAGCGTTTGCTTCGTCTGTCACAGACAAAATCCTTGTTCTCAATTATTGTAATGATCCCTACAAATCTCACCAACTGGTTATTTATTGTTTTTTCGTTTCATGGATTTTTTTTATGTCGCCCCTTGCTTTTAAACCTATTTAAAAAATGTGATTGTGTATTTAACATACCAGCATCTTACACGTGACACGTGTTTCTGGTGGTCTGCAACACTTCCTACCGTGTATTTCTTGCAGGCACTGCAGGAAGACATGCAGCTGCAACAGAATCGCGCTGTTAGTGAGACGTCTACTGCCAAATCTGCAACATCGGCGATAAATTTTCCAACCATAGCGGTAACTACGCCACAGTTGCCATCTGAAGTCCTCAAGGTAATTTCCCAAATGGATTGCAAAGTGCGGTATGGATTTCAGTAGGTTGATGCGGTGCTGGTGATGTAAGATCAGGATCGAGAAGTTTTGATGAGATAAGAGTAGTTTCGAAAAATACCCTTCAGGTTACCATTCGTAGTGAACGGTCTTATAAGTACCACTATCACTTTACCTATAAATTCATGAAGTTTGAAAATAACTTCAAAACTAATTAGTTTTGTCAGTGGTTTGCCAGCGGATTCCGAAAACCGTTGTCCTATCCGAATTTTTGTTTGACTGCGTATCTAAAAGCGTTTGATTATGATCGTCAACGTAACTCATCCTGCAACGACATAATAATAATATCTTTGTCTTCGGCACAGTCACGCTTCCTATCATGTTTAAAAAAAGAGCAAAGGCAAACCCGGCGGCGTATTGATGCAGTTTTTTACGCAATGAAGCTCGATTATTCGCTTCCAAAAGAAATTTCACCTTTGCAAGTGAACAATATTTTTCGTAATCCAATTTTTTCAAGTATCGGTTTTTCAGTTTTTGTCTGGGCGTCGTCAATTTCTGGCTCCAGCGGTCTAACGGTGAAGGGACGTTCGTCTTCCTTACTTTCTGTAAATTTTCAACGCTTACCCACACACAAAAGAACGCTGCCAGAAATTGCTCCGTCACTTTAGCCATACAGCCGCCCAAAGCTTGGCGACAAGTCAAGTTCTTCCCTTCTTCGCGCACCACGTCGATTGCAAATATTTTTCGACGACGTACAGAATATCTGTGCTTTACGGTTTCACTACTCGACGAATACAGTTCGAAAATAATGAATTGCTCACGAATCGCAAGAGATTGTCCCGTCATGGACCATGTCCTTGGATTACGTCAGCGCTCAGCTAAGGATGATTTCTTCAAGCAACGTGTGCGGTGCACTACCAATGATGAACAAACCATGCGACTTCCCGCAGATCTGCGCTAAATAAAGGACATTGTGCTATATATGTAAACCAAACTTGACATTGCTGGCATCGTATCTTTAACAGGGTACAGCTTTTATGGGTTACATGCGAGGTGGCATGCCTTGATTTACGCATGCTAATTTTCCAATTATCGGAGAGAAAAGGACATGTGACCCTCGCTGATATGAGACATTGGGAATGTTTGCATTGTTTTTGTTTCAGTATTTTCACTATAAGTTACACCTTTTTGCCAAGCCAAGTACAAACATGTTTTCGTACAACATATGCGAACAGTTGCAAATGAGTGAAAACGTATTTTGAAGCTGAAAGGTTATCGTATTGTCGAACGGTTTCGCTTTAATGGAAGGTTCAGAAAATCTTTGATTATGGTACGTTCTTTACAGTTAACGTGAAGTTGTCAGGTCTGCGAAAAACTGTTATTTTTATCTATGGATTAATTTAGCAGTACTTTCAACTTACCGGGCACTTGCAGCTTAACTTTTGTTCTAGTGCAGTTGCTGTAGCTCATCAGACTAGTCCACTGGTTCTTCTGACATATCTTTCAAGATGTGCGCTGTTGTTGAATCCACTGACGCCAATCGTCATGCAGTTGTTTACCACTATACTGTGACAAACTTTCTGATGAATCAATAACTCGTCGACCTTTAATCGTTGTGCGATCCGGATTTAATTCCATGTACGACTCAATCTGTAAGCGAGCATTAACGTGGTTAAAAAGTGTTTCGACAATTTGCATAGCTGAGTGCTGCGATGCTTTCCAGGGTCTTTGCCATGGCATTTTCGTGCGTTAGATGTCGCTCGTGGTCCATAACAGGAGCTTTTCACTGATTTCCGTCCCTTAGGATGCGCGCACCGTAAACAATGGTGGGCGCACGTATTAAAGTAGCGCAACAAGACGACAGCCAAGTTCGTTTAAGAATAATGAAGAGAAATAAGTCTTGCTCGGTGATATTCGGACATAAAAGTGCTTGAAAAATTTTTTTTGTGATTCAATGAAAGAAAGGCAGGCATCTTCATTCCGAGTGCATCGTACTGCAAAAGTTTGTTAACCACGTGATTATCAAATAAAAAGGGTAGTTTTAAAAAAAACATAGGCGTTATTGTGTCATCATTGTTATTCCAAAGACAAAGCTGTGTGCGTGCTTATGCGAAAATCTGTCAAATTTCCTGTTCCTCCCAAGAGTGGAATGACAATTGTTTAGTTGTTTTTTTCAAGACATTTGCTCTTTACAGACGGTGTGAAAAATCTTTAAAAAAACTTGTGGCAGAGTTCAAACCCTCCGTGTGACTGGAAATGTTTGATGCGAATGTGAATGATTTCTTTACGACTTACGTGGTCGATAGTTTGTGTGTTGTGCTTTGCGCGTTGCCGGCCGGCAGCTATGGGTGCTGAAAATCATTGTGATGTCAATGGCGCAGGTAACTGATGGACGTATAGCACTTCACAGGAGATGTGAACAAAAGCATTTTGCTTTCAACACTAAAAATGAGTTGGCGGTTTGAGCAGGGACGTACCGAGGCTAGATGGAGCCAGAGGCAAGAAACAAAGTATGGCGCCCCCCATGTTCAAACAAAGTCTTTCGGGATCAAATGCACTTTCCTGAAGAAAGTTCTTGCGACATTGTTGGAACTTTTCGGCGCCCCCGGTGATTCAGCGCCCGGGTCATTGTGCCCCTTTGTCCCTCCCTCATTACGCCCCTGGTTTTGAGATTCCAATTTTAGGGTTTTAAACGACGAGATTTTTTTGTTGTCTGCTGACGAGTTTTTTTTGGCAGAGTATGAGTAACGAAATTCCAGTTTTTGTAGCTGATTACGCAGTGAATAACGAAATAATAATGCCAAGCCATAAGTCTATTCTGGAGTTACTGGACGCAACCAAGGGCTGTTATTAGAGTAGCTATTTCGTAGAACTTTCTTGCTTTATCTAAATTTAAGTCATCCCAATATCGCTAAGTCGTTTGTTTATAACAACAGCCAATTAAGCACCACCTGTAATAATTGAAGCCTTGCGGTATGCTGCAGTCGTTACAAGCGCATGTACATATATTAATATTGCTGTACCGTTGTCTTGCCGAGAGTTGAGCGCCGTCGCGTTTGGAACTTCTTACGGACTCGTTTCTCAGTTGTAGTTTTGACACTCGCAGCTTCTACGATTCTACAAAGATCCAGTTACAGAGAGAGTTTCCTGATAACTTTTTTAACTGCTGTTTGCTTATTTAGCAGTGAAAGGTCGAATCGAAAAGAACTGAGTGCAAGTAAAAGAATATTTTTTCGTCACTCCTGCTGGGTTACCCCATAGACACCGATTTCGATTGAGCAAGACACTTGGTGCCTGAACGAATGTTCAGGAAATGACGCTCATAATGGGTTCCACTGTAACATCAAAATCAGGGCGCTACGATTTTTTTTCGTAATCTCCTAGGTTGCAAGACCGGTTATACGTTTATTTATAGCTCCACTAATTTGACTCTTGTTTTTTGAAGTCCACCAGTATGTTAGAAGCGCAGACTCACTGCCTGGTTTCGCCTCTATAAGTTCGGTGAAAGCAAGCAACATGTCACATCTTTTAGAACAGCGTTTCTTAACGTTTTCCTACCTCAGCACCCATTTTGGTCACGCCTAATTAGTCCAGCACCCCTTCCTTTGGCTGACACCTGGTTACTATAACGATAAAATAAAGACAAGTTCGTCCAAACGTTTTCCTTTTACCTTTGACTGCCACATATGTGGCCTTCCCAACCCCCTGAAATTGATTTCAGCACCCCCTGGGGGTGCTAGCACCCCAAGTTAAGAACCTCTGTTTTAGAAGATGCGAATCACCTCAAATTGTGCCGCTCAGTATGGTTTTATTATGCTAGATTTTAGAATTTCATGTTGGAGAGGTCCAAAACGTCGCTATAAGCGTTGACGCTCATTGCTGATGTGGTTACTTGTTTGTGGTTATTTTTTTTTATTGACGATTTCCTCGCAACGTTTGCAATACCTTGTCGTCCATCGTACGGCTTTCTATTTCCTGTGTTGAACTTAAAGCGTTTCATTAATCCGCTTGAGACGTAACTCCTTCAAACCGTCCAGTACGTACCATTACCAACGTGGGTAATCTGCGAGGATTAGCTATCTGACCGCTTTTAGTTTCCCACTTCGAGCATTGACTTCTGTACTGCGTCGGGCGTTGCATATTAGCGCGATATTAAATTCCGTTGAACCGTCGCCGATGTGCGATGCAGTTCTTCCTGCTCATAGACTAATTTTTCATTGCAGATGGTTCGAACTGCCAAAGAAGACGAACTTTGCGTGCATAGACTTAAATGTGTTTCTGTCAGGGTGTAGATGCCGTCGACTTCAGCGCGCCGCACATAGCTTGCCGCGTTATAGTCATAAAGCGCATTTTTGCGTGCTTGCTTTTTCGTAAAAGGTTACAGGTCGTTCGTTGCAGCGGGACTGATCTGACGATATAGGGATGACGTCGCCTGTCATGGGTGACCTTTGTTACGAAGTAGAGCAGCCCTCTTGTGGGTTTAATCGAATACCATCAAGAAAGTTTTTCACCAGAGATTCTGGAAAGGGCCACTCGTCTCGTCGATGGCTAGACCAGTGTCAGGGTCTCCCGTTTATGCGGAGTGGCAAGTTTCACCCTCCAGGGTCCACTGCCACATCAGGTTTGCTGCCAGCAGATTGCTGCGTGCCAACACATAGCACTTCGGAACATCGCTGGTGGCCTGATACTGGACAGTCGACAGATTTTTACGAACAAAATGTAGTTTATGGAGCATACTATAGCTGTCAGGTCAGTGGCAAGCGTCGATCGGGCTCGATTTGAATTCCAAGCCCCGAGCTGCTCCCATTTTTTAAACATTCGTTTATTTCTTGAAATTTCACTAATTGATGAAAAGGAACATAGCACCTTCGGCCAATTTCATGGCCTAGATGCATTGTGGCTACCTTGATTACGATTGCTGTTTCATGCACTTCGGTTGTTTTACCAGTGGCAATGCGTCAAAACTATGTGCAAGTATTATTGCAGTGTCTTTTAATCTGTGTGGCGCCAATATTTTAAATGTTTACTGTGTTAATTGCGAGAAATTGTGCCGCGACAATGTTTAGATTATTGTTGTATGCTGCAGCGTTAAAAAAGTTGAGAACCATTGTACGAAGGTTGAGCAGGGTTCATAGAGAGTCTGGAAAAGTATGATAAAAATTTCGTCATTTTCCAGCCTGGAAAAGTCTGGAAAAAATAAGAAAATAATTTTCCAGACTTCATCTTTTAACATACATTTTCATGTTTTATTCAAGATTGATACACTTTGCTTTTGTCGTGTTACGGAAAAGTTAAGTCTAGAAAAAGTCGGAAAAGTCTGGAAATGATAAAATATAAAATTGCATAGGGACCCTGGTTGAGTCTTCGGTGTCCTGGGCGGAGAGAATATCGCAGTGCAAACCCAGCTTAACCATGGCCTATCGGCTAGCTCACGCATTGCCCGCTGCCATTTTGTTTTACGAGAACGTTGTTACGTTCGTTATTGTGATTTGAAAATAAGCTTTCCTGTGTGACCCGGGTGTTGCATCGTTTCCTACCAGAGGAAAATCGTTCCTCTAACCTCGCTCGCTTGAAAACCTAGTTGCCGTTTCACCTCAGTACTCCAGTTGTGTCATTAATGTTTTTTTCTTCAATTCGACCACGGCGGTGTTTAAAATTGAACTGGCATTCTTGTCCATCTCGCCGCTATTCGCTTGGGTAACACCGCTACCAACATCGCAGTGTCTAACGTTATAGTTTAATCCAGTGTAATCTTCGAATAGCGTTGCAAGCTGTGTCACTTCTGTGCAGGTGGAGACCGACTTACACAACCCGACCCAGTACCACGTTCGTGAGACGCAACGGAACCAAGTCCGAGAATACCTCAGCCAGTCGCACGATGGCACCAAATACGTCGTGCGGCAACTGCTCAATCCTGCCAAGTCGAGCGCTCCGGCAGGTGTCACTGGTGAGAAAACCGCACCGCCGCTTCGACTGATTTCCGTTTGAAACGCGACGTCTCGAGCTGGAAGTTTATCATTATCATTCGACCTTGCTTAAACCGGAGATCCTCTTTGCTGGGCTGGCTTGTATAGTATGGTGCAAACCACTGGCGCCGAGTTTGAAATTTCTGCGGGCGTGCAAAATCCGTGATGTCAACATATTTGACGTCAAAACCTGCTTGAATTGATAAAATAATATCGGTTGAAATATCCCAAACTGGCTCTCACACTAATGTCAATTTTACAGACGACTCGCAGTTATTCGATAAAGGCGCGGTCTGTCTCACAGGTAGTAAGGGACAATGCTAATTGCATGCGCAGCAAACACGTTGAACCCTTTACTTTTATTTTTTGCATCGTATTTGCAAAAGCCACATACAGCGGAGATGGTGCTTCTCTCGGCAGTACAACTTTGAACTGATTCGAGCTTTGTAGCGATTTTTATGTCTGTCGTTCCGTGTCTATCCGCAAACGTTTATCTATACTGCAAAATAATGTTTTCTGCTTGTTGACAATGAACTACTCAATCAAAAACTTGTAAAATTAGTGGGAGTGCCGCGCTTCCAACCAGAAATGCGGGCGAAATTTTTGTTTAGAAATACTTTACAAAGTTATTGTTTCACCGCGAATTCCTCCGCACATTTTCTGTGGACAGTTGGAAAATTTCCGTGCGTTCCTTCCCTTCCTTATTGTTCTCAAATTGCAGGTGACAGACTACATGCCGGAAGCACGCCCGCGAGTCCGATGGCGCGACTCAACATTTCCACCGACTCGGTGGGTTTTTGCCTCTGCTCTCAGCTGTTGTGTTGATAAACGCTGTTGTCTGAAAGTTTTCGAAGTACTGTACCTTTTCAAATGTCTTATTGTTTGAAAAGCTTCTCGGAAAGCAATTAATCCTATCCCACCGCTTTCCACTGCAAACCTTCGTGTCCTTGGAAGAGGGCATAGTGAAATAAAAAAGCTCCTCCGTCCTGATCCGGGTCCAGTCGTTACAGTACTCGCTGATCAACACGTTTTTTTGCTTGGTAATGTGTGACCACTCGGGTTGGCGAATTTAGCCTGCTTGTTCCGAATCACTTCGTGCGTCTCTGTGTGGGTAGCGTTTGTGGCGAATATGCCATCAGGTAAAAACCGCTCGTTCCAACGTTTCATACTACGTTTAATTACGAATGGAATTTTGCTGTTCCTGTTTTGTTGCAGTCCCGCTACAAAAACTGATGCAAAATTAACAGCGTCAGAGTTTGGGGGAAAGACGTTGCG
>Ga0210059_1015137_pt1 | contig 11311 bp, 8 predicted proteins | sample Ectturendosymbi2_FD_188042 | JGI IMG/M metagenome (GOLD analysis project Ga0210059, IMG submission 188042) | Ecteinascidia turbinata endosymbiont from Florida, USA - Sample 2 (SPAdes) (version 2) | ecosystem: Host-associated > Tunicates > Ascidians > Unclassified | place: Key West, Florida... | reverse complement strand
TTAATCCTTTGACATGTCTTCAGATATATACCGATTTTTGATAAACAATGATGTGGTTTCTTTCTTTATTCGTTTTATAGCCTTCTCACTATTTCACTCGCCCCACTACTGGTTCACCATTTATCTATTTTACTATCTGCTGTGTGTATTTGTCAGTTTTTTTCCGTGGTATCCCTTCACGCCAATCTTGTTTATTTAATTGCTGTCTCCCTCAAATCGTCAGGTCCAGTGATTCCGCGTTACTAGTGTTTATACCTGAGGCATCACTCGGCTCGACCCTTGGTTGGCAGATGGCGTGTCACTCTTGTTTTACGCCTTGATGAAGTTGGCTGCATAGTCAACGAAACGTTGGCAGTGTCCATTTTACGTTTTATCTGATACATCAGTTGAGTTTTTAGATATTCTTTGAATAACCCGGTGTCCTCGGAAGAGCAAATTGTTTAAAGATCACAGCGTGTGAAATGGTGGGAGCTTTTCCAGGGACTTCAAAAACGATGGAAAGCCAGTCAAGCGTCTTTGACATTTGGGGAAAACTCGGGATCGTTCAACGATAGTAATTCCATGAAATGTCGCGTGAATTTCAATTGACACCACATCCTATTCGTAAACATACGCCTTGCGTACGGTGAGACACTCAGTTTTGTGTCATGGTGGTTCTGCCAGTCACGGTAGGACATGTACTGAGATCCGCAATCAGGTTATGTTACCCTGCATCTAAAGTGTTTGATGCATCTCTATTTCTTTCTTCTTGCCGCAAACACACACACACTCATTATCGCAATCACCTTTGTTTAATAGTGTGTGAGTTTACGCAGAAAACACGACGTTTGAAGTTAAGCTGCATTGAGTAAATAAACTTTTGGCTCACCGTTTGTTCTTCACCATGCCTCGAGTTCGACTTTCCTAACAAAACTCTCCGCTTCCAATCAAAGAGTTCACATTAAAAAACTTAATTTTCAGTTCAAAAAAACAAAACCGACTCACTTTTCCTGCGCCTCCGGCAGAACGGCAGGATCGTCGCTGGCGATGTACACGCGCCTGACCGTCTCCTCCCCACTCCTCTCCTTGCTCGCCCGCAACTCATACTTATCGTACCAAGCATGAACGTGCTTCATGTATTCCTCGATTGAGTGGAAGGCAGCCTCGGTGCCGACCTTGTCTGTTCGGCGCACGTGTATGCTGGAAAACACACGGAGGAGGCTTTTATGATAGACACAGTGGACTGGATTTGGCAGCAAAGCATTTGCAAAGGCATTCGTCGCCGGGTATGTAAGCTGGTCAGACATCATGGTCGTCAGGAGAAATAATTTAGTATTATGGTAATGCTCGGCTGTCGAATGTCAAATGCAGACTAATTAATGATAGGCAGTGACACAAGCTTGCCACAAAATGGAAAGGCAAGTCAATGTCAACCACGCAGACCAACAACAAAAAGCGATCATGTAAGATTTATAGGAGGGAAAGATCATCACGTTGTGGCGTCAATAAAAATTCATTGGCTTGCGCGCAAACATGTTTACAGCTCATTCACTCTTCAGTGTCGTCGCAATATTAAGACAAAGCAAAAGGTATATAAACAGCTACACGCGAACTGTCTTGTTCAGATTGCTTTTTCCGCCGTAAATCCCAAACTGCGAACAAAAAAACAATCGTTTTAACAAATCAAGACGTCGACTCTGATTTCTCCCATGGCACTAGCTTGGTTTTGAACCGAATATCAGTTTAGGAGGGACTGTTTGCATCGAGTGGTGCCGATAAGCTTGGTTTGAGATTTAAGTGAATATCTGCCTTGGTAGGATTGGGGTACACCATTGTTGATTTCCGTGGATGTGCGGTTCTGTGGCGCATGGGACGTCTGTTAAATGTTTGCAGCTCAACCACAGATTGATTGTCGAGATACTGAAAGAGTAAGAGTTAACAGGGGAAGCACCAGTGCACTTGCCACGTAGGCATTGAAGACTTTAATTGGGCGCTTCAAGTTGCAGGCCAGCAAAGCTGTTTTTCTTCACGTTGTTGTGTGCGTTCGTCAAATGCTCCTGAGCATTCTTGGCTGCCTGATGCCTTCAGGAACATGAAATTTGCATAGTAAGGACTTCAGTAAATTTCAGCTTCACTTGCTGACATAGACAACGGATTTTCAGAGCTTGTGAAGCTGGAGACTGAGAGAGAAATCAAAGTCAACCCACTCGTGGAGGAACGGAAGCAGTGGCGTGCAGAAGTCTGGTGATGACGGGGCGATTGCTTGATTGGATGCCCCCCTACCAAATTCTAGTATTGAGCAGTGGTGTATGGCGGTCATTGTTACTGGATATACGCTGTTTGTGACGTCACAATGTGACGTCATATTCAGGTTTGCAACCAACGTTTTGGCCAAGTTAGTTGACACAACTTGCATATTTAGCGACGCCGGAGCAGCGGTAGGGCAGGGGGAGCAGTAAAACATTTTAGGGGAATGGAAACTCATAAAAAACACAAAAATCGTTACCACTAATGTTTGCTTCTGTTCATCAACAATGTTGCCCTCAAAAATAGTAACAGAAATTACAGAAAATCATTCTGAATTTTCTGGGTGCTCGAAAAGCTACAATGACTATGTTTCAATTCGATCTTGATATACTACGAAATTACCTACGATACTGTTATGAAAAACAGTGGTGCTTGTTGGAGGTGGGGGTCAAGGGCACCCTCAAAAGTTTTGATTTGCTGAAAATCTGGGAAACATCCCTGAAAATCCGCGTGAAAATGGCGCCCAACCTTGTTTTACTTCAAAACATGGCGCCCAAGGTTTGCAGAAAATCACATGAAGACCTTTTCTGGAGGTCACACCAAAAAAGGTATTCATGATCCTCGTGGGAGAGAATTTGTAGGTAAAAGTTGCGCAAAAAACTTTTCGTGAAGTTTGGGGAAATTCGGGCAAAAATCCTTCGCCACACCAAAAATTTCCCTGCTCCTAAACCTATGATGAAAAGGCACCTCCGCCCCTGTTGCTCCCGTTTTGAAAGGACAGAGGGGAAAATGCCCCCGCCATGCCTCCATCTTCCTGCGTCCCTGTGTATATTAATCTACACGCACTCTCTTTACTCGTTATTGAAGGCTACAATTTGTCACTGTGATGAACATAAATTATCAGCGGTATCCTAAGACAGAGCCGTTCATAACTCCAAAAATATCCGGCAACGCGTTAAAACAGGGGAGTAGAACACACTCAATGCTGCGTCAGCGCAGTTCACAACTGCAAAACACAAGGCTGCGCGAATGTCTCGTCGAATAGCAGTCGATCAGAAGGTATGCGGCTGGGATGGCGGACACCCAGGGTTGACAGTTTCAAAGTTGTAAATTACACAAGAATTGAGTATGCGCATTAATTACGCAAGAAAATTTTCGTTTTTTATTATGTGGCTGTTATATGTGCAATTACTAAGTAAAAAGAACAGATAATGGCTTTTGTGAGCCATTATGATCAATCCGCCTGAACTGTCAATTGATAACGAAGCTCGAAACGAAGCATATTTTGCAAGCACAGGTGTGCGACTGTATCAGCACAAAAATCTAAACGGGCAACCAGTGATGCATCATAAAATCAGCTAAATCAAGCACGTTGAAATTGGACAGTTTTGAAATTTGACTCAGAAATCAATTAAACGTTCATAATTATCTTCAGCGTTGATGTAATTGGACTTAAACAGAAAATCACCCGTTTTAAAAGACCCACTTGAAACAGTAAAACCCACCAAAATCCCACTCTTTACTTTTCCTTTGAAAGTGTACTATGAAGTAAAAAATAAAATAAGCAGCACACTTGTACAGTTAACTGCAAATTTTTTTGAATGAAATGAAACGAACAACAACGAAATTTGAAGGACTTGAAAAAAAGAGAACAATAATTTGAACGGTTTGAGTAAATTCTATTGGTTATCTTCTTCAGCTCTGTAATTCGGTATTTTTTAATAAGTTTTTCTGCCTTGTCTGCATCCAAGGTGTTTCTGATGTTGGACCTTAACAAACCATATGTTGAAAAAATACACTATATACTGTAGATGCTGAACTAGCAGGGCATGTGCATAAACTTGACGTGAAACCGCAGAGTTTGTGTGGGAGTGGCTTTCCTCTGTTTGTTGTGCGCATTCTTGCTAAGCTTTACTACTTTGAAGTGAATTGGCCAACAACACTTTGCGAAAACAAAGAGAGATGGGGTACATTTCTTTACTCTCAAATTAGAATGCCATAATAGCTACAACAATTTATTATTGTGTGATTCTGCAAATGGTGATATTGCATGATGCAATAAAAACAAATCAGAATGGGGTTTTTGTGTTTTTCTGAAAAAAGAACGAAAACCTGTTTCTTTTCAAAAAACACCAAAAAACGAATTTGAAAAAACAGAAGGGCTGGAATTTTTTGAAAAAAAACGGGTTTTTCTCAACCCTGACTATCTTTCAATCCTGTTTTGTGATTTTCCCGTGATGGCTCGATCTGGAACAACTGATGTCACTATCAGTTTGATTGGGCGTGCGCGGTACACCTAGAGCAAAAGACCATTATAATGAAGAAGCTGAGAATTACTGGTATTTGAATACGTAAAAATTAGTGTTGACAATAAAACAAGTTTCGATAAATTAAATCCATTCAGCAAGTATTAGTAGACTTACAATAGGAAAAATCATCTAGTTACAGCATTTTTATTTTTGTAATTTCACTCTTTGGATGCCCCCCTGCCACGGATGCCCGGGGCCGTCGCCCCGTTCGCCCCCCCCCCTGCACGCCACTGAACGGAAGTAATTCAGTCCGACTTCCTCAAAATGTTGTCGATGCAGCGATTGAGCGTCACCTGCTTCGGCTGATCACTACACGCCTCGAGAATCGACGCACAAAACTATTTTATAGGACGATTACAAATTTTCCTGAAGATTTCCGAAACTTTAAAGAAGTGCTTTTCAACCTTTTTGCACCGAGACCCAATGTAGCAACCCACTATGACCCAACGACCGCCAAATAAAACTCGAATAAAGCAGATATAATGCAGCTGTGTACATAAAATATCTACTCGCACCCCTTCCAAAATAGTTCATGACCCCTTTGGAGGTCACGGCCCCTGGTTGAAAACCACTGCTCTAAACTAGTGCTTCACCACGGGCGGCCAAGCAATAATTACTAATTGTCAAAGTGCCGACAATGGGGTTGTGGTAGTTAGTAATTTTGTTGCGTTAGGGCTTTCAACTGGAAAGCAACTCTTAGTTTTAACCACTGAAGTTGCTGTCTAATTGTCTAATATACAGCAGAATCCCACAAACATCTTAAATTAGGGTAAACGCAAGCTTTTTGACGCGCCCAAGGATCTGGTTTTCTCGCACAAACATTACGAACGCGGGCGAAAGGTTCAACAGCCTGAGCACAGGAAGCAATACTCACCCAACGATCGGCTTTTTGAAGCGGAGCTTCTGTTCGAAGTCGTTCAAATCCTTCTGCAGCCAATCTTGCGGCCGCATCACATACCGCGTGAATTGACCGACCCACCACACCGACGGGTTGCCGTGGATACGCAGAAGACGCGGTGCGAGATCTTGCGGGATGCCCAGTGGGAGGTAAGGGGGACTATGCGACCATCCGTCGCTGATGCGAAAGAAAACCACTTGGTCGTTCTTGGTTTCTTCTTCGCCTGAAAGAAAAACGAGATTGCTCAGCTCAGCATGCAGCAGACGCCGATACAAGTGACGTTTTGACATGCTGGCTGAGCCTCACAGCACGTATATTGTTATTACTGGTTCAAACGTTTGAACATGTATCAAGGAGTTTGCGAACATCATAAACCCGTTGCCGATGGTTTGCAAAGTTTTAGAAAAAAATTTCGGTCTCGGCACAGTATTTGTTGATGAAAGTCGATTATGCTTCTGGTGTGCTTCAATTGAACAGAGTTACGGAGCCGGGAAGTCGTGAGCTGTGAAAAAGGCGTCAACAAAACGAAGTTTCTTGTTTGCTTTGGGAAATCAAATGTAGAATTTCTAAGTTTATAGCACCAGACCTAACAGCACTCAACATCATCTGCTTGACTGCAGGCATAGCAGACATTTGAATACTCTGGCCCTGCGCTTTGAGCAAACATTCGCTAACAAAAGATCTTACATGCACCGTGAATCGCTGCACTTACATATCTTCAGAACGTACAAGACCCTTCTCACCTGCATCCAACCTATTAGGTATTATTGTGGAAACCTCCTGTCGTAGGTCGCTATAAATAATTCTGAAGCAATAAATCAGATGCCTTTGATGCCTTTACCTCTCCTTTAGCATTACGGCTACAGAAAAAGTAATTCCTCTTCTTTACAGTCCATTGGTTCCACACCTTATTTGGTAATGTGTCATTTGGACACAAGAAATTCTTGGCAGTAATCATGAGCATAATAACCAGAAATATGCCTATTATTAGTGTAAATTTACGTGAAAATGTCCTTGTGAAAACACTTAAAAATTTCCTGTACCCTTTGGAGCACCTTTGCGTACCCCAAGAAGTGCGTAACCCTATTTAAGAAACACTGTTTTACACGAACAATCTAGTCACCGGTGGAAGACTAAAGAAGTCCCCTTGGTTTTGATTTCAGAACCTGCGTGGTTTTTCACTCTTTGAAGATGGGCAATACCGTATAGCAAGTATGACAAGCGCCGTTTTGGTTGCGCGCAGGGGTGTAGTGGGGAGGGAGCGCGTGGGGACAGCGTTCCTAAACATTTTTCACGCTTTTTTAAAAATGAGTTTGAAGCTGTTATAAATGGCTATTTTTTTGGTGCGTATATTTGAAAATATGAACATGGTAGCTGTTTTATCTATATTCTGATTACTATACAAACAAGCTATACAAGTTTCGACGAGCACCCAGAAGGTAGGGGGCCCGGTATCGGTTTTCGCATCCCCTGGTAAAATTCCTCTCAGAGGTCCTGCCTTGTGCAGTGTGAGTTGTCGTACCGACTAATAAACTGTCATTGCAAGAAATATATCAATTAATCGGAATTGAGCTGCTGACGTCAAGTTTTCTAGAAAATTTTGGTTCTTAGTCCCAATTTCTAGGAAGGAGAAAATGCCCGTTTCGACCACCTTACGATGCTCGTGGTTTTGACATACCACGAGTTCAAAATTGTTTTCTTGAGTTCAATGCATAATAGTCATTCGTTTCGCATTTAAATTTTCAGCAACAATGTTGACCTGTAACAGAAATTGTAGAAAACCATTCTGAATTTTATGTGTGCACGAATAGCAGCAATAAATTTGTTTGAAGTCGATCTTGATAATTCATGAAATTATTTATGATACTATTATCTACGGGCACCTATGCCCCCGTTGCAAAGGTCGGGGGGGCAATGCCCCCGTAATGCACCCCCGTTGCGGTGTCCCTGAAAAAGACACTACCAAAAATACCTTGGACACAAACTCAAGTTAACTTATGCTCTATCTTTGGCTAACAACACTGTGATAGTGGACAGTGGCGAATCTAGACCAGGCGTTTGGGGGGCCGTCAAATAGAGGGGCGCCAAAAAAGTATTCACTTGTTTGAATACCCAAGGTTGTCTGCGACAATCGGGCGCCAAATTAAGGTCGAAATGTTACGTAACAATTACAAATTGGGCTGGGTTCAAGTAACAAAAATTTAATGAGGAATCAGTAATTTTTAACAGATTACTTAAATAACTTTAAGTAATTCAAGAAAATCATGAAAATCGTCATTTGACTGAGAAACATGCAAGCATATCAAAATCATTGCAATTTTTAAATCACATAATGGGTGGTTCAGACAAATTCGCACCTGTTGGCCGCGATTCAATGCAACGGAATGAACTTCTAGCTGCCAATCGTAATTGCGATGATAATCAACAACAGTGACTCACAATGTGCTCTGCGCCTGTTTTTTTCGGTAATGGACCAAAATGTTTTTAAAATGACCGAAAAAGATCATTTCGGTCAGACTCTCTGAGAGTTTTAATACAACTGTGAGACAAATGACAGAAATGTCTCACTGACCAAAATGCCTCAGCAAAAAATGACCGAAATGGCTCAGCAAAAAAAATACCCAGCGTTGTTTTTTCCGTCAATTTTCAGTCGTAGATAAATGTTTTTGAAACGAACGAAAAAAATTAAGTCGTTTCGGTCAGGGTGCCTGAAAATTTAGGCTTGTGAGCACTGTTACGGCAATTTTTAATACAGCTGTGAGACAAATGATCGAAATGTCTCGGCGACTAAAATGTCTCAGCAAAACATAACCGAAACGTCTAAGCGAAAAAAATAGTTTTCAAGTAAATAATTAAGTAATTATTGCAAAATCGTTGCAAAATCTTTTGCCCAAAAAAGTTTTTTGCCCAAAACTCTTAGGCGGCAAACTTTTGCCCAAAAAACTTTTATGCGGCAAACTTTCTCCCTACAAATTTTCTGTAACTGATAGTACTATGTTTTCCTCTACCATGTTGCTAGAAACTTTAAAATTTGGTTCTTAATAACCCAGCTGAGAAAAAGTAAGCTAGGCTGTGCAAGAACATTGTCAGGATCCATCTAACTCAGTAGTCTTGAGTATCTACCTCATAGTTCTGACGTCAATTATGTGACGTCACAGTCATGTGAAGTTTTCACACGGATCTTGAAACAAGTGAATGCACCGCGGGACCCGAGTCAGCTTTCGACGTCCTTTCGCTCCCAACCAGGGGCGTAACGAGCTGAGATGGTGCCCGGGGCAAGAAGTAGTTTGGCGACCCATGTTCGAACCTGAAGTCTTATTGAAGCAAATTTACTGTATTGAATAAAGTGCTTGTGACATTGTTGGGACTTGCCGGCGCCCCCACAGTGATTCGTCGCCCGGGTAAACGTTCCCCCCTTGCCCCCCTCGTTACGCTCTTGCTCCCAACTCATTCTTTGCATGTATTCTGCCACGAACGGGCCTGGTGGGAGGCGCCCAAACTGACTTTGTCCCCGGGCGCAAGAAACCCTAGGTACGCCACTGGCTCTCTGACAAAAAGGTGGGAGACCCATGTCCTACAGCATGGAAAAAAAATTTTTGCTGAAGCGACAATTAAAAAAACATGAATGAAAGGCATTTTCTGTGTCATTACTCTCATTTTAGGTAGCTCTGTTGGCTATCGTGGAATACGCTCTGATCATTGCATGATAGATTCACACAGGGCCTAAGGTATATTGGCCTAAAATACATTCAACGCCACTAATAAAGGTAGAATTACAATCAAATGTTTAATACTGTTTCACATATTTCGACATTGGACTGCAGATTTGAAGAAAAATGCATCAATTCCTCTAGTCCAGGTTATGAAAAAGTTGCGGCACTGTTCGACAAACGTAGAAGTGGGCGAGTCAAGCCGGCTGAATTTGCAATTGAAACCCCCAAATCAAGCCGTAGTCTCCACGATAAGTCATTTTCCAATTCATTGCATGCTATTACGAAGACCCAGGTCAATCCAGGTCAGCAAACACAGTTAGGATAAGCCTGTAACCAGTGGCGTAACTGATTGGAAGGCAGGAGTGCACACCGCTTCTCCCTGACAAGCTAAATGTAAAAACCTGACCCACTTAGGTTATATTTCGGTATTTAGTATTCTTTTGGTTTTCGGTAGGTTGTTGTCTTCTTACTTTTTTTGCAGTTTTTTTCCAGTGATTTCGGGTTTTTGTATTGCCATCTACATCCGATTTCACTATTATTTCTAACCTTTTTCCTAAATGTTAGCTAGTGGGCCCCCATTCACTTAAACTTTTCCCCTGGCTCAAAGTTTCAGTTACACTACTGCCTATAACCAATTGCAAACCACGAATTTCCATCAACACCACAGTCACCAGTAAAAGAGTGAAAATTTTCGCCAAAAGATTGCTTATCTGCTCAAATTTATGTGATGTAAGCGGAATGATCTAAGTTAACCAATAAGTTACGCATTTTGCTGTCGATTGCAGATTTCGCTAACTATGCCTAATTTGTCTTTTCGTGGCCGGCATTAGATGTCTACGGGTTTGCAATTGCAACAAAGGGATCAAAACCACATAACCGTCAGTCACTGTCAGTGTTCCCTTTAAAGTACGCGACTGCGCAGTACCACCAGACCATTTGCGCAGTGAAATTTCATTCTTGTGCGCTTGCAACAATCCAAATTTAATATCAAATATATATATATATATATATATGTATATATATATTCCATAGCTATTGTAACGCTTGAAACACTTGAGTGTTTGTGTGTCTACATGCTTGCGTAACTGCATGCGCACTAAAACAAAGATTTGCTCAGCGTACAAGTTTCTGAGAGGGAACACTGGTCATTGTTGCCAGGTGGGAATGAAAGGCGCCACCGTTCCCCAAATGTTTGACTGCAAATATTGAACCGTTGAGTAAAAATTTCACAACCGCTCAAAACCAATCATTTATTCAACCAAGCTGTAGAAAACTGCTTTTCCCCAAAATTTCTGCATTAGAGCTGATCACCATGGTTTGTTGAGGCGCGTCGTGCTAGCACAGTGGTTCTTAACCTGGGGTAAGTTTACCCCTGGGGGTAAATTTCATCTTCCAAGGGCGTAAATTTACCGAACCTTAAATTGCAGCCAAAGTAAATTTTTATAAATCATTCTAAACTATAACAGTTTGTTAATTTCGCATTTTCAATAAATGAGCACCACTGAATGTATTGGGTAAATCTGGTAATCTTGTTCGATAATAGGGTACGATATGTAAAAAAGGTTAAGAACCACTGTGCTAGCACGTAGTAATGCTAAGCTACGCTGCGCTGCGTTGTCCCGTTGTCGGAGTGAGGTGTTGCACAACTGCATTTAAGCTCATAATTGCTTGAGCTAATGGAGCACGCTCAATGCATTTTTCCTGATAGCGGCAAGTTGTTTGCTAATGTAGATAGCTTTTTACACGCTGCATTATGGTCCAACCAGGAGCATCAGTTCCGACAAGCAACACATCCACTCACCTTATTGTTGCAAAACTTCGATGCAGACATATTGGAAACTCACGGACTACACTGGCAACAGTCCTGAAACTGGTTTCTCGCTTTGGAGACTTTCAAAATTTTGCGTCAGTTACCAGTTTTCTATGTTGACAGGGGGGCAACGAGGGGGATCAAGGGGGGAAAATCCCCAGGCGCCGCATCACTGGGGGGCGGCGAAAAGAACCAACAATGTCGCAAGTACTTTCTTCAGTAAAGCATGTTTACTCCCAAAAGATCTTATGTTCGAACATGGGGGCGGCAAACTTGTTTCTTGCCCTGGGCGCCATCTAACCTCAACACGCCCCTGCACATTGCATTCCTCTTTTCACTACTGCCTTTCCTTTCA
>Ga0210059_1015136_pt1 | contig 11311 bp, 8 predicted proteins | sample Ectturendosymbi2_FD_188042 | JGI IMG/M metagenome (GOLD analysis project Ga0210059, IMG submission 188042) | Ecteinascidia turbinata endosymbiont from Florida, USA - Sample 2 (SPAdes) (version 2) | ecosystem: Host-associated > Tunicates > Ascidians > Unclassified | place: Key West, Florida... | reverse complement strand
CAAAATTAAACAAGTAAAACAGTAAAAGTATTGCAACTGAGGCGGGGCCCCTAGACATGGCTGGGGCCCCCCCCGGCCGGGGAGTGCGGGGGGCGGTTCCCACGGCCCTGGGTGCATGCTAATCCGCCAGAATGCTACAAGGGTACATGGTCAGAGAAAGGTTGGAAACCCCCTAATGTAATTCCTAGACCAGCCATGTCCAACCCGCGGGCCGCATGTGGCCTAGTCGAAGTTTTTTTGCGACCCAGTAAGCTTTTCATTATTCTGTATGTAGAATACAATGACCGCCTTTCTTAATTTTAATAAATCTTAATTTTTTCTTAATTTTAATCTGAATTTTAATAACCTTGAATTCGAAATTCTCGATGCAATGGTCTTTAATGCCTGTTTATCATGTACTGCGACTGGCGGATTTTCACGCGTCCACTGAAACCTCGGTGCAAAACTAATTTCTAGTTTTCTACTCGTGTGTTGCTCTAGCAAACTGATTTCTAACTACCCTTGTTGTTCCATTGGAACGAAACATGCCTGTGGCATCAGGGTTTAGAAGTGAGTAAAAGTACCATACAGTCGTTATCATTGCAGTTAGTATTCAAACGCTTTGAGTAGGTTTATACTAAACTTTGGGTTTCTGAAATGGAAGTAGACCATTCAATGTGTGGCTCTCAAACGCCGCGCAAGAAACGTTTCGTTCTCCGACACTTTCCTTTTCGTGTTTTAACATTTCACCTGTTCGACAAAGCTGTTTTTCTCTTTCAGCCTCTTTTCAAAGAAGGCTACGAGACCCGGGTTTCCCCTACGTTGAAAAGCATCATCGCCTCTGTGGCGGACAACAAAATCGATCTTTTGAAAGGAGTCGGCAAAGCCTTGGCGTATTTTACGAAACACCAAGTCATGGGGCTGTACATGGATTCAATTTATCAGTACCATGATCCTTCGGGTGAGCGCTGGTTTTGAGAACAAGTGAAGTAATTTGTGAATTGATCGAGTTCATTTTTTATTTGCGTATTTTTCTGGTAATCATAATCTCTTCCCTAATTTGATATTGCGAGACACACATGTGCTCAAAGCCGACGTAGATATACAATGAACTGTGGAACTATACACGGTTGTAAAAAAATTGTTTTTGTAAAAACGTTTTGGTTACAGCAATACGCTTTTGCCCTTGGCTACTGTTGTTTACTTTGACTTTGAGTAAAACGGTCGCAGGTTTTATTGTCCATATAACTTGTTGCTGAAAGACATAACGTGAGATAGTGATAGTATAGGATGCTTACGACGTCACCGCTCAGTGATCTTTCCGAGAGACCGAGACCGCAAGACCTAGACTTCATTCAAAGTATGAGATAGATACCTGAACGTTCGAGACCGAGATTCGAGACCCAAAAACTTTTGTGCTTCGCCAAATCTCTTCATAATTTATGAAAAATCCATACGCACTTCCAAGCTTTCATTTTGTCGAACTTAATTCGGTTTTGGCAACTTAATTTTCGCTTTTCCTTCACCAGTGAACAGGCCAACAGCAAACAGGTTGAATTGCTGGATGTTTTTGAAGACATGTCGATATAGGGCACCCAAATCTCTCGAGACATAGAGGTTTGAACCGAAGCCTGACCCCTTCAAGCCTTAGGACTAGAGACCGAGACCTGCATGTTTCAAAACCGAGACGAAGACGAGACCCACAAGGCTCCATACCAGGCATCAGTAAAGTTGTCAGTTTTCGCACGTTAACCTCGTTCCTAAAAACACTTGTGTTATCCCTGGGTGTCGAAAATTAGCTTTTGACAAATTAGCAGCTTTTAATTTTTGCCACTGAAGTCTATCACGTAGTTTTACCAGCACAGCCTCGGGAAGGAACACTCGATTTATTGAGAGTGTTCAAGCAATTTCAAATGATAGCACACTTGAACAGGGATGTTTTATTCTCGTTATGCGACTAACCACCAAACTCTCAGTGATCACTGACACGGACAAAACAAGTTCGCGACTGGGAGCTCAATTCGACGACACTCCACATGTTCCACATCCTGAAAGAGACCTTTTTCTGTGGTGCCTGCTAATGGGCAAAAACGATCTGGCTGTGCTGTTCTGGAAAGGAGGACGTTCGTTGATGGGTAAGTAAGTGACTGAAATATCAATCTAATGCTACAAAATTCCGCAACATTTGTGTGACTTATTTGCTGACCGTGGCACAAACTAAAGCCAGGGACGTAACGAGGCTAGATGGCGCCCGGGGCAAGAAACAGGTTTGGCGCCCCCATGTTCGAACCTGATGAGGTCTTTCGGAAGCAAATGTACTGCATTGAAGGAAGTACTTGTGACATTGTTGAGACTTTTCGGCGCCTCCCGCAGTGATTTGACGCCCGCATAGTGACTCGGCGCCCGGGGAATTGCGCCCCTTTGCCCCCTCGTTACGCCCCTGACTATAGCACAGTGTTATTGCGAACAAACAAACTGAGCACAGCAACGGTTTTAGGCTGCTTAAATGAGACGAACACTGCTTGCTTTTATCCAACTGCTTTTTTCCAGATTCACAGAACGAATCAAGACAAATCATTGCCTTCATTCACCAAACTTAAGCCATGAGTTGCAGCTGAAAACTGATTAAAGTTTATAAACCACTGTGGTGGGTAGCGTAGCCATCCCAAAATTTTAGGGGGAGGCAAAATATTATTGGGCCAAAATGTTTGACTTTACGAGAGCAACAGTATTCTTGGTTGGGACGCCACTTCTCACAGCACAAAATGACTAGATATGCAGAAAAATTAGGGGGGACATGCCCCCACTGGCTACGCCTATGACTGTGGTGACGGGGAGAAAACGTACTGTTAATTTAGAATTTTGTCCAGTGCGTCGATCTTAGAATAGGGGACCAGTTTTTCGGCTACAAAACGTGTTGTGGAGTAAGTAAGTAGGTTGCTGACCAGGCAATTCATATTCCCGTGCTCGTGTATTGCACCAACCAACAACTCGATATCCCGTGTAACACGTTTTCGAAAGAATTTAAGATATGAATGTTTCTGTTGAAGTCTGGATACCTTTCACTCGAAATTGCATCCTATGACATGGTAAAACAGCATCTCGCCAGACATCAGGCATGTGGGATACTTTCCAAGTACGGACCTTTGCGGGAAAGCAGTGTCCTCTTCGCGCAAAACCCACCGTACACAGCTTTGCAGCTTGTCAGTGACTGTTGTTGCAAGCTAGGAGTCAGGGGCGTAACGAGGGGGGCAAGGGGGGAACAATGCCCGGAGCACCGAATCACTGGGTGGCACCGAAAAGTCCTAACAATGTAACAAATACTTTCTTCAATACAGCACATTTGCTTCCAAGAGACCTCAGGTTTGAACTTGAGGGCACCCGACTTGTTTCTTGCCCCGGGCGCCATCTACCCTCGGTACGCCTCTGCTAGGAGTGGTGGAACAGTTTTTTTAACGGTCGGATCCGGAGTCCGGTCTAGCCGTCTAAGGGCTTTACCTGCGTCGTGGTTGATTGATTGCATGACGTCATCGGTGTTCGTTCATAATAAGTTAAATAATGTGAAGTGGCGTCATCGCCGACTTTTCTTATTTTTCTCTGTACCACTATGCAGTTTCAAAACATACATGGTTCTCTGTAAAGCAAACGCGCAGTAGAAAATGTCAGTTTTCGTAAACAAGATTGGTAGCAATATTTTCAAGTAATGCCAAGTCAACAAACCAAAAATTTTTCAAAAGTGTGTTTTGTACCGATTCGTGGGGTTTTGTATACTTAGAGCCCGTGTTTCTCAAACTTTTCCATCTCGTGGACCCCCAAATCACATATTATTTTCTGCGGACCTCGAATGCTCTAAATCAGGGTCCTCAGACACGCAGTCCTCGGACCACATGTGGCCCGCGAGGTTATTTTGTGCGGCCTGCAATACTTTTTGGGAATTTTCAAAAAATTAAAAATATTTAAGTTATTTAGTTCATTCGTGTTTAAAAGTGCTCGGCTAGCTAGCGAATGAACAAGTTCCTTTTAAGCGAACGTAGAGATGGCTAGAAATGATTTGCCTGTAACTCACGATACCTTTTGCAAGGAACAAGATGTAAAAGCTGTATCTAGTAAGGTTCCAGGTACCGCCAAGGTTGCGTCATAATGCAGCCCCCCGGTTACTTCATAAGTCCTCATTTGGCCCTCAGAGCAATTTGAGAACCATGCTCTCAAACAATGAATAAAATAACACGCGGCGAAATGTACAAGTCGAACGAAATATACAACAAATGAACGAAATATACAAGTCTTTTATTGACGTCAATGCACGTGCAAAGTTTGAGCAGAAAATTCCGTGGACAGTGTGGACTATTACATCATAAAGGTATGTACTTTCCACGATGGGTGTAAGCAAGGAATCGATCAGCAAATTTTTAATAGGAAATCGATTTCACGTAAAATTACGCATCCTCAGTCCTGAAAATTGCAAGCAAAGCTACTGGAATTACCTAGTTAGGCTTGAAGGTACATGCTAGACAACAGTTGTGGTACGATTATGCAGAATAATGGCCCAAATGGGCGTATAAAGACTAGTGGATTTTTTTGGTTAGATTTTTGTTTACGGACCCCCTGAAACACATTCATGGACCCCTAAGGAGTTCACAGATCCCAGGTTAAGAACCCCTGCCTCAGACTCTGGGCGCAAACCTCTTGTGCAAGCTATATGTTTTTAGAACTACGCAACAATTTAAAGTTTTACTGACCATACGCCCAGCCAGAGTTTCCGTACTTCCCTATTAATTTGTCACAGAGACTTTTGTATCAGGATAAGCTTGTTTCATTGACACATTGCCTCTGGCAAAGATGCAACTGATTTGTTTTACTGAATGAATCTTGCGCAGTGCGGCTTTCACGCGAAATTAATCAATAAATTTCAAGAACGCCCAAACAACGTTACAACGTGGAAAGGCAGCTTTGAGTAGTTTTTGCTGCAACATTATCTCTTTTGCATCTTGCGTTGCGCCTTCAGTGGAAGTAGGTACTGTAATCCGCTGATTTATAATGGTTGATGGTAAAATCTTGGCTTTGGCGTTGAAAGTTTTACTTGATCATGTAGAATAGATTGTTGAAAGCGGTTTTGCGTCTAATGGCTGAAGCGTTTAGTTTCTTGTGGACAACTATAGGAGCGTTAAAATTTTATACTGTACCTCCAGCCTTTGATGCCTTAAACTTACTCTTCGTGAAGATGAAAAACACCTTGTGTACGTTTATCCCTCTTCTTTCCGATTTTTTGTCCCTCTTCTTTCCGATTTTAAGCAGAACATTTTATCACCGTGCGGATACTGATGAAGACTACATGTGCTTGGTGCTGTTTGTAAAAAAATAATTATGTGTTAAATTGGACACAGTTAACACATAAAATGCTAAATCGCACACATATAGCTCACAGAGCGCTATATCCGACAGATATCTCAAAAAGTGCTATATCGGACAACATATAATTCACTAAGTGTTGAAATAGCGGTAAAACTGATATAGCACTCAAGCGTGTCCAGCTGACCGAAATACACTTTTCCCACAAATCAACCTTGCCTAAAGTTTCACGCTTCAGTGCTATTTATCCTTGACTGTTAAACACACACACGTTTTCAGCTACACCTGACCAGTACAGTACTTGATGTGTTATATCCGTCCGATACATTTGGTGTGTTTTATCTATCCAGTATAGCGCTCTGTGCGCTAAATGTGTCCGATTTAGCAGTTTGTGTGTGAAATGTGTCTGATATAACAAGTCAAGTCAAGTCATGTTTGCGCTGTAAGTACTCAGAAGTAAAACACATTTCAATTGACAAAGCTTGAAACAAACAGCACAGGTTGGGCGAAAGACGGCTAAAGCAGTCACTTAATCAAGCCCAGCCTATATTCAATGACTGTTAGGTTTCAATATTACAGGTGAAGCACAAAACATGAGTTCAAATCGAAAAAAAAAAAGTGTGCTCAGTTTAAGATCAACTCTCAAAAACATTTAAAAAATCACGTACTGTAAATATCACACATAAGAGTCAATACCCAGCAAGCAGTCGCTATAACAACAAATCAATTTTTTTACAAACAACGCCCCATATGACTGCATTAGTGCTGGCAGGTCGGAGATTGGTCTCTGTGCTTGTCCACTTCAAACAGACGGTTTCTACACCATATGCAGACAACCAGCTACCCGTATATATTTCCCTTTTCAGCTACGGCCATCATTGCAAGTGCAATCGCCCGAACGCAAGGCGTCTTGCTGGACAATACTTTACAAGGAAGCGATGTGGCTGAAAGTCTTTTCACATATTCGCAGTAAGTTTGTGTGTGCACGACGAATGCTCTCTCGTTTTAATGCAAAACCATGCCAAAGAAATCGTTGGCATATTCGAAAATTCAAACTTTATTCTCATGGGTCTTGTTGTAAACGTGTTTGCGTGGGTCTTTACACAGAGAAGCTGAGTTTCACCAAGCACCAAGCATACTACAGCTTCACACTCGCAATGCGACAGAACCGTTTGCAGTTTCGCCTCTGAACGACTTGTTCTCATCCGCCCTGTCCTGTGTTGTTTGTTTTGAGAAAGTACCGCTAGTTTAAGCTGCCGACACCGCCAACGATCCAATGATCAATGGACCTTTTCCGTTTCTTCCTCCGCTAAGCGTCTCTATACCCTTCTGCCTCTGCAGCACTTGAGCAGAAACTGATTGAAAGACGAGGATTCTTAGAAATAAACCAGAAAATTGAAAATAGTAGGTTTTTCAATGAGCCAGTGACTTTTGGCAATAATGTAGAAATGTTTGTTTTAAAACAAAAATGTAGAAAAGTTAACTTCATATAAGCAAACAGGTAACACTAATTGTGTCTTTTCAAAATAGACCTGTTCATAACAGACCACGTTCATAATAGACACGTTCATAATACAGTAGACCATGTTCATAACACACCACATTCATAACAGACCCGTTATGAAGGTTGTCTGTTATGAATGGGTCTGGAAATTTTTGCCGTCAAGTTATGGGTATTTTTAGTTTGATTGTGCTTTTTTCTTTTGAAAAAGTGTTACACTGTTTTCATTCTTTCATTGTGACTTTGGCGGTAAGTTTAATTTTGTATTTTTCTCGTCTCAGGGATTGGGCTAACCTCGCTGTGGAATTTCTAAACAATTCCTATCGTGCGAACCGTTTCACAACTCTGTGCCAACTAACTCGAAAGATTGACGTACGTTACCGAAAACAACCAACGACAAGCCATCAAATGAAGTTTTTGTGTGATGAGTTATTTATGTTTTATGTGATGTTCAATTCTATCTGTGGTATGTCCTCTGTGAAAAAAACATGAGCGATAACAACACTTGCCTTAAAACACAACTTGTAGACAAAATTTCAACGCGTACGCAGTTAGGGACGGATCCAACCAGTAAGGTTGTAAGGTAAACACTGCTGTGACAAAACAATGACCGGCATAATGGTTTTATATCGCGAATGCTGTTTTCCAAATTGTACAAATTCATGGTGAATAACGTTACTCTTGTAGGTTTTAAGGGGGACGACCACCTCAATTCCTCCTGAATCCGCCCCTGCACATGGTATTTAGTTGTTGATTCCGTTGGTTTTACATCAAATTTAGTCCCTTGGCTTTTGTGAACTGCGTTGAGCCTTCGCATTCTTTGTGAATTGTGAAAGACGCAACCTGCATGTTTTTTCGTTTCCCCTCAAAAAATTGCTACACAATACACGAGGATTTGACTGAACCAACTGCCCAAGCTTCCGGCTGAAGCAAAGCATAAACAGAGCAGGAATGAACTAAAAAATTGTGTCAACTTGTGAACTTGACTGAGATGACCAGAAAAACACCAGAGTTTCTAAAAACAATGCAATGATGTTTTTATTTTACAAAGTTTGAAGACATGTGAGATAGTTTCAAATGGTTGTGCTAGTCAAAAAAAAACAACATTCTATTGTTCAATTTCAAAACGAATTTCTTTTTTGAAACAGTACCTCGGTGGATGTTCTGTTCTCGGCCTCTCATACGTTTGCAAGCATCGTGACTTCATCGCACAAGCAGCGGTACAGACTGCACTGGATTATATTTGGTATGGTATGACAAAGCAAGACCAACCCGCTTATAAGGCAAGCATTCAAACGTTCATGTTTTTCGCGCATTTGTCCTGAGCAACAAAAGGAAGCCATTAGATAGAACCAAGCATATTTGTTATTTTGTTGGAGAGGCTATGACTCGACGCCTGCTTTCCGAAGGCTCTTTACATAAATTCTGAACGTTCACAGCCATTTTGTACGCTTTTTTCTTCGTAAACATTGATTGGGTTGTACAGTAACTGTTTTCGTTTTTAAACGTAATTTTCTCACATAAAACGGATACGGTAAAACAGGGTAAAGCTAGGAAGTATTGCAAAACCAAATCACAAAAACAACCCAGAAAATGGTGATTTGAATAAAACCATTTGGGCTTCGTTACAATGATTGGTTTCGCATTATTGTTTCTCTGAACATTGGTTGTTTCTCTTGTCTTCAGCTCCTGATCACCTTACTCTGTCCTATTGCCGTCCCCTGCTTGAACTTGATCGAACGCAAAGACGTCTTCACCGGCGAGCTGCAGCAGGTGATCGCTGTTGTTGTTTTTCGCCATGCGCGGAAATAGTGACGCGAAAGGGATTCCGTTCTGGCAGCGGATGTGTTCTGACGGGTAACTGCCGATGATCGCTTGTCTGTTGGGGTTGTAAAGGCTGCGCCTGGTGTCCAGGTCTGCGGCTTGCCAGTTTGTTGCCGATTTCTTTTTCGAACAATAGATTCCAATTGACCGGCGCATTGCTGTATACTGCAGGCTTAAAACTAACACCTGGTGCAAACCGTACCAATGGATGAACCTCCACATTCATGAATTTTGGCGTTTGGCGCGCAAAGTGGATGATAGCCTATTATAGTAGGGACCACTTGTACCTGACAGTATTAACTGGTTTTGTTAAAGGGGTCCACAGATTTCAGCCAAATCGTCAAAAGGGGCCATGACAATGAAAAGGTTTGGAACCACGGGAATAATATATAATGTTCCTCTCGAAACCACACCGGAAGAACTCCAGTTTGTTTAAAAATGTACAAAACGTTACCTTTACGAAAAGGTTTTGAGGGCAGGTCTCCAGAAAACCAAGAGTAAAGGGATTCCAAGCACAGGATGAATTAGGATATATGTTCTTCAAAGTCAGGCAATTCATTTCAACACCCATCAGATGCTATATATGCAATCGATATGGCCACATTGAAGGTCATTGCAACGGAAAAGAGCGATGTTCCAACTGTGGCGGCGAACACAGTTAGAAAGTGCATAGTGCTTCCTACAAGAAATGCACCACTCGCAAGGGCGAGCACTCTGTAAAAGATAAACAATGCCCAAGGTTCAAGCGTAATTGGACGTTTTACGAATTGTACTTCCAAATTACGTATGCAGAGGCATGCAGAAAATGCAGCTTTGCAACTACTGTGAATACTTGGCGAGTGTCGCAACCTTCTGATTTGCCTCCATTATCACTAGAACCTGACGAACATCATATCGTCCGCAGACCCCCTCTTTGTAAAGAGCTGTGCGAGAGGTTTATCCTGACAATGAGGAAATGATCATGACTGGGAAAATTGATAACTCAAGTGCAATGTTTGTCAAACGCATATTTGTCTGGCGTTTCTGGCTCAAATCATGCCCACTAAAATTGCAACAGTCCAATCTTCATTTTTTGTCACCATGGAAGCTGCTGGCTGCAAAATGGGTATACCTGTTTTGTGCAGAACAACTTAAACTTATTTCAATGTAAAGTCTCTCAAAATAATGCAGTTAAATTTAGATCTCTCATGAATTGCATGAATTAAAAATATACCTCCCCAATCTCGACGATCTACCTGATGTATTTGTCTTCACGAAACTCACCTCAATGGTAAACACCAACCAGTAATTGCAAACCACGTCATTGAAACGAAAGACCGCCCTTCTCTTCGAGACAAGGGTGGGGGTTATAACAATGCGAATAAAAAACTACGTAGACTTCTTTGAAATCGTCACTCCTCAGCCAAAAAAATGCTTTCGGCATGATGGGTGCAGTTTGATGTCGATAATCCACCTGGCTATTCTATGGATCTAAACAGCCCAGACTACCTATAACGTTCACACCAGGGCTGTTCTTTGCGATGATTGCAATGCGCACCATGGTACATGTAGAAGTACACAAAATGAAACGGCAAGGTTATAATTTCCTTATTGGCAAACCACGCTTACGTCGTCTTGAATATTTCTCGCCCACACACACATCTTTACTTGGTAATGGACTAGGAGCCTGCTCGATTTTAACCATCGTCTCCAACTCACTTGCTTTAACTTGCTTCACTACCGTAACAAATGATTCTATTGGCATCAATCACTTAACAGTACACATACAGTAGGCTAACTATGTACGGAGAAGAACTCAACAAGTACCAGTATCTCCCATAAAACCAACTGATCCCAATTTACCGACATGTGTGACAGAACTTCAATTCCTCCTTTCCGCACTGAAGCACTCCTAACAACCCTTTGAAACTTGTATGCTTGGGGCTTCCAAAGATTAATTCCGCATACACAACTAATCTACAAAAATCTATACTGGATGGTGGAACAAAGAATGCGAGTAGACAGTATAAAACGAGAAAACGTGTTCAGCCGCATGATGCGCACGATATCTCCAACTGACATTGTAGTTTTCAAACGTTTCGCACGAAAGATAAACGTAATTGGAATCAGTGTTCCCTCCGAGGTGTGCAACTGCGCAAATGCGCAGTGCCATCAGACCATTTGCGCAGTGAAATCTCATTCTTGCGCACTTGCAACATTCCAAATGTCATGCCGTACGTGTTTCGCAAAGCCTTTGTAACGCTTGAAGCTCTTTACTGTTTGCGTGTCCACATGGTTGCGCAATTGCATGCGCACTAAAGCCAAAATTTGCCCCGTGCTAAATTTTCTTAGAGGCAACACTGATTAGAATCAAAACGTTCCTCTTGGCATGATTACCGTAACACTTGAAAATCCAACTCAACCTCAACACAGATCTGGACGACTACTAAAATATTTTCAGAAAAAAGTTCCTGTTACCATATCCCACCTCTGCAACAAAACAGAACTACAGCTACAAATAGCCAACATAAGGCCAATGTGTTAGTTAAGCAGTTCCGAGCCATCAGTTGTTCCATTTCCTTTCCCAGCTCCAGTGCATCCTTATACTATATAACCTGAGACTTGACCTCCAGAACGCAATCTTGACAACATTTCCGAAAAATTCTAGTTTCAACCGAT
>Ga0210059_1015135_pt1 | contig 11312 bp, 12 predicted proteins | sample Ectturendosymbi2_FD_188042 | JGI IMG/M metagenome (GOLD analysis project Ga0210059, IMG submission 188042) | Ecteinascidia turbinata endosymbiont from Florida, USA - Sample 2 (SPAdes) (version 2) | ecosystem: Host-associated > Tunicates > Ascidians > Unclassified | place: Key West, Florida... | reverse complement strand
GGGGGGGGGGGGTTCAACCAAAACAAAATTATCAGCGGATTCGCGAACAAGCCTTTCGCAGGTGAAGGAAAATGGAGGACGTTCTCAGTTTGTCCACGTTGAGCGAGCGACGGAAACAACGACAAAATCGTCATCCGGGTGAGAAGACACCGCTCGTGAAAGCAATTCAGGGGCAAATTTCACTTCCAAGGGGGTAAATTTACTGAACGATAAATTGCATTTGAAACTGTAAGAGTTTGTTAACTTCGTATTTTCAATAAATGAGCACCATTGAGTGTATTGGGGTTAAACGGGTGATCTTGTTTGATAAAAGGGTAAGATATGTAAACAAAAGGTTAAGAACTACAGGTTTTTGTTCGATTCAGCCAAATGACGTCACTGAAGTTACACAACAAACACAGGACGACAAGGATATTAAGAAAGTTGCGATTTGCTTTTGCAATTAAGAAGAAACAGAGGCTACACTTACTTGCACGGTACAAGGCAGAGAACGTAGCTGCGTGCGCTCGCCAGGGGGCATCTCCCCCTCCAGTGCAGTCAATCTGCTGAAAAGCTCCATAACCTGCATCTCCAGTCGCTGACTCATCTGCTTCTGGGCGTTGTACTTCGCTTCGATCGCCTTTATTTGGCCTCTGTTACGTCAAAGAGAACAGCGAGTGAACAGACGTGTCGGTTAGCTCGCAATTCAACTGCACAGAGTATAGACGTAATGCGTTTATCGCAAAATTGCTCGTAAAGGTCAGGAAAAGAAATTTCGAGACTTGATATCCTCGAAGCGCTGGTAAGCAAGCCAGGCGCGCGGAATCGACGCATTGGTGCAAGAAACGGGGTCGCTGACGTTTTCGTGGTAGAAGCTCAAACCTACCTTTTCCCACGAAAGCTTAAGGCAACATTCGACGAACCAACAAGCTTTTCGGCACAGAACCTCTTCCAAACCAAGCCAGTAGTCTACACCGGCTGTAATTCACAAAAATTTTTGTCACGTGATATTTGGTATTAAGCTCCGACCTGAAACTTTAGCAAAATGAAATTTGTTTCATCATGTTTCGTCTTAATATCACGGTACTTGGAAAATTCACAACTCTGTCTGATGTTTTTCATTCTCAGGTATCGGGTCTTGCAGTCTGCTGCTATTGGAGAGGAACACGGACAAACAAAGAATATCACTCATGGGGGCCACAGGTTTTTTTTTCTAGAGGGTTCAATAGTGGATTTTTCCAGGGGAGGCTAAAAGGCTATTTTCCAGGGGGGGCAGCAGTGGCGAAATTTCATTTTTCCAACATGGAAACCAACAGAAAAACATTTTTCAACTAAAAACTCGATAGCAAAGTATCAAATTTCAAAATCTAGGGGTACTTTCTCCCTTCCGACGCCCACGACAACACTCAAACGTCACAATGAAAAAGCAGAAAAATTTTCAAGACATGGTGAATCTAGGATTTGAAAACAAACAAAACTCAAACAGGACAAAACGAAATACAGCGAAAGGCTCAACACAGATAAAGCAGCTTTTTCGTCGTACCTCGCCAAGGACTTGACGCTTTCCGCACATTTCTTGTGTTCGGAAACAACCGCGTCTCTGCGCTGCAGCTCGGCTTCGAGCTGTTTGTTTCTGTTTTGGAGGATTTCGATTTCACTTTTGCTACGTCTGCAAAGAAACATCATTGCAGTCGAAAAAAAACGTAACCACCGTGTTGTCATCGTCATCGCAAAAAACGTAATTACCGCCGCCATTGTGACGATCGGTGCCGATTGACGACGTCATCTCACATGTGACGCAAAAGCAAATAATTCCAAAGCATCTCAGAAAGTTTAATTACCAAAACGTATAACGCAAGAAACGCAATTCGAAACCAGGGAAATCGACACCTTGATAAGCACAGCGGCCTCGGTCCCAGTGCCAGGGCAATTTGTGCATGGGGCCCATTGCGAGGGGCAATTTGTACCAATCCTTCACTGCTTTCCCACCTTTAATCACACAACATGCTGCACCAAAGTTGGGTAAACTACGGCTCGCCGACATGTTGTGCGGCTCTTCTAGTTGAATAGGAGAATCTCAATTTTATAGTGAGTTGTTCTCAATGTGTTTACACGATTTTGTGAGGTTAGTTACCAGGGTTACCAGGGCCTCTACGCGATCTAATAACAATGACAGTGAACCTAAAGCTCAAACTTCCAGATCAAAACTCAAGTTTTTGAATGAGACACATTGTCAAAAACATGTCATTTTACCAATGTCGGAATGAGAACGACTGCATTTCCCGAAGAGGCAATGGCAGACCACAAAATGGAAGGAATAGAAAAATACATTGCAAGACTATCTGAGGAGTTACAAGCCAGATTTGACCATTTTCTTTTTCATGAATAAAAACCATGTCTTGCATATCTTGTAAATCTATTCAACAATAATGCAGTCGGTGATGGACGTTCAGTTCGCCAACCGTTTGTCATAAGCTTGTCTGCTGCAGAAATGAAACTGACCCAAATGCAAGAAGATCTGGCTCTAAAAAAATTTCAGTCAATGCCACTGTACAGTTGAGTTCCGACCACTGGTTACAGTAAGTAAATTTCTAGAACTTTCTGTATTTAGCACGACACATTTTTGCGAAATTTTATCCTCTGCAATGAAGTTCATAGAATCAAACCATCGTGCAACCCTAACAAATGAACACTTGGGAGAATGAATTCGCACAGGTTTGACAACATACTGCCCAGGTTTTCGGGGACTAGCAAATCAAACAAAACCTAGTATTGATAAATAACGTGTTTTTTTAGCCCTGATGAAGACAGTTGTATCAACTGTCGAAACGTTGGCAAGTTTTTAACGTGTTTTTATATTTTTAGCGCCAGTAGAGCCTGATTAAAGTTGGTAAAGAACGTGTTTGTTATGTTTCAATTGCTGTAGATCATTTTCTGTAAAACTTCCAATCTTTTCAGTAACCGTAATGACACTACAAACTGGTTTTGCAGCTCGTTGGTGTTTTTGGTTTTCTGCAAATGACTTACCTATTGAACAAGTTTGCCCCCCTGCAATATAACTTTGACTTATTTGGCGTCTCCACCACCTTTCGTGACTGGTCATCTTTACACGATGATTCCAGATATACGACGTTGAACAAAAGCGTTATATAATCAGAACACAATGGGAAAAACGATCCAATTAACATAAGTAAGCTTTTGCATCCATGGAGAAAACGCCAACGTGGCTGATTTATTTTTGCAGAAACGAAACCTTGTCAAGAAACGGTGAAATTTTCGCTCACAACTACGATCGCCGTATCACTAGGACATAGGTGCAGGAACCGGAGAATTTTTGAGGGTTGCGAAGGATTTTTGCCCGGATTTTTCCAAACCTGCCCGAAAAGTTTTTGTGCTACTTTTGTCTACAAATTTTCTCCCGCAATGATCATGAAGATCTTTTTTTGGTGTAACCTCCAGAAAAGGTCTTCATGTGATTTTCTGCAAACGTTGGGCGCCATTTCATGAAGTCAAACACCGCTGGGCGTCGTTTTTCCAGATGTCCGGCGATCTGCCAATATTTTCAGGGATTTCTGCCCTGATTTTCAAAGATTTTCGACAAATCAAAACTTCTCGGGTGCGCTTGCACCCTTGCACCCGCGCCTCCTGCACCACAGCACTAGTAATTCGTCGAATCACGCTAAAAAACATGCTCACGTCTCTGCCGCCTTCAGAGATGCCGCCTCGCGAGCGTGAGCATCCGACAGCATTTGAACTTGAGCGAGATCGGCCTTTGACCTTCCGCGGAGCTCATGCGTGACCTTTTCCAGCCGCTTGTTGTCCTCAGTCGCATCCAGCAATCGTTCTGTGAGGTCACTGACCTGCAGGAAAAGGTCACTGACCTCAGGTGTGGTTCGGTGTTGAGGCGTTGGACAAGAAATCGATCTTATCTATCTGGAAAAATCTTCTTACCCGGGGTCTTTCCCCCCATAACTCCGTGTAGCTGAGCGGTCTTAAATTAACAACGTTACGCGCAGGCCTGTAGTCACGGGGGTAGGGGGTTCAAGCGGGCAATTGCCAACCCCGGAAATCTACAAAATCATTTTGAAAGCGCCTTTAGTTGCAAGGTGAAACAACAGGTTGCAATCATTTTGCTCCCCCATAAAGTGTCAGCTCGTTGTGGCCCTTATTGCGCGCCACGGTCGTTGTTGGAGGGGGGTGTTAATTTGTGCCAAAGTGACCTGTGGGTCATTCGAACCCACGGCCTCGCGATGTCGGTTCGTCGCCAGCAGGCGCTGCGTACCTTCGCCTCGAGGGCAGTCAAGCGTTGCTGGCCCGTCTCGGGTTTGCTGCCGAGCCGTTCAAGCGTGAAGACACGTGACTTGAGGTGGGCGACGCTGTTCTTCAGCTTGTCGCACTCTTCGCTCAGCGTCTCCTTGTCTGCACGAGAAGCGCAGGGTCGCGGTCCGAGGCGTTTACGCGATTAAAAAGAAAACAAATGCAGCAGCACGTGACGCAATCCGTAATGACGTCAGCGACGAGCGTTGCGCTGCGGGCGACGTGGGTTAACCTGCATTTTTCAAAATCCGGTTCGGAGCAGCGTTTGTGGAAGAAAACGATTTTATCAGCGTCAACCGATGTGAAAATGCGCGATCGCGTGACGTCATTACGTCTAACTCGGGCTTCAAAGCTCAAGACACAAACGCGAGGCGGTTTATTAGTTGACTTCGGTCAAGGATGAGTATCGTCGGAAAGGTCACACCAGTGGCTACCAACGTGTGGGTACACCACACAGGGGGCAGTTTCTTCTTTAAGGGGTGCGTTGAGATCGATTGAGGAAGTCTGGGTCTAACGCTTGTTTAATCCAAGATATTGGTTTGTTGAGCTTCTCAGCTGTAGCGGAGCTCAGTCGTTAAATCACAAAACTTATGCATCACCACATTGGGAGCAATCAGGATTTTAGGGGTGATCCAATGGGGCATGGGTAAGGCAGGTTGGGAACTACGGCTCAAAACGGAACCTTTTTTTGTCGGTCGTGCGAAAGTTTTGCGCAGTTGAAAGAAACGCGCAGCGACAACAATGCCCCGACGCCGAACGTCGCGAACCTTCGATCCTGTTGTCAAGGTCCGCTTTCTGGCGTTCGATTATCTCGCGGCACGATGCGAGATCGATTCGCAGCTCCTCGACTTCACGCTGCCTGTCTGCCTCGCGCTCGTTGATCTGCGACGATCGAGAGCGCGTTATTATGACATCATTGAAACGATCGGGAGCGCGCGCGTTTTCCGCCGCCAACGTTCGGTTTTCGACTTTCCACAAAATTAAAGTTAAGCATCGCGTTACAAAGGAAGTAGTAGAAGTAAAAAACAGTTGATGTGAATTCCAGCAGCTTCTCCGGTGACATTCCGCTCAACAATCGAAGCTGCATTGGTCAACAATGCATCTATTATGACATAATGAAAGCGCGTAATTATGACATCATCAAATCGCATTATTATGACATAACGAAAGCGCATTGTTAAATAAGAATTTTCATTGTTTGCCTTGCGTAGTAAGATATTATTTCTACGCAATAAAAGCGTCGTGTTAGATCCATACGAGAACCACGTGAAAGGGGTGTACGATGTCTCACGTTCGCCTTGTCCAGGGTTTCTCAACTGGGCACTGTGGTCGCCAAGAGGACCACACAAGGCGTTTTTTGGGGGGGGACGCGAAGAGACCTTTGCTCATGATCAATGTGAAAAACATACGTTAAGACAAAATGTACGTTTTTATTGGTGGGTTAGGGGGGCATGGGTATTGAGTGTCTCTGAGCAGGGAGGTCACGAACCACTGATGGTTGGGAAACGCTGGTCTAGTCCAGCGGCTCTCAAAGTTTTTCTCACATTTCTCCCTTGCAAACGCAAACTCTGTCAATTCCTCTCCAACAAAAACCACAAATGGTAACTGCAAAAACTTCGCGTCAGTCACTGCAGTTATAATATCAGTCACTGCGGTTAAAGCAGTTTATACCTGCAAGTTACTGTGATTGCTACCTGACACTGACAGGCGCATGCTCCGCTTCATCATGGAACTGGAACTTCATCATGGAACCAACCACCGTCTCCAGAAAGTATGCATATGCTGATGACCTAGCAATCGTGCATGCTGATGGCGATTGGCAAACAATGGAAGAGGTGCTGAGCAAAGACATGGCAACCGTAGGTGATTACAACCAGACCTGGAAGTTAAAGCTCAGCACTACAAAACCAGTGTTGGTAGTCTTTCACCTTAACTATAAGGAAGCTAAACGTGAGCTAAAAGTCAACCACAACAACGAAACCCTACCCTTTTGGTCTGAACGCAAACACCTCGGAGGAATGTTGGACAGAACACACACGTACCGGCGACACCTCGAGTCACTTCGTAAAAAGTTGACATCATGCGTTGCACTCTTGAAGCGGCTTGTTGGCTCTGGCTGAGGTGCTGGTGCAACAATGCTGTGAACAGCCACCTTAGCCCTGGTCACTGAGTGGTCAGAGTACTGCGCTCCTGACTGTTGCCGCAGTATTTGGATGCCGCAGGCATCCAACCTTTATCCAACCTGCTGAGCTTCGTCGCAGTGGAGACACACTGTCTCTAGCACGCTGTGCCATGGAGCCTGGACATCTGCTCCACTCAGCGCTCACCTGTCCATCGAGTGGGAATGCACTGCATATCAAATCGACACGCTCATTTCATACCCGTTGCTCAACAACTCATCAGTTCATCTGACGACAATAACAGAAGTGCGGTGGAATGCAGAAAGGTTGGAGTGCGCTACGAGACTCCGTACTTTCATCCCCGACCGTCCCTCCTGGAATGTCACTGCCAAGAACAGCGTGCAGTATATCGCAGCCAGAATGAGGCCGAAGAGACCATGTCACCCTCCGAAACAAACTTGTTAAGATTTTCACTGGCGCGTCATACCAATTTTCAATTGTTTGGAAATAAACGGACGAAACAATCGGACGTACATCAGGTGATTGATTCCCCCGGAAGAAAATTCTTGGATGAGCCACTGACAGCCTGGGTCCGGCTCAACCGCTTCCGCACCGGCGTCGGGCGTTTCCACGCCTTGTACAAATGGGGTATGGCCCCCTCTGCGGTCTGAGAGTGTGGCGCAGAAGAACAAACCGTCGACCGTGTTGTCCTTCAATGTTCAATCCATCGACCTCCCCATGGATTGCACGGCCTGACGGTTCTGAATGATGAGACCATCGATTAGCTGCTCAACACCTGCCCCCCAAGATCCAGTGCGGCCAAGATGTGGACTGAAAAAACTGGCTCAAACGTTGATGATGAAGCAGCTTGTGCGTGCCTAATTTAGTCAATCCCATCTATACTAACCTCGCTGTGTGCAGTTTTTTGTGTGTTGAGTAAACTAATAGGAATAAATACTTATGCTTTTTTCCACAGCTTTTCCTCCCCAACTCCTCCCTGGAGCAAATTTCCTCCCAGGCATTAAAAACTCCTCCTCTAGTGAGCCAAGTGGCTCCCGTTTGAGAACGACTGGCCTAGCCCATGCGCACACGGCATCAGGGATGGCAGATAAGGGGGAGGGTCGGTCGATCAACAAAAGGGGACTGCTCGCAGATACAACAAGCACAGCATTGTTTTGCACATTTCCTCACCTGCTGATGATAGCTTCGTTCGGAACTCCTTAATTTGTCGTATTCTCCTCGTAATTCTTGCACTTGCAGTTTCTGAAAGACCGGCAAAATTTTTACTGGTCTTCGTCAAAAAATACATACAACGATTTTATCATGTGTTTTTCCACACAATGACCACGCAAGGTGGTCGTGGAGTTTTAACAGCAGCGTGATTGCGATCATCGATGGTGAATAACGACTAGAAAGGTAACGTCAGTATCAGTGTTCCCTCTAAGAAAATTTCACACTGCGCAAACGTTTGTTTTAGTGAGCGTGCAATTGCGCAACCATGTCGACGTCACACAACCAGTGAAGCGTTTCAAGCGGTAAAGGGGCTATGCGATATGCGTATACACACACTGGACCTCAAATTTGGAATGTTGCAAGTGCGCGAGAATGTGATTTCACTGTGCATTGTGCTCACCTTGCAGGGAACTTTGGCCAGCATTATACAGGTATGTAGTTGCTGCTTGTCGCAGAGACGCAGGTGAAGACGGTTTGCCGCCTCAATTGCAGGTAAGGTCTATTTTGGTGAATTTGAAAATGCAGACAAAGCAATATTTCGAATAAGGATCTTACACCTGCGTCATCAACTTGTATCTGACCTGCTCAGTGCTATTTCAAAGTGCTTTGACCGAAACGGTCTCTCTCTTCAGGAGAGCCTCGCTTTACTGCCAACATCATAACACACTAAAATCTCGCTTTATGACATTTCGGTATTCAGATGATCTAGTTGCGGTCTCTCACAACGTCTTTGAGGTCAGCAAGGTCAAACCTTAAAAAACCCTGGGCCTGTTATAGCAAAAGTTTTTTTTTACAAAAAAAAAAGGATTTGCCAAGTGGATTTCCAGCAAAACCCCAAATAATTAAGAAAAAAAGCTTTCGACGTGACTTTTTGACATCCGCGTGCCAACGTAACAAAGGCTTTATTACTTGTGCCAACGTAAGAAAGGCACCGGGTGACTCTCAGTACCGCTCATACCAGGCTGTCGTTGCTTTCTTCCAGCGCGGCAGTGTCGTAGACGCGTCGCATCAGCTTGCGCGCTCGCAGCGCGTGCAGCTCGCGGCGGTGTCGCTCGTAGAGCAGCGCGCAGTGCATCTGGATGACCTGTGACCTGAGGTAGGATTCGTCCTGGACCGGCTTCTGGTGGAGCTCGATGTGTTGCCATTCGAGGTCTCTGACGCTGGTCAGCGGTCTGTCGGCGCAGGAAGACGTTGAGCAAGGAACCGAATCGAGGACATTGGTTGAAAAGAAAAATTTTTTTGAAACGTAAACGAAACCTGAATTACGAAGATGACGGTTGGAGAGTAACCGTTTGCCGTTCCGTTATACAGCGTTTTTTTTCTTTCAGGTTGACACACTAAAGCATCACAAACGTTTTTTCAGCGTAGCCAAACAAACAAAAAAACGCCGCATCCATCCAAAGAAAAAAAACGTTGCATCCATCGAAAGTAAAAAAACGTCGCATCCATCCAAAGAAAAAAAACGTCGCATCCATCCAAAGAAAAAAAACGTCGCATCCATCGAAAGTAAAAAAACGCCGAATCCATCCAAAGAAAAAAAACGCCGCATCCATCCAAAGAAAAAAAACGTCGCATCCATCGAAAGTAAAAAAACGCCGAATCCATCCAAAGAAAAAAAACGTCGCATCCATCCAAAGAAAAAAAACGTCGCATCCATCGAAAGTAAAAAAACGTCGCATCCATCCAAATAAAACGCATAATGAGACATTGCTCGCATTCATCCTCGACCAACACGCAACAAACTTCACAACCAGACTCTGCTCTTCACCTGTTTTCTGATCGTTTGAAATAAGTGTCCGCCATCAGTTGGATGGAGAGGTCAAGGAACTGGTTCGGCGACTTCTCGGTGAAGGTTGCTCTCCCGTGGAGCTGCAGCGCCTCCTGGGCGGTGTAGTAACTGTCTGACTCGCACGTGGTCGTTGATTCGAGCAGAGCTGTTTGGAGAGGGACCCGAGATGTTTTCGTGAACCTCTTGTGAAGTTTGAGGAAAATGCGGTGACAGAAAGAAGGGAAAGTAAAAAACAACAGCAGAATGGCGAAAGGCTAAAGCACAGCGACGTGTTGGGTCACATCACGAGCTAAAACTGTTTTCACATTTACAAGACACCGTTGGAAAAATCACGGAAACCCTACGTTTCGCAATGCTCTTAACACTCATTTAACAAACTTTATGTTGGTGTATTTCTGGCTTCAGGTGTTTTCATTTGAATGTGGATGACGGCAATTAGCGGGATGGCCGAAGCCTGAATTATGCTTCCTGCCGGGACGGTTGAGGTTAACGCTCTTGCCCAAGGAGCGCTACGGCTATTCCACTAAGCGGCCGGGGATCGAACACGCAACTTTACGATTGAAAGGCGAACACTCTAGTACTGAGCTATCGCCGCCCCTTCGGAATGTTTTTATGAGACGAAAGCTGGCTTGCGCGTTTATCGGCGATGCGTTACGCAACAGTGAGGTGACGTCACTCGCCACCAATCAACCAATCGGAAAGCAAAATGAAAGCGCGAATCTGTGAAGACGCGACCAGTGCGCAGCAGCCGACGCACTGAGCCGCACAACAAACAGGGAATTCAAAAATAAACAAACCTTTCGCATACTTTGAACTTGTCTGCTCTGTGGCGCTGCAAGTGCCCGGTTCTACATCGGATGAGAGGTTCGGCACAGGGCCCGTTTTGGTGGCTGCGGTAACTGTGGACAAGGGACAGTTACAACGAAGCGAGGCGCAGTTTTGCACCGTGCTTTTGTTCGTATGCTCAGTTGCCAAGAAATAGAATTTTTCAAAAAAAAGCACTTCGATCGAATTGGAAGTGAAAAGACGGTGAGAGACGCAAAACACGGTGAACTGTATTGCAACGTAGAATGTTTTGTTCAGTAACACCAGGCCCGTAGACAGGTTTTGAGGTTGGGGGGGGAAATACATTTTAGGGGGGCAAGATTTTTTCCGATTCGACTTTAACCTTTTTCGGTCATTTTAACGATATTCGGTTAATGACCGGAAAAAAACAGCCATGAATCACCAAGAAAGTGGCCACTGATACAATTGCCTGAAGTGGATCGGCACAACGTACGAAAAGATCACCAAAACTGAAACAGTTCATAACTGCAAACTGGCCATGGCCAATCCACGCTCACCAGAATCAGCGGCGGAGGCAAGAGCGCTAGCACCGTCATCTGCCGATATTGTCGGGTAGTCTTGGATGTCACCGAACTCGCCAACAGAACTCGAACTGCTCTGTGCGTTTGAAAGTAAACAAGACTTGAAACAAAGCCGAGGTGCGTCATGCTTTGATCTGGACAGTTCCCACTCACGCGTGAAAGAAATAACGGAACAGTAGCATTATTACGAAAGAATAGCATTGTTGGAACTACTCGATCATTAGAGGCTGGGTAAAAGTGCGCCACGTAAATCCTGAAGTCCAACTATGGGGCGCCGTTTGTAAAAATATTATATCTGACAGATTTAGCACAAAAACTGCTATCTCTGGCATAGATAGCTATCTCTGCATGCAGAGATGTTATCTGTGGCAGAGATAGCGCTGAAGCGTGTCGAAGGGCTCGCTTTCAGCGCGCTCTTTCTGTGAGAGCATTCTCTTTTTGCACCTGAAGGAGCTCAGAGGTGGTGAGCTGCGCCTCTTTTTGCACCTTCAGGTGCAAAAAGAGAAT
>Ga0210059_1015134_pt1 | contig 11312 bp, 6 predicted proteins | sample Ectturendosymbi2_FD_188042 | JGI IMG/M metagenome (GOLD analysis project Ga0210059, IMG submission 188042) | Ecteinascidia turbinata endosymbiont from Florida, USA - Sample 2 (SPAdes) (version 2) | ecosystem: Host-associated > Tunicates > Ascidians > Unclassified | place: Key West, Florida... | reverse complement strand
CCCCTTCCACTGCCAGCCAATCTCCATCAGCATGCATGATTGCTAGGTCGTCAGCATATGCATACTTTCTGGAGATGGTGGCTGGCAGGTCAGAGGTGTAGATGTTGAAGAGAAGGGGCGCCAGGACAGATCCCTGTGGGATGCCGTTCTTGAGGTGTCGTAACCTGCTCCTTTGACCATTTCCAGTGGTAAGGGTAAAGCTGCGATTGCCAACCATCTCCATGATAATGTGGACCATGTGTCTTTTTATAGATGCTCATTGCTCATCTATAAAAATTTTGGGGTTTACGTGTAATGTGTGAAATAAAATTGATTTGCTTAGAACAGAGGTTCCCAACCTGGGGTACATGTACCCCTGGGGGTACATTTGCCAATCCGAAGGGTACATGTAAGGCTAGCAATAGAAGAGAAATATATATTTACATATTTTTTATTTCCAACTATTTATACATATATCAGTGAATATTATTTTCAAAAACTGTTATATGCTGATTTTTAAATATATCTATGATTAATCATGACAAGATGTTTTGTCATAAGAAATTTTAGGGGTACATATTCATCTGTTAAAATGCTAAAGGGGTACCTGCTTATATTGCAAAAGAAGGGGTGCATGCTCATTTGTGGGAATGCTGAAGGGGTACATGGTCAAAGAAAGGTTGGGAACCCCTGGCTCACAACCTAGTCCATTCATTTTTTAATAGGAAGTCAATTTCACGTAACACTATTTATTGTCACTCCTGAAGTCTTATTCAAATACATTCTTTTCTCCAGATTCGTACATCCATGCTATGTTTTATCTTGTATCTTATTTATTCTTAATGCAAATAACTTCCTCAATCAATTTTTAATCTCACGCACTAGCTGTAAACAGTGTGGAAATCAAAAAACATGTATGTGATTAGTCATGCATGAAGTAAAGCATGCATTGCATTTACACATTGTTTATAATGAGTACCCAAGATAGAAAATAGAGTGAGCAAGTTTATTGAGCTAAGTCTAACCACGATGTCAGAAAGAAAAACAAGAGTTTTTCTCTGTTAACATGCGTTAGTTTGTTAATGCATTTTCGTGATTTTATCATTTACAGCTGCATTGCAAGTAGTAAAATGTTATGTTGTTTGTTTTTAAGTGAAATATAGCATGAAATACAGTATTAACACAGCATTAATACATCAAATACTGTAACAATGCATTGATATAGGATATGTAGATCAAGGATAGCAGGGTTGTTACATAATACTTACTGTCTATTGAAAGAAATCCTTTCTCAGCACAGAATCAGACACTAAGATCTTACAGAGTATATAGTAGGCATCATCAGCTCTTATTCAAATAGAACTTACTGGTGATAGAATTATAATTACACCTGTATGTGTACCCTTCACAATCAAGTGGAAGCAGAGTTGGAGTCAAGAGGTTTTCGGATGAAAGTGGTATGTAATGACAGAATATTAATGACTTTCATTAAACATTATTTTCCCCCAGTCCAACTAGGTTTTGAAACAATAGGTCAGTGTTTGTACCTTATATATATAATTTGACTTTATAATGACCTGATGCACTGCTAATACTAAAAAGTAATGCCATTTGCACAGGAAACCATATTTTCCTTATACATTGTTGCATTATTGAGCTCTGGATATTTTTTACTAGGTGCAGTGGATGCAGCAATTTGTCTTTTTTTTGTTTTCAGAGTGATGAAATCTGTAATCTTTGCAAAGACGGAATGGCAATGGTAGATGGATATTTAGAGCAAAATGCTACACAAGAAAAAATTGAGAATGCTCTAATGCAACTGTGCGCTAGCATTCCTATTGCTCAACTAAGCCAAGATGTAAGATGTGTGTTTATGTTTAGATAGTTGTATCATAGTTGTTGAGTTTTTCTAGTGCTTAATAGATATATTTGTCAAGCTCATGTTACATTATTCATTGCTGACCATGTGGTTGTAGTGTTATATGATTGAGTATATGTAAATATAACTGGTTTTTTGGTCATTCACTAATTATTTTTGGAATGAACAAAAAAATTAAGTCGATTTAGTTGCAATGATGTTTTCAGTCATAAAAAATATCTGAAAACAAAGAAATGACAGATGCTTTTAAGCTGTTTCAGACAAATGACTGAAATGTCTCAGTGAAAAAAAACAGAAATATGAGCATGCTAAGTATAATATTCTTGTAGTTTAATGAAAATTGTATAAAGTGGTATGGGATCAGTAATATGTTGCAATTTGTCTTCATTACTTTGTCAGCTTTGCTCATTCAAGCCTATTGAATATTTTGAATGTTGTGCATGGTTTTTGCAGTGCAAGAAGACGATAACTCAAGACTTTCAAGTCATCTATGATGAGCTCTTGTCTATAGTAAGTCTTTGCTGTTGTCACTGATAGAAAACATGAACAAAGTTTCTTTATCCTAATTATCATGTCACATTTTAACACCTGAGAATTTGTTACCTTCTATTTTGTGCATAGTAGTTACACAATACAAATGCCATGTTCCGCAAATCCACCACAGCCCATGAACTGAAACCTCCAGCATTTTTGCTAGTGCAGTCCAAGTCTGTACTCTGTACTGTAAGGATAAATTTTAAACCATCTCAGTGGAGAGACTAAATAAACTCAGGAACAAATCTGAGTGGCCCAGGTTTGTATTTACACCCAGTTACCTTCTCCCATGTCTTTCTTCAAAGGCAATCCAAACTCTATAAGACCTTTTCCTTTTTGCTTCAGCAAAAGCAATTGTTTGGAATTGTTGCACCAACAGCCTTGCTCAAAAAACTTGCAATTTATGTCTTCTTCAATTGCTTGTACCATACAGGGTGAGCGAGTGACAAAAATGATGAAAAAATGTGAGCATCATCAGATATTAAACAAGCGTAACAAGTATTTGGACATGTCACACACATGTGACGCATACACACAGGTTTATTACCATTATTGCCCTTGTGAAATATAAAACTGAATCCTATGATCCATTTACCTTGGACCTCTGGATGCTGATAGTTTAGGATCTGATTTCTCCAGATTAGCTTTTCGGAAATGCCTATTTAAATAAAAATTTTTAGACAGGACCAATGTTATATTTGTGCAAGCGCAAAGCAGCCATCTTTTGTTTGTTTTTTAAGTTAGACTGGTTGGAACTAAAAATGCACTAACAGTTAATCTTCATTCTTAGCTTTTATCAGGTTCTATCTCTGCATAACACAGCTTCTTATGTGCAGATTGGAAACGGAGATTTGGTTTGCTCAGCTCTTGGTCTTTGTTCAGCATCAGCGATCAATGCTGATGCAGTTGATGAACTTATTAAACGACTGCCCAGTTTGGTTAAAGTATTTGATATATCATTATATTTGGCTTTGAATAAGTGCACTAGCGCATTCTGATCAAAGAACTTTCAGTTTTTGTTTGGATGGCCATCGTTATTTTACTGCTGACAGTCTTTATCTCTTCACTGTGTAAAAATTGCTTTCAGCGTGTGTTTCTTGGGTGTTTGTCAATTTGCGACAATTGGAAGCGCATATTTTATAGTTTCAGTGTTTTCATTCCTGATATTTTTGTGAGTTATAACTTTTCATGACAAAGTTATGTAAGGGTTAATTAGTCCTCGTTAGAGTTTGTTAGTTGTTACACACTTTTTTTCTGTAGCTGTGTTTGTTCCAAACATCAAACAGTATCTTGTGCCTTGCTGATGTTTTTTTCTGCTGTTTTTTCTTTTTTTCTGGCAGTTCACGGCAGTTTTTCTGCATTTCTCCGGTTTTGTGTTTTTTGATCTTAACCTATTGTTTCATTTTTAGTTCTCATAACCCAGTTGTTTGTCTGGGTTAATACGTTTGTTTGCAGTTAACATTTAGCTATTGAGTTTTTAGTGTTTCAGCTGTTTTTGGGTCAGTCTTGATGGCTGAAATTTGATGCTTTGCAGGATGCGATTAAGAACAATGAAATACCAGTCGCCTCTCCCTTCCTTGCACCCGTTCCCAGTGTTCCCATGAATGAAGCTAAGCCGGAGGTAACGACACATGCTGAGGTTGAATCAGATCAAACACGGTCAAGTCGCACAGACAATCGCTTGTTTGTTTGGTCTCATGTTAATATTTTTTCGACGTTGCAGTGCCGTAATTCGGTCGTAGTGTGATATTCTATTTTACGGTATACACGTTCACTGCAGCGCTGACAACTGTCTGTGTGCTGCTGTACTGTCAGTTTGCAACTTTCCACGAGTTTGACTGTTGCCCAGTGCGCACTGCATTAAGGTGCAAGATGTTCAACATCCATTTCTTATGCAGTAGCAGTGGCATGTCACTGCAGAAAGATCGAATATTCCTGAAACCAATTGAAACAAAAGTCGCTTCGTTTTGGGCAAACCGAACTTGGTAATGGTCCATCGACGAAAGCCTTGTTGTTCGTTGCCTTTTTTTGTCCCAAATACAGCTTGCGACTGTAACTTATACACCTAACAGGCAATTGAACACGAATTGAGCACGGTCGTTTCATGAACGTGGTGCTGCGCGAATGCAAACAGTAAACGTGATTTATAGATTTAGGAGCTGAGCAAACGCGTTTTGACGCAAGCGCACTTCATGGCACAGTCGTCCTGGAAGTTCCTTTTTGCACAAGCTCGCTTTTTGAGGGGGTCATCTCGAGATCGAACAAACATGAGACTGCAATTTGACTCACTGTTGTTTATTTTGTATGAGTGCACATATTTGGTGTTCTATCGCTCCTGCATGTCACATGCGTTGCTGTCGGTCTCACGACCACTGGCTGACCTTCGACCCGTATCACGTGAAATTTACGCAATCTGTTCCACTAATTGCGGCAGACGCGTTTCCTGCGTAGCAGCATGATTCATTTTGCTGTCATGGCAATCCGTAGAGTTGCAGAAAACATTCTTCCAGGCCGCTTGTGAAAAGCTATGACAATAACTGCCAATAGATTGAGAGTCTGTTTCGCAAGTGCCTGAAATGGGCATTGCATTTTTATCACATTCTTAATTGGTAAGTTGTTATTCCACGGTACTTTTGCTTGAAGGATTGCAGAAACGTGTTTGCCTTGCAGGTAGATCTGTTTTGCGTCGGGCCATAAAATCAACTAAAAACTAGTCCCACTGTTTTACTGTCGTTGACTGATATTTTTATTGCTTCTGAAGCTTTTCTTCAGTGTGTGTCACAAAAAACGTACTGCCCCGCAAATTCTGTACCCAGTGCTGTGAAAACATATCCAGCGAACAGTACACATTGCGCAGTCCGCTTGAGATGCAACGCACGCAATATGCATTGAAATCATTCCTGTTGGTCGTTGAGTTTCCCGTTGGTAACTGTATGCTTTTAACCAGACGCTGTTAAAGGCGCACAACCACTTTTGTATTTCTGACACTAACGCGTTTGAATTTATCTTTTCACCAAAAAGTGATCAACTTTTGTTGGCAACGATACTGATGCCTTGTTTTGCAGTCCGAGCTTCCGCAGATGTGTAAACTGTAGGCAGGGTGTGGTCTTACAAGCTTGGGTGCGTATTGGTGAGCCACGGCGTCTTGCCAATGCAACTGAATAAAACTAAGTTGGTATACATTATCAGCCAGCGCAGCCGCATTCTCTAATATGTTTCGTTAATCTGTCTTCGTCATTCTGCGTTTTCCAATTGTAAAGTTAGTAAATTCGATGTTTTATTTTGTGAAGGTGACTAATGACCAGTATTGCAAGGACTGTACGACATTTATGAAAGATCTCCAGGATGTTGCTGCTAATAACAAAAGCATCATTGTAAGTTTTTTGTTCCGTTTTCTTTTGCGTTTCTTTCCCGCTGTTTTTTTTGCGAAAAAATGTGAATTGGTGGGTGGTGGACGTTGTTCGAATTTAGAGGTGTGTCGGCAAAACGATTTGTGACTGCAAACGTGACTATTCGAAATTTTGCCCATTGCCCTGCATTGTCCGTTGCAAGTGTTTCGCTGAAAGCAGCTCGTTTACATATCATTTTCCATCCTTCCGGATCAAAAAATTCTACTCGTTTTTGTCTGTTGCGATATGTTTTTACTGTGTACTTCCTTTTAAGAGTGATCTGACTGACTTGATCAAAGAGGAATGCGACAACCTTGGACCAGGCATCAGTGAATTGGTACGTTCCCTTCGTTTTTTTCGGTTTCGTGGTGTAGCTTTTAGGCCAACCTGTTTTGCAGTTTTTGCGAACTCGCGCCGAAGCTGCGAGTGATTGTCATGCGCTAAAGCAAATAGTGTGGCGAGCAAACACCAGACTTGCAACCTAGTGGTAGTTCATTTTTTTATAATATGCTTGTGGTTTGTTTGCAAACGTTTCGAAATCCCAGTCGCTGCAGCAGCGTCTGCAAACGATTGCAGTCAACGCATTTCTGAATGTCATTTTTGCGCTCTCCAAATTTTGCTTTGCACATTCTTTGCGAGCATCAAATTCCATTGCACGCAGCTTGTCATAGAAGAACAGAAAACAGCTCAGTCTTTTTGTTCATAGCCTCTACTGTTGATCTGTTCGGACATGATCAACTTATCAACTAATTGTTCTTATCAACTATTTCATGCTTTCCTTACATAAGTCGCGGAATAAGTCTATTTGTCAACAGCACCATGGATCGCAATGATAAATGAGATGATGATTTGATGTTTTTTCTCAAATGTCTGCTTCGTTTTAGTAGATTCATCACGATGTCCTACAAACTTGCCATCTGTCCTAACGCATAATGTTTTCTTGTGCTGAAGCGGTTAAGTTTTCCTAAGTGCGGTCTGCGACGTAATTTTGGTTTTCTAATTATTTCCCACATGGTGGCGCTGCTTTTCTTTATCAACCCCCGGCGAATTCAACGCGTGTGCCCCGACTTACGGAAGCACTTTGCTTCTAATCTACGTAGAAAAATTTATTTGACTTGTTTGAAAGATATTGAGCTTACGAGTTGATCTTGCGCGAAGAATGCTCCAAGTGTAATCAGCGTTAAGACATGGGAGTTACGTAATGTTTCAATACGAGGAGATGAGCATGCGTTGTGGTTCGACGACAAGCTCAAATGTCCTACAAGATATGATTTGTTCCAGGTTTCGTAAAGTTGACAACTGTTTCACTGCAGACAACTGGCTTGTGCCCAATGTGATTGTTGACCTTTTCATTCTTGTTTTGAACTTCCATACTTTTAAAATAAGTCGGAACAATAACAGTGTGGTGAGGTTTTCAGTGGCGTGGCTTAACCCAAGGCATAGCTGTATGTCAGAGCTAGTGCCTGGTCGCAGCAGTAAGCTCAGGGGTTGCGTTGGATTTTCCAGATGTTTAAACAAACAAAATGTTTACCACTCGTTGCAGTCATCCATACTCGGATTTCGCACGAATACTTTGCATTGCCATGCGATTCAATTTATTTCTTGGTATATCCGTTGGTGATGGTAGATTTTTTATTGCAAAATTTAATGACAGAAACTTCTCATTTTTAAATGCAATGTGTATCATCTTAAATGACCTATAAAGAGGACCCCACTGCTTCCATCAAGCGCTCTGACAACCTCACGATATTTCGAAACGTTACTTTAGTTCGTCCTTACCACCAGTGATCAACCAGCTTGAACATAGGCAGGCTTCCTAAATGAAAAGTAATAGTTGTTTAGAATACAGCTTTGTTTGTTTATAAGGATCTGTTCGTAAATCGCTTAATGAAATCGAGACGCCCATCCTCTCGACTTGACTTCTGTAGTTGCTGAATCACAACAGTATTTTGGGTTTTTGGTCTATTCACTCACCTTGTCAGCCGGCATTTCCTGTCATTTTTGTCATACACACTTTACCGCGTGGCTAACTACCGTCATTGCCTGCTGTGTTCGCGTTTTACCTTTGTGAAACGCGAACAGCAGGCTTTTTGTTTAAATCTGCTAACGTCATCAGAAATATGCGGGAAGTCGTAGTCAGCAGTAACGGAATGTTGGTTTGGCAATTGTTGCTTACGAAACATTGGATCCGCTTTTTGCTAACGTATAGGGCCCATCCCAAATTCCTTTTGATGCCCGGCAGGTGTGCCCAGAATGGTGCCCTGTTGGATGCATGCGCTTGTAAGAATTGCCCATAACTTCATTGTTCTTGTTGCTTTATTAGACCCCCGACTACACCGCTAGATGAAACTCTTTTTGAGTGAAAAAGTGTTCATTGCTGTTTAGTTGTGACACGCAAATCATCAAAACACAATTTTGAGCAAGTTAACCTTTTTCTTCCTAACGTGTTGAACGGGAGCGGCCTTGTCGGTGTGGAGGTTGAGCGTTTCTTTGCTTAGGCTCCTGAATCAAAACAGTGCCCCGGATGCGGGCAGCATCAGCAACATGCAGTGACCGTTTGCTCGCGTCGAAACTTCACTGCATCCGGTGGAGTGGTGCTGGCCGCACCAGGTACGCCCTGTCGTGTGGCTGGCTGGGCGGAGTGATGAGGCAGCAGATTCTAAGCGTTTGCTCTTAGTCTTGTTTGACTGGAGCATATCCTGCCTGGTCTCTTCGTCCATGTTGATTTTGCCACTCGGTTAGACTGTCGTGTTTCCTGGGTAAACTAGTAAGTCTCAACCTTGTTTGTAATATTCGCACATTTTGGAACTTTTCGCTCGCCCTCACGGTTTATCATTAAGTGCTAGAATAGGCTGCACTAATTCAGATGTCGACCTATTTCCACTTTCAAATTAATACGATACTTGTTCTTGTTTGTTTATGAAAGTTGCTGAACACATGCATAATAAGTTGCTGGTGCAGTCTTGTGCAACTGAAGTAGCAATGAAAAAACTTCATGTCTCCACGTGCTTTGGCAAACTTACAGGGCATGTTTGCTTTGAGTTGAACAGCTTTTGTTTCCGTAATGACGTACAATAGATCAAGCAGGTAGAAAAATTTGGAGTGGGTTTCAGTAACTTCTAATATCTTTCCCTATTGACATGTTCAAATAATCGAGATATGAGAGCAAATATCTGTCAAAATTTCAATGTATGTTATGTCATGTTTCGCACTACAATAACATGACTGAATACAGCAAGAATGTTTTGCGTGTATTTCATTGGCTACTCAGGCACTTGGGCTTAGCCCGAGACTTCAATTACGGTTTACATTCGAGACCGCGAGCTTTCTTGCTTTGCACTCGTATATTTGTGCCACCACACACTTCACGGAATAAGGTTGTGTAACTCGGGCTCTTTTCGTTACGTCAACGTTCATATATTTTCGTTCCATGTCTGCTGGCCTTCCGCGTTCATGTTGCAGGTGACCTGAATCAAAAATAACATTGGTAGTTTGGTTATTTTGAAGCAACGGATTTGCATAGAACATGGATATGAATTTCATTCCAGTGGACATCTCCCATTCTAGAATGATTTCAAACGAACGACGAATTTTCCAGTAGTAGCTCGGGCTAATGTGAATGAGCCTTGAACGCAGAGGACTAACTGGGGTTATCATTGCTCTGCAGTGATGCCAGGTTGTTTTGTGAAAACAAGCAAGGAAATTTGAAAAACACGCCCAAAATAGATAATTTAACGGAAAAAACAAGCCCAACTTGCGTTAGTAGGAAAATTCAAAAAACGTAAAATCAACAGGTAAATTAAATGCAAAAGCAGCGAGACAGATCCTAAAAAACAAGCCCAAAATGTGCGAATTTGCGCAAAAACATGCCCAAACTTCGTTTAGCAGTAAATTCAAACAGCAAAAGTGCCATACAATTTAAAAAAAAAAAGAAATCCGCAAAACAGAAATCTGCAAAAAACAAGCAACCCGCAAGTCAGCAAAAAAACGCAAATCCACAAATAATCAAACCCAAATTTAACACCGTTGCTCTGTGACGTACGTTACGCAACAACGGACGAGTTCTCATGAAGCTTCTCATTCATTGTTACGTAATCAACATCACAGGGCAACGATAGTGCTAGCCAGAATGAAAGCAAATCGAAATTTCAATGTCGCAAGCCTCGAACGGTTGCATTCAGTCATATCAATCGCATGATGAGCCCGAGTGGCCCTGCTGGCCTGGTGTGTTTGCAGCAGGTGGTTCGTCAGGTGACGGGGTTTGTAGTGTAACCTCGGTTGGAAATCGCTCGCATAGCATCATTTCTTTTTGTAGTGTAGCAAATAAAAAAACAAAATTCGCTGTCACTGTCTCCCAGCCATTATGCGTAACTCTGTAGGAAGGGCAGTTTCCCGGATACAAAATCGTCTTCCTCCTACATGGCAAAACTAGAAGCTTGCTGTTCCGATCGACTTCAAAGAGGTTATAAAGAATAGGCGATCAGATTTCGCCTTTCCTACCACACAGCCACAGTAGCCGTTGCGCTCCTACGCGCCTATGACTGATGTGTTAAACATCCATTCTGCTACATGAGGAAAAAGTGAAAAATATACAGTATGTTAACTTCATTGCGTATGCGTTTGATGTAAAAATACGCAATCGGTAGTCAATATTTTTATGAGATAACAATGTCATTGCTAGATGACATGGCTTGCTGTGTGATACATGCAAATTCCTGCCCTGAAACCACGAAATTCCTTACCAGAGAAAAAATCTTCCCGGTCGGGAACCACTTGGTTAGATTGTCGTACTGTCGCAGTCAGGCAGCTTATTTCAGTTTCGTCCGTTTCAAACACAAAGCTATTTCTTTTGTTTTTCCTGGAGTCAGCTTAGGGTTTCTTCACTCTGTGTCGTGGATTAACATGGCTGGGACATGCACTGACGGCCCGGTCCGTTTGGCATCTTCATGATGCCTCACATTAAGAAGCTTGCAAAATAAGCTAAAACTAACAGCAACCGCGGTTTAGAATTTGATAAAAATCGGTAGTTTTGTAAAATGTCCCCCCCCCACAACGCCTGCGGTTCCGATGAGTGAACCATTAAAAACCACGTTTTCTTCGTCGTCGTTTGAGCGAGTTTTACAATCTAATACTTGGCCCCACTAGATCTCAGGGCAGGTGTTGAGCAGCCAACCGATTGTTTCATCATCGAGAACCGTTAGGCTGTGCAGTCCATGGGGGGTCGATGGATTGGAGCGTGGTTTCTTAACCACGGCCCTTGACTCCCTTTGAGGGTCGCGGAGCGGTTCTCCGTGGGCCACGAGCAGAGGCCTTTACTAAATAGTATTATTAAACGTGGCGAATAAAATATCAGACGGAAACTCGTTAAACACAAAGCTAGGTATTTTTGTTGATGAGCAGGGGCTACAAGTGTTGAGAATCTTGGGAAGGGGACCACAAACCATTAAAGGTTTAGAACTACTGGATTGGACATTGGAGGGTAACATGGTCGACAGTTTGTTCTGCGCCACACTCGCAGGCCGCAGAAGGGG
>Ga0210059_1015133_pt1 | contig 11312 bp, 6 predicted proteins | sample Ectturendosymbi2_FD_188042 | JGI IMG/M metagenome (GOLD analysis project Ga0210059, IMG submission 188042) | Ecteinascidia turbinata endosymbiont from Florida, USA - Sample 2 (SPAdes) (version 2) | ecosystem: Host-associated > Tunicates > Ascidians > Unclassified | place: Key West, Florida... | reverse complement strand
AGAATGGTCAACAGTATCAAAAGCTTTTGAAAGATCAAGGAAAACTGCACAAGTAGGTATTTTCTGGTCCAGGTTTTCTGAGATACACTCAACTATGTCATAAATTGCAAATTCTGTTGATACTTTGGCTCTGAAACCATACTGATGTTTTGATAGCATGTTTTTGCATTCCACATATTGATATAACCTATCATACAGAAGTTTTTCAAATATCTTGTTTAAGGGTGACAACACTGATATAGGACGATAGTTGGTGCACACGTTTTCCGGCCCACTTTTATGTATAGGGGTAACTTGGGCGCACTTAAAGTTCTGTGGGTATATACCTTGGTTTATGCAATTGTTAAAGATTTTTGCTAAGCATGGAGATAATACTTCACTGCATAAATAGGTAATGTGAAATTTTTGCAATTACCTTTTTGTGATATTTGCTGGGGAGGAATTGACAGTGTTTGGGTTTGTAAGAGGGAAATAAGAAAAAAACTTTGAGAACCACTGCTCTGGCTGCTTCACAATTTGGCAGCTGAAACTTGTAGTCTAGCTCAGTTTTTTTTAAGGAAACTGTTAGGTACCCGGTTTGGATTTGTAGGGACCCGATTTCTCTCATTCTAAGGACCCGATTTTCTTTGATTTTAGGGACCCGATGATAATTTTCTCTGATTCTAGGGACTCGATTTGAAATTCTAGGGACCCGATTCGGGTCCCTAAAACGCCTTGAAAAAACCTGGTCTAGCTTAGAGGCACTGCATGGTGCTTACGTCTTATCTGTTCTGCGCTACGGTAGAAATTCATGCCCAGTGATTGTGCACCAGCGCTTGAAACACAGGTGCAAGTCGTGTAAGCAACATGAGCTTTGATTGATATTATCAACTTTAGAGCTTTTGCTGTTACTTTTTAATTAAATTGTTGAGCAAGCGCTGTGCAAATACTGCATCAAACAATCGAAACACTTCAACACGTTCTGGTTCAAACGCAAACTAAAGATACGTTGCATAAGAGCATTTTGTATTAACTGCAGAACTTACAGCTATGTTCAACCCAAATGGCTTACTGAGACAAAAATTATGTTACTGTCTTAGCCAGGGCCACACGCTGAATGACATATTAATGAAGGCCGCGCATTAAACGGCTTAATTTAGCTTAAGCTAATGCACTGAAAGCGTTCAAATCGTAACTGCAATGGTAACAGATGAGATACAGTGGCACTGAAGGTCACCTGCATCAAAAATGTTAGATTCAAGATTATCAAAATAAGGACAGATTGTCAGTATATAGGACATTTTACCACAGCGAAAACCTACACTGGGCCGCACAAAACCTTCGACTCGGCCGCATGCAGCCCGCGGGTTGGACATAGCTAACTTAAATGCATATCGAAACTAGCTTACCTTTAAAATCTAGTGGTAAAGGTATCATGGTAGATGTGGTGCTGCACGAGATACGTTAAAACAAGGAAATTTTAAAAAGAAAATAAAAAAATTGTAAGGAGGCTTGGATCGAACAAAGTTTTGTCGCTCTGGAATCAGAACGTTTTTGAATGCCATTCTGTTTACCAGTTTGGCAAGGACATATTGAGTGCCAAGCGATATATGTCTGTCAGACAAAAACTTTGAAATGCTGATTTTCATGAAAGAGAACACGCATTTCATCACAAACGGCGTTGCAAAACGCCATAAAGGCAGCAGTTTTTTGACAGATGGTTCTCTGTGTGACAAGACTGTAAGATATTGCGCAAGTACCATTTCATAATAGTTCCACCCTGAGCCGGATTAAAGGCTAGGGGGGCCCGGGGCAATTTTCACTGGAGGGCCCCTATAACGTATTTCATGACGTCATCGTTCGTAAAATTTATGTTTTCGCTGATTCGCAACGTTCTCCTTTGTTTTTTCCAGTAGTCGATTATGTGCCTGCCGTATTAACTCGATTGTTAGCCGCCTTTGATTGTAAGCCGCATGAAATGATGTTAATAATAATTGACGTAGGCTGCCCTTGATGGTAAACCGCACTTGAACATAGGTTACCTAAGCCTCTGAGATGCATTCGCGACGTTCGCGTACTCGTGCGTTTCCCGTATTAACGATGCTTACACCACTGCAACTGCCTTCTGTTTATCATAATCCCTCCTGTGATGGATGTGCACGTGATGCTGAAGAAAATCGAATGCGAAAGAAGAGTTTGGTCGACAAAACGCAGCCAAGGAAAGACTGAACGTCATCTATACATTTCGATAAAGTAAAAAAATAAAAAATGTAAGCCACCCCTGATTTTAAGCCGCATGAAATGATGAAAAAAAATTATAAGCCGCAGCTTACAATCAAATAAATACGGTGCTCAACTCAGTCCCGTCTCCACGGGGGCTTTGGTGGGCTTAGCCCCGCAAACGAAGCTCCAAGTCCCCCAAATTGAAATATGAAACACTATAAATGTCTATGTGCTCTGATTAACGCCACACTGTTTTAACGTTGCTGCTTAGAAGCTTTGCTGAAAAAAAAACGTTTCGGTCGCGGCGTTTTAGTTAACACTGCCAGATTCTTGCGCTTTTTCTCCTTAGAAACTTCGCCATTTTTATCTCCTGATGGCATTGCAGATTTCGGCATAGCGCTAGCTAAACACTGCAATCTCGCTTTCTGCTCTTTCGTTCTACAAATCGATTGATCAAAAACATTTTCTGACAGAACACGCAAAAACATGTAATGTAAATGGCTTGACTAGCTTCATTTGTTTATTATGTAACGCAAGAATATTAGCCATCGGAAAAAGTGCGTTTCCACCATACGCTCCACTTTATGACGAAACAAAAGTCGCAGTTCGGTTGTGGCTACCTCCAGACGACACAAGAAGTTACGGAATCATTGATACTAAACCTCAACCACAGCAGAACTAGCTTTGCTGCTTAAGCACGCAAATGGTATCGTTTTCGCGACATTTGTGCTGTAGGCGTGATGCACGAGTAGATAAATCCATTCCAAAAGAACGATTATTAGGAAAAGTTACAAGCAAAATTCAAATATATATGCATTGAACAAAACCAAAAATGTTTATGTTCAGTAGTGGTTACTAAAACTGGAAGAAAGTCAAACTTGCAGAGAAATCAATGATACTCAACGCAACATCGGAATATAGAAATTTTGAATAAAATATTCAAATGAATATTTTATTCAAAACAAATAAATGTCATCACGGGGGGCCCCCTTAGAGCGGAGGGCCCGGGGCAATTGCCCCCGTTGCCCCCCCTTAATCCGTCCCTGGTTCCACCGTCAAACCTTCAATCTTTGCAGATGTTGCGATAAATTCAGTATTTTTACACGGCAGTTTAGAAAAATGAGAATATTTGGGGCAAGAAAATTAACCGTAATCTAAGAATGCTGTAGCCCAGCGTGATAAAACCAATGCAAAGCCTTGTGCAACGAAGGCAATCTGGCTGGCAATGTGAAGATTTTTTATTTTGGAAATGCTTGCAAAAAAATCAAGATTTGAGAAATAATTACTACTGTTTTCCCTCTCAAGCTGTTATCTAAGACAAAGCAAATTAATCAGTTGCTATTTTGAATGGCTTGAAGTGGTCACAGATGCAATTAATGAAGAAACTTTTCATTGGCAGCTTTTGCATTTGAGCACTTAATGCAAAAAATTGTGTCTATGTGGAAACCTGTCGTACGTCTTTTGCTTGGTTCTGGTAGTTTTTGATGCTGCATCTGACGATGAAAATTGCCGAATAAAACGCCTAAAGCTGTGTGCAATCGATATAGTCCAAAACTTCGTAAATTCATAAATGGCTTAGTGAGCAAGTAATCCACCAAGGCGACGAAGATGAGTCAATCAGCAAAATTTTATAACAGGAGATCGATATCACGTAACTCTACGCATCCTCAGTCCTGAAATCAGCAAACAAATACTTACGGGTGAAATGTTGAAGGATTAAAGTATGGGCAGAGAAAGCAAGCAAACTCAAGACTAAAACGAATAGGCCTAAAAACTTTGTTTGATGTCCGCCTAATGCACTGTTAACTTATTTGAAAAACATAACAATATTTTGGCATAAACAACAAAACTGAACCAATTTTACTCGTATCAGCATTTTAAAGTGAAGACACTGGTACGAAAGAAACCCCGTCTAGTTCCTCAAAAGAGTCACAACAATGCACAAGATATACAGTACAATAAATACATACATTCTATTGGTAACTGAAACAATCAAACAATCGTTCTCATTAACAGTTGGAAGTCGAACCACGTCAGGGATGTAGTGCTAACAAAAACGTGTGGCAACACATCCAAAAAATAGCCATTTTGAAACAGCTTCAAACTCATTTCAAAACAAAACGTGAAAAAGGTGTGGGAACGTCATTCCCACACGTTCCCGCCCCACTGCACCCCTGAACCATGTACTCTAGCATGTAGACCAGGGGTCTCAAAATCAAGTGGCTCCGTGGGCCACATGAGGACTTACAAGGCAACCCACGGGCCGCAATATGACGCTGACGCAACTATAGCGGTACCTGAACTTAATTTTACATCTTATTTCTTGCGAAATGTATCATGAATTATAGGCAAATCATTTCTAGCCGTTTCTACATTCGTATTAATCAATTCTAGCCGTCTAAGGAACTTGTTCACTCGCTAGCTGAGCACTTTTAAACACCGGTGAATAAACATGCCCAATTTTCCTCTAGGGGGGGTTGCGGGGCAACATCCACAGGGTAACTTGGAATACCTCACGGTCAACAGCAGTTTCAGATCTGCTGGCTCCACATCAAGACGGGACCAGGCAAGGTCGGAGATGCAGTTACTCCACTTAGGCCTTGGACGACATCTGGGTGGCTTTCCCGTGGGTTTAGCCAGCAGGGCTTGCCTCACCAGTCTTCCGTTGGGCATTCTGGATACATGGCCAAACTAACGTAGTTGTATTCTGTCAATTATGAGAAGTGGTTCGACATTCAGGGCACTGCGAATTTCACAGCTGTGCACTTTGTACCGAAGTGTCACACCAGGAGCGTAACGAGGGGGCACAATGACCTGGAAGCCGAATCACCGCCGAAAAGTCTCAACAATGTCGCACGTTTTATCGTCAATGCAGGAAATTTAATCCCAAAATAGCTTAGGTTCATATACGGAGGCGCCAAACTTGTTTTTTGCCCTGGGCGCAATCTAATGTCGGTACGCCCCTTTGTCACGCCGTGGACTCTTCTCAAAAATCCCAACTTTGGTGCTTGCACCTGAGTTAATATTCTTTCTGTCATTACCTAAGATTCATGACCATATGTAAGGATCGGAACAAAGGTCGATTTGAAAACTGACAACTTTGCAGCGTTTGACCCTTTCAGTCCCGCGAAAGTCCCAAATCTTGCAGAGCTTTGCAATCCTATAACTCGCCAGGCGATTGAGCTAGAGAGCAATCCAAACCATCCACGGATTCAGCAAGTCTTGTAGTCAAAATCGAAAAAAACGTTTTTCGTTTTCGGTGGGGGATTTCTGGAGGTGACGTCACAATAAAGACATTTTGGCCACCTTTGGCCGGCCTTGGGCCCCAACCCATTTACCCACTCTTTTGGTTCAAAATTTTGTTGAAAACCAGGTCAAAATCCGCGCCTATAGAGCCCTGGATTGACTTGCTAGCATATCTGTAGCCAAAATTATGGGTCAAAAACCCAGTTTTTGGCCTAATTCAAAACTTTTCAGAAAAGGCATAATTTTCCCTTTCAGGGCAAACTTTGGCCAGCCATAACTCGGCAGCAGATTTAGCTATAGAGCTGTTCAAACCCCGTAATGACTAATGGCGTTTTGTAGTTTAGAATAAAAAAAAAATTTTCAAATTTGGTTGGGGGTTTTGGGCCAATGGGATCATGACAGGGGCATGTTTTTTGGTTAATTATATGACGTCATCATCCGATCTCACGTGCCAATATTTTGGCTCGCAGTATTTTTGGATTCTAGGACAGAATACGCGTTTTTAGAGCCCTTAATTGAATTTCTAGCGTTTCTGGTTCAAAAGTTAGGCCAAAAAGCAGCTAATTGGTAAGGGGTTTTTCTCAATACTTTTGGGGGATTTCCCAAATTAATTTTAAGTTTTTTTGGCCCTAATCTTGGAACCAGGAACGCTAAAAACCCATTCGGACCCTTCAAAGTCCCGAATAATAACCAAAAAACAGCTAAACTAAAAAAAAATTATGTCATTTGAATGGCTCCTGCGGGTCTTAAAGTGAGGTCGGGCAAAAATGCTGACGTCAGCAAAAAATAACATAAACATCCTATCATTATATAAGCAAAAAAACAGACATCCTAAACTGAAACGTTTTTTTTTTATTACAAACTACATACAGTACTTTCACGAGTTTTTAGAGGGTTTGAACAGCTCTCTAGCTCAATCTGACGGCGAGTTATCGCCTGCGGTGAAATGCCCCCAGGAGTGACTTTTGAGGGAGAAAAATTTTGGTCAATTTTTGGTTTATGAGCCATAATTTTCGCTCCCGATATGCTAGAAAGTCAATCAAAGGCTCTATAGACGCGGATTTTGACCTAGTTTTCAACTAAACTTTGAGTCCAAAAAATGGCCCATTGGGACGGCGCCTAGGGCCAGGAAAAGATGGCCAAAATAACGCAAAAACACCCCTACTTGTGACGTTTTCCCCAGAAAAGCTCAAACCCAAAACGAAAAATTTTGTATTTCGATTTTGACTACAAGACTTGCTGAATCCGTAGAGGGTTTGAACAGCTCTCTAGCTCAATCGCCTGGCAAGTTATAGGATTGCAAAGCTCTGCAAGAAAAGTGGCGCACGCGGGACTGAAAGGGTTGAAAACTCCCCGTTGTGTGCCCACAGAGCGATGAAGCTCACGTAGAACTACGCTAGCTTTACCAATCCGTGCATCAATCTCCTGATGCTCCGCCTTGCGTCACACGCAAATACCACCCCTAGGTACGTGAACGTCTCCACCTGCTGCAGTGTATCACTGCATACACTGCCTTGGGTTTGTAGAGAGACATAGAGTAGTACCTCGGTATTTTTAGCACTAATTTTAATTCCGACTCGGCCTCACGCAGCAGAAAACCGATCGAGTGCATGCTGAAGACTGTTGAGATGCTGGCAGTACCACACCATCTGCAAAAAGTAAACTGTTGATCCTGCAGCTCCCGACTGTGACACCCTCGTCGATTCGGCTGTGACTGTCTATCCAATTCATGTAGACCAGTGTTTCTCAACCTCGGTTCTGAGGGCCGCATACGGCTCCCAGGCACCCTTTGTGCGGCCCTCACCGGTCTTTCAATAAAACGTCTAACATTTTGTATAACAGAATTCGTTCTGTTGTAAAACAAAACGTGTCAATTGAATTGTGTTAAAAATTTTAGTGAGGCTCTCCAGCAAAATCGTAGGTCTGGATTTGGCTCCCTTCAGCGAACAGGTTGAGAACCACTGATGTAGACTATGAAAAGCAGCGGTGACAGCACACACCCTTGTCGGAGTCCAACACCAAAGGTGAACGGTCGTGATTTAACTCTCCCGACACGGACGCAAACGTCTGAGTAGGAATACAGTGACATGGCGGCCAGCAACAGGCAGTCGTCAACACCGTGCTCTCGTAACACTCCCCAAAGCTTTTCACGAGGAACCCGGTCGTATGTTTTCTCGAGGTCGACAAAGCATGTGAAGACGTCTATAGGATACTCCCAAGATTTCTCAAAATTTGCTGGAGAGTGAAATGTGGTCTGTTTTGCTACGGCCGGGACGAAAACCGCACTTGGTATCATTCAGGTTTGATTCTTCAATTATTTCGTGGCATCTTTTTCAAGGCACTTGGCAACGTAAATGTTGATTATTTGAAAATTCCCAAAAACCATCTCGGGCCGCATGCGGCCCGCGTGTTTGAGACCTCTGATGTAGACATTCTACCTTTTATCAACACTCGCAGTTTTTGAAACGTCTTTTGGTACAACGAGAAACGAAAACATGAAAGAGACAAGAAAAGAAATTTGAGAATAAACTGTCACAAAAGCTGCAGTTCTGACACCTGCTACATAGTATAATTTATTAATAATATACATGGAGGCACTTGCAGTATCAAGAGAATACATTCAACATGCAGTCGTAGAGTTTTGGTCGAAAATTCAGGAACGATGTCATCATTTGCCACAGCAGCTATTTCTTTTTTTCAAAACCTAACAAAACCATCTGGCATTTAAACGGTCGCAGGGGCGTAACGAGGGGGGCACAATTCTCCGGGCGCCGAATCACTACGGGGAGCGCCGAATGACTGCGGGGGCGCCAAAAAGTCCAAACAATGTCACAAGTATTTTCTTCAACACAGTACATTTGCTTCCTAAAGATCTCAAATCCGAACTTGCTTCTTGCCCCGGGCGCTGTCTAACCTGGTTACGCCCCTGTACGCTCGTGTGTCATGCACCTGCTATAAGGTGTGAGTATCCTCACCACACTGGAGAAGCTTGCTTCGCTTGTGGCTGTCAAAATTCCAGTTACGCCCGCGCTCAGCAGCAAGTATATGGTGGGAAAAGCTGCTTTGTACTTCCAAAAGCATTTCAAAAACTCTTCTAAATTCATGCGAATGTTTTCATTCAAAAGCACATCAGGAAGCTCTGATGAGTCAATGCTTTTCACAATAATAGTTTCAGCATCGAGAAGATCTTCACTGATACTTTTGGTAGTTGAATTGACTAAATAACAAAGAAGTTGTAATTCTTCCTTGCCAAGAAAGCAATTCGATGCTGTAAACGAGCATGCAAAATTTTGATGAGAGACATGTTAACTTCCAAAAACCGGTGGCTGAATTCACTCTGAATAGTATCAATGATTTCCAAGTAAGATGCTTTCAAATTCAAACTCTCACTTTCATTGTGAATTCGTATGTGTTTTGTTATGAATGACGTCCTCTCTGAATCGAGATGAAACTGACCTTTTCGCTGGTTCTGGATGGAATGAATTTTCGCTTGTTTAGAGGGTGGGATAATAAATGTAGCTTGCTTGCACCACACACTAAGTACGGAATACGCGCTAGCTGGATTTTATGCTGACTTACGTTAGTCAGTGGTAAAGTGATCTATACACATGCTGAAGCATTTCTACGTCAGAAACAGAATTATCTACCCTTTTTTGATCAACTTCTAATTCGCATACATTATCCTACTGGGTTTGGTTTGACTATTATAAGTTCTGTTTGACTACAAGCAAGCCTAACACCAGTCCAATGTTCCCTGTAAGATGCGCAACTGCGTAGTACCACCAAATCATTTGCGCAGTGAAATCTGATTCTTGTACACTTGCAACATTCCGAAACGTTGGAAAAGCAGGAAAACAAGGAGAAGCTATTTGAAATAAATGTGTAGGCCCTACTTTGTGCGTATTTTCAGAAGACTTTATGCTTATCCTAAATTCGAATAATTCACGAAATTCGTAATTCATTTAGAATTCTGGCAACTCAGCCAGAGTTGCCAGAATTTTTTTAGAGAGAACGCTGGCTGAGACTTTATATTAAAGCGTTACCATAGCCAGCTTGCTAGCAGTGTTACCGGATAGTTGTCACCTAAACCTGCTAAATCACGTCACGAAAAACTGCTCGATCCTGCTAAAAACCATGTCACAAATATTCAGCTAAAAGCTCCCTAAAATAGTGTAATTCTGCTAAAAAAACTGCTATTTTTGAGGTGTTTAAAATGAACTTGTAAGGCCATGTATCAATTTTTGGTCTTGCACTCACTATCAATTGACCAGACATCAGGCCAATGACTTCCTGACGTAACTGAACCACCTGTAAAAATGATGTGTCGTGGGATAAAAACATATTCTGCCAATGTAGTCTTTGAAACCCAATGCGCTCACTAAGCACAGAAGCAAATTATTCAGGTTTTAACAAGCCATGTAGTCACTTGTTAGTATGATGCAATTTATCTGCTTGAAGCAGCTTCACGGCGTCATGATAGAAACTCCAGTGGTAATAGCAATGGTATATTTATGCATCCAAATGATTAAAGGCAGCTAGTTGTGCCTGACTGCCTGGTTGCCCTTGCGTTGCCCAATATAAAGCGTCAGAAAGAAGGTAAAGAAATTTTTGATGAAGAAGGTCACAAGGTGTAAAAGTTTTCAACTCTAAAACTGTTGGAAAAAGGATTTGGCCAGGAATTTGTTACCTGCTCAACCTGCCCAACGGCTTTTAAAATCTTGCTAAAAAATGAGATAACTGCAAGATTGATAATTTTACAGCTAACAGTGAGAAAAACTTGCTAGATTTAGCAGCGCCAGCTAATCAGCTAAAATGGCAGCATGTCACCAAGTCATCTAGTAGCAGTAAGCTACTTGTTATTATGACGCAATTATATGCTTCAAGCATGTTCGTTGCGTCACAATAAAAACTCGAAATGATTGAAGCAGCTTGTGCTTGCCCCTGGTCAAGGGCGTACGCAAGGGGGGTTGGGGTTAACCCCCCCCTTGAATTTGCTATGCTACAAAAACGTCATTACTTATGCAAAGGAGTTTGTGTATGTTTTCGTACATTTTTTGCTTGTTTGATGTCAACTTAACGCAAAAACCACAGAATGATTTTGCATGAAAATTTCAAAGAACACTGTAAATGGACCAAAAAGAAATAATTACATTTTGGTGGGAATCTGGGTTATCGCCTGTATCCAAGAACCATCTCACCACTTTTTGCAAACCTCCCGTCAACTACGTATTTTCGTGCTTGTGTTACGTGATAGTTCACTTTGTTCGTAACAATTGTCTTTATTTTGTCAGATCAGCGCGTGCGCCGACGGTGCTGGCTTGACTTCTTTACCAATTACTGTGGCATGGTAGAACTAGTTAAACGAACTCAAAGTCAGCAATTGTTAAAACCCAGAACGATTTAGGCTTTTAATTATGTCTCAGCCGGGAAAAAGGAAAATTAAGTTTGCTGGACTTCTGTTCTAAGAAATCTGGAGATGATTCCACGGAAAATGTCACTGTATGTCATGACGTGAAGGCAGCTAGTTGTGTTAGTGCTGAACTTGCGTGCAGTAGTTCTAATGACAAACATAGGCTACCAGACAGTTTCACAGAAGAATTTCAGTCGTCCAACCAGCAGCCACTATCTAGCTATGCGCTAAAATCGCCAACAAATGACATTTCATTATGTATAGGAATAACGTGCTCAAACGCAGAAAAGCTTCGAATGTTGAATAATGTTTGGACACCCGATCCGGCCTTTGATTTTCCGTTTAGCGTAATGGGTAAAAGAACGCTACGTTTCCAGTACCGCTGGCTTAATCGGTTCAAATGGTTAGCGTACTCTAAGGTTGAAGATGGGGCATTTTGCAGGTTTTGCGCTCT
>Ga0210059_1015132_pt1 | contig 11312 bp, 7 predicted proteins | sample Ectturendosymbi2_FD_188042 | JGI IMG/M metagenome (GOLD analysis project Ga0210059, IMG submission 188042) | Ecteinascidia turbinata endosymbiont from Florida, USA - Sample 2 (SPAdes) (version 2) | ecosystem: Host-associated > Tunicates > Ascidians > Unclassified | place: Key West, Florida... | reverse complement strand
GTTTAGGTTTTGGGTTTAGGTTTTGGGTTTAGGTTTTGGGTTTAGGTTTTGGGTTTAGGTTTTGGGTTTAGGTTTTGGGTTTAGGTTTTGGGTTTAGGTTTTGGGTTTAGGTTTTGGATTTAGGTTTAGGTTTTGCGTTTAGGTTTTGGGTTTATGTTTTGGGTTTAGGGTTTTAGGTCATGTAACAAATACCTTACACTAATCCAAGTGTATTGTCCTTGTCACTTGACCAATCCAAACAATCGGATTCTCCTAATGGCAAAATAGCTCCAGCAGTACTTTTCCCTCTGAAGCCTAAGACACTTCCTTGTTAAATTTAGGAAACACCAAAAGGCTTTCTCTCTACTTTGCTTCATGATGCAAAAGCACTGCTGGAACTATTTTGCCTTCAACCAATCGTATTTGGCTAAAGGCAAAATAGCTCCAGTAGTTGCTTTGCCTCATGAGGCAAAATATAAATACATGATTTTACATTGGCGGACAGGACTGGATCGGACTGATGATTTTCAAAAATTTTGCGGTGCAGGACTGGATCAGATTCAATTTTATCGGATTAGGACTGGACTCGGATTGAAAAATTTCACAGTCCGCTCATCTCTGTGAGCTACTAAAATTGAGAGCTACTGCAGCAAGCTAAATTTCCAGTAGCGATGGCGGGAGCGCCGCTCTTTTTTGAAAAAATAACGGATGTGGTAGCGAGTTGTACTATTTTTCCACTATTCGCTATTTTGCCGTGAGTGGTGGCCTAAGGAAAAGTTCGCAAGAGCTCTTCTGTCAGCACTCATTGATGGTAACTGCCCTTCTCGCTGTTTTGCGCTGATTCTGGTTGATTTGTTCGCTTTAAGCTAGCAGCACTAGGAAAGATTTAGGTCAGGTTGCATTTGACCCGATCGATCGGTTCCTCGTTTGTTCGGTAAAAATTCAGCCTCAGCGACAAACTTAAAGAAGTTGGGATTTCGAAGCATTGGCTACTGCTACCGGTAAAGCTGCGTATCAAGATATTGAATGCTTGGAAAAATGTGGCACTGGGTTCAACATTTCGCTGCATGTGTGACTACGGTTTTTGTTTTGAAGTACATGTCAATATGACATATTTTGTAGCTTGGTTCGACTTCACTATATTTGGCTACATACATAACTTAAACCAACACGGTTTGGCCGAAACTTATTTGCTATTGTAGTCTTTTTTGCATTATTTTTTGTTTTTCATGACGAAGACCTTAAATTTATTGCCTTGATGGTTTCTTTGGAACAGGCCTGTTGCAAAGTTGTATTTTTAACAAAATCTATTTTACCGAAGCTCGCATCTACGAGGAAAGTGAGGCTGGGAAAAGTGAGGACTTGACTAGTTTACTATCGGACAGTAATGAGGCAGTGTGGCTCGGCAGTCGAGACGATATTTTTCATGGGTGAGGTTTACGTACTGAGCGCAGTATTTACAGGATGTCTGGTCTGCACTCAACGTCATCTCAGGACAACTAGGTGAAGTTTTAGTTGAACACTAAATTACTCATTTGTAGCGGGTACAATACAGTCGCAGTAGACAGTCGCAGTAGCCACAGTGGTGTCAAAGCTGCTTGAGCACTTCATTTTATCTAACAACTCTCCTTTCCTTGGTACCACAGACAATCAGTTTGGTTTTAAGGCTGATCATAGTACTGATCAATAAACATTTTTGTTAAAGCAAACTGCCTCATACTTTGTAACCCATGGTTCATCTGTGCATGCTGTGTTTTTAGATGCATCGAAAGCATTTGATCGAGTACTACACATGAAATTATTTGAGAAACTAATTCAAAGAAAGGTGCCAATGTGTTTTGTGCGCCTACTGAAACATTGGTACAAAGAACAAATGATGCAAATAAAGTGGGGCAAGCATTTTTCTGAACTGTTTCATGTGTTTAATGGGGTTAGACAAGGGGGAGTACTGAGCCCATACTTGTTTGCTGTTTATTTAGATGATTTGTCCAATGAACTAAACAACATTAAAGCAGAGTGTTATATTGGTGAAGTTTTATTCAATCACTTGATGTTTGCCGATGATATTTATGTGTTACTGTTATGTCCAAGTGTACGTTGGTTGCAAAGAATACTAGATGTGTGCCAGGCGTATGCAGAATCGCATGGGATTATTTTCAACTGCAACAAAACTATTTGGATGACGTTTAATAAGGCTAAAAGTGCAAGAAGCACAGCAATTCCAGTCTTGAAATTGGGTGGTCACTACGTAAATTCTGTTGACCAATAGAAATATCTGGGGATAGTATTGGATACTGAGCTTTCAGATGACAAAGACATTCAGAGACAACTGCGATATCAATATTGTGCAGCAAACAAGCTGCGAGCCTCTTTTTCCCGTTGTTAAAATGCAGTTAAAAACGTACTTTTTCATTCCTTTTGTACGCCCATGTATGCATCTCAATTATGGTGTAATTTCAAGAAGTCATGCATGCAGAGATTGTGGGTGGCATATAATTTTGGTTGCAGAGCTCTATACAACTTGCGCTAACTGCCGTCACCAAAAATTTCAAATAAAATTCAAATGACTTGCCCTGGAGAGCGAGTGTTAGTAGCCACCAAACTCAATGTAACATTCCTACCTTTGAGGCTCTGCTACGTAGATACAAGTACTTGTTTCTCGAAAGATGCAGAAAATCTAACAACTTATGGTTACGTGCTTTGATGCAGTCAGATTGTTTGTACTCGTCACTATTTTTTGAACACTATAATAATGACATTTTACTCTGTGATTGAGTGATCGAACTTTGCAGTGTCTGTTTGATCGATGGCGTGTCAAGCCACAACGCTTTCGCATTTTACCTAGACTAGACCTAGTTAGGAATTAGCGCCCTAGTCCGCAGTAGTGCTGTAACAAGTGTTAGGTGTTAGCTAACAACAGTGTTAAGAATGTGTCTGTAGCCCTATGGTTCTGTCTTCAATGCAGTTGCAAAAAGTGTCTGTAACCCTGTGATTTTGTCGGCTTCAATGTCTTGTACTACGTTCTGTATTGTCTGTTTTTATCAACCTGCGTTCTGCAGAGTGTGTGTGTTCATACTATGGACTTCGTTTCTGCTATAAACAAATAAATTAATTAATTAATCAATGTAATGTGAAGAACGGATGTCTGTCAGGGGTGATATCATTTAAGGCAGTGGCTATAGATACGCCTGTGGATCTTGAAATTCGAAAACTGATTAATACGCCACCTGTGGCGTAACAGTAACGCACGACGAGAGTCATAGTGCATTAGGCTTGGTAGAAATGAAGTAAACGTAACTGAAAGATGCACCCATAACCTATCCCTAACGTTAAGCCTAACCGTAGCCCTAACCCTGATCCTAACCTATTACTAACCCTAACCTAACCCTTAAGCTAAGGCTAACCTAACCCTAACCTAATGCTCACCTATCCCTAAGCCAACACTAACCTTGACCTAATTCTAACCTAACACTAACCCGTACAGGTAAAACACGTAAGCCTGACAAAAAGTTTTAAAAAAGTCAGCAAGGTGAGAGGTGAACTTAAAACCATTGGAATAGCAGTTGTAACGCCTAACTGCTGCACCACGAGACCCACGCCGTTTAAATGACAAACTGACCCTTTTGTTTGAATTGCGTCAGGCTAAGCGTATCCCTAGTCAGTTCCATTTAATGTGTGATGATGTAACTGGAGTGCGAAAAAACACGTTACACAATAAATAAAGGCACAGATACAACGGAAAAAATGTTTTTTGTTGCAATTTAATATAATCTTCCCTTAAACACACAATCATAAAGGTGCCCTGTAAAAGGCGGAGCTCCGTAAATAGCGGAGCTAGCTTGGTTGCGGAGGTTTGATGATGTAACCGGAGTGGAAAAAATTTGCGTTGCAAAAAGAAAAAAGTGAATGAAAAATGTTGTATCATTGCAACTTAATGCGTTTCCTCCAAACATGGAATGCTCGGAAGTTTTCGTGTTTAAAAATTTTATAAATTCACAACTGTTGAAACTTATTTTTTTGTCCCCGAACCGTTGTGAAACTAACTTCAAAATATATTTTTTTTGCCGTAGTGTACTATTACCTTGTGCAGTACAATTATTTTTACTACCGTTTAGTTCTCATTGCTCAACGCAAAATATTGTTTTTAACGACTCTGGTTACATCATCAAACCTCCGCGACCAAGCTCTGTTTTTTACGTAGCTCCGCCTTTTATAGGACACCATCATAATGCTAAAAAGTTGCAATGTTTTGCATTTTCATATTTTCACAACTGTTCAAACTTAAATTTTATGTCCAACTAGAGCTTGTTAAGATTGGAATAATCTTGGTGTGAGAGCGATAGTGACTGAAAGTAGCCCCAGGTTAGCAACAAATATTATATTTAATGCTGTTTTTTGGTGTCATTGCCCAATGTAAATTAGATTAAATTTGGTGGACTCTGCTTATGACTACGTCATTGTATATCTGCAACCAAGATACGCTACTAACTGACAGATATCTGTCGTTTATTACAGGACACCTAGATTTAAAAGAAATGTGCTATATCTAAAGAACTAGAAGAAGATTAGCCATGATAATGATATTGAACTAGATGCAAAGTCTTAAAAGGTTGCTTTGGGGTGCCCTGTAAATGACAGATATCTGTCAGTAGTGGATCTTCGTTGCGGATGTAACCAGAGTCACAAAAAGCAATACTTTGCAGTAAGTAGTAAAAACAGTTGACTTGTGAAAAATATAAGAAAGATTTACAAAATTATAAAAAATTAAAACATCGCAACTTACGTGATTGGGGGAAGGTTATATTACATTGTAATGACAAGTTATTTTTTCTGTTGTTTCTTTACTGTTATTTTATTGTGTAACTTGTTATTTTCTCGCTCCAGATACATCACACATCGGTTAACGATATCCACACTGACAGACATCTCTTCTTTACCTTGTATGTAGATCTAAGGCCACAGTGATCATGGTTTATCAGTTGTGAAATAACAATAATTGTTATTTAAGAAATTGTTACATTTCTATCAAACAATTGTACTACTTGTCCAAAGAAAAAGGAAGTTAACATACTAATCATTTGTTGTTTGAAGGTTACAGCAAATGTTTCTGTGCATTATCAAATCAGTATGTGTCACCTGTATAAAAGTGCATTTTTGATTTTGTATTCTTAATGCTTAATTAGTACACAAAATTTATGCTTTTATTTTAGTGATTTGATTTGACTTCATTTATTAAAATTGGCATTAATGCAAAGGGCTGTCAATTTAGATCTTGCTATTAACTTCCAGTCTAAATTATTTTAGTTCTAAAAATTTAGCTTCTTGAGCAAATTTATATTTGAAATGTAAACAAAGACCTACTCTTGGATTTAGTATGCTTTATCATTGACGTACCATTTAAAGATGAACCTGAGTATGTATTAACAATTCAGCCTTGATTAGTATTGCTCATATTTGTATGATTAAAGACTAGCTGATACTCTGCTGAAATCAGTCTCTGACGAAATCAGTCTCTGACTTTATAGTTGACGTCAGATCTCAGTCATAAAAATTAACTGTTTGCATCTTGAAATTAAGGCTATGACAGGGTTGGAACTCAAATTTCAAGTCTTAGCTCTAGCACCTAAAATTTTGTAGCTTTAGAACTGGCATCTGAAGTTTTTGACTTCGGCTTCAACTCCAATCATATAAAACTGAAAGGGACTTCTGGCTTCAAATCGTCAGCCTTGCTTGTAAAACTATCTTCAAATACTTTGAATATGCCAGACTGACTGTGTACTACTGCAAATACATAACATATTTGGTTGGATATGTCAAACAATTACACTTTACATTCAGTTAAAAAGTAGTGAAATAAAACAAAAATGAGCGTGGCTCTAGCTCCAAGGATCCAATATTGCTTGGGCTTTGGTTTGGCTCCAGCTCCACAGACCTCATTAAAAGTGCTTTGTAATGGAATACTTCCCTCAAAGAAAATTTGTCATCATAATAAATGAATACATAAACCAGTATGTAAAAGAATAGATTGCTTAGAAATTATATAAGCAGTTGTTAACAAATTTCCATAATTAGCTATTTTAGCTTTAAACTTGTGAAAGCTGCCGAGTTCATCTGTTGTTAATGCTTGTGTTCCACTAGGACCTTAATTCTATGACTTTTGTTCCACTAGAAGAACCTCAATTCTATGACTTGTGTCATCTTTGTTGATTTCAAAAGATACTTCTATTCTAAATTTTAGCACGTATTTCATTGAATCAATGCATTGTGAAGCTAAAAGTTTTTTTTGTTGTTCATATGCCTACTCAAAAGCAGGGCTGTGGAGCTGGAGCTGGGCATTTTGCCTGGAGCCGGAGCTCAATTATAAATCAGGATTTGGAGCTCATTTGAAACTTTTGACTGGAGCCAGACCTATGGCCATGTGAGAGGTAGCTCTGGGTCCCTTCCTAAATCATTTGATGTTTCTTCGTTTTAATAATTGCTAAGGCTGTTGCATTGTAGCTGGCAGGCGTGGTGTTACTTGTTGAACAGTGGTTCTCAAACACTGTTCTAAGAGCCGCATGCAGCTCCCAAGCATTTGTGCAGCTTTTAGCAATCTTTCAGTGACAGATTGTTTTTGAATAAGAGCTGATTATGCCTACTTCGTGGGTGAAATATATACTCTGTAAGAGCTTAGTGTTTGATTCTTTGCTGGGAAAGAATTCTTTTCGATAGACCGTGTCTTTCAGTAACACCTTTAATATTTTGTGTAGCAGCATCATTAGTGCAATAAAACAGAACAAAACGTGTCAAATGACTTGGGGGTAACTTTTTTGTGCGGCTCTCTAACAAAATTGCAGGTCTGGATTTGGCTCCCTTCAACGAAATGGTTGAGAAACATTGTTGTAAATATAAGAAAAACATTAACTACCACAATGAATATCTTATTATCTTACTTTCTAGTCAGAATGATCAAACCAGGTCTGTAGTAGTGTAGCGATCTAAAAAGTGCTGAGCTAATGAGTAGGTATACAATGAAATATCCATAGCTGTATAGTCATGCTGTTAGCAGGAAGTATGATTAAGATATGATACCATTGCAGATTTAAACATGAAATGCACGGCACACCATTGTAAACTAGGAATTTTTATTAGAAACCATTAGGCTTAGTAGCAAGGTCTATTAGATTACTAGTAAAGGGCACTAAGAAACATTGTTTTTAGAAGCAGTAGCATGACATGAGAGTTATAAACAATTGGTAGCGAAGTAGAATTGCTTTCCATAGCAGCACATTATCATGAGGGTACAAGAATCAATGTAACCAAATGTGGAAATTCTTGAAGTTTTCATCTGTGGAAAAAATCTGTTTTTAGCACGGTAGCTGGTCTTACTTTCTCCTAAGCTTTGCAAGTTAAATTGTGCTTTTCTTTGCTATTCATCACTGCTTATTGTGAGTGCAAAAGATAAAAAATAATAGTTTTCAACTAATTTTTAAAATTCAAATGTGAATTTCTTGCTAGAAGTCATAGTATTTCTTTGAACAAAGGGCTTTTAAACACATCTTTGGATTTGTGTTAATGCAAATGTGTGCATATTTGAAAGAACACATGAGAGTTGACTATGTGTTTGGTACTCTTTGCATGGTTTGCCCAGGCAGTGCTGTTAGCTCAAATCGTCAAGAGTGCAACAGGCAAAACATGCAACGAGTACAGAATACTTGTTCAGTTGGGACTGGTCTGTGTTTAAATGCTCGGACACAAATATAGTTTTCTAAACAACCATTTTCTTGATTCTGGTTGTAAGATATATCAAAAGGTCCTCAGGCATTGACGGCAAAGCCAGCAACTGTCTTTCCTGAAATTGTTTGTATTACATATGCCATTATCTTGAGTTAACGTTTCTGCTAATAACTGTTCTCTTAGTGATTGTTGTTTTTTTGATGATTTCTTCATGGTAAGAGCGCTGCTTGTAAAAACTACCAGATTAAATTACTCAAATAAGTTTGGTATATTATCTTAGTTTATGTACTTGATTTAATTCATTTTCTATTCAACTTGAGGCACACCAAGACAATTAACATATTCATGTGTGAAAATGAACAGAAACTCGAGACATGAAAAAAGAGAGCTCTGGAGCTGGAGTCACAGTCATGAAAACCAAGAGCTCCGGAGCTAGAGTCAGAGCCATGTTCATGAAAAGAAGAGCTCTGGAGCCAGAGCTGTGTCATTTTTATGATGGCTTCGCAGCCCTGGTCAAAATGATATTCTGTAAGAAATTTGTTTGTCCTTAGTCCTGCAACAGGCTTTTGTTCTTTTGTGTTGTTATTCTGACCCACTTCTCTCATTAATAATGTCCATTTATTGTCTCAGATTGCTGCTGGTTTTTAGTCTTCTATGTCTAGTGTTGATAATGGCTGATGCTTTGAGCATTCTGCGAGAGTACAACATAGCAAAAAAGCCTATAGAAGAGCATGATGGTCATATCATTTTTGGTGACTTTTCATGGCCAAAGGATGTGAAGACTAATTACATCATATGGGGGTATACTACTTCTTTGTTTGTGGTTACATATTCTGCTATTTTGAGTCCTGGGACTGATGACTCTCCCCAGAGGAAAACTAGGTGTGAAAATGAATGGGGGTAGACTAATAACCTTGTTGTTTCTGTTTGTGTAGTGCATGGCATCATTTGCAAATTATTAGTAAATGTTCTTTAGATGTAATTCATAAAGATGTAATAAACAATCTCTATAATGTGGCAGTTATCATAAACATTCTTTTCACTAAGCCACTTGCTATGTGTGTGAAATGCATGACTGGAGACATAAAACCTTTTTGTTTGTGGTAATATAGGGGTGCAAAATTTTCTGTGCATTTTGGTAGCGCACACATATAAGTTTGCCATACAGCATTCATATGCATAAAGTATATAATGTAAACAACTTATGAAAGAAAATATGCAATTTATTTCTTACCTCTGTTGATTTACAGACAAAATTAAGGTTGGCCATCTTCTTTCACGTATTTATAGACAAGAATGAAATTGGGTATCTTTTTTCACTTATGTACAGACAAAATATGGTTTCCTATCCTTTTTTAATTATGTATATGACTGTAGATCATCAGATTTGAATTCCAATCCAATGGACAGTTACATTTGAAAATAATTTCAAACGAACAATGAATTGTCTGGTAACTCAGGCTAATATGAATGAGCCTAGTACACAGAGGACCCACTGGCGTTATCATTGTTTGGTGATGTATGTTATGCAACAATGGACAAGTTCTCATGAGAACTTCTGATTCATTGTTAGATAACTAATGTCACAGAGCAATGATAGTGGCAGCCAGAATGAGAGCAAATGGAAATTTCAGTGCATAAGAAGATAACCAGTAGAATTTACTCAAACTGTTCGAATCATTCTCTTTTTATCAAATCTTCAAATTTCGTTGCTGCTCATCTTGTTTAATAAAAAAAAATTTACAGTTAACTCAAGGTTTTTTGTAAGGAAAATGTTTGGTGCCCGGTATGGATCTGTAGGGACCCGATTTCTCTGATTCTAGGGACCCAATTTTCAATTCTAGGGAGGCAAATCGGCTCCCTAAAACACCTCAAAAAAACCCTGGTTAACTGTACACGTGTGCTGCTTATTTTACTTCTTAATTCACAGTAGGTCTTTCAAATGTAAAGTAGTTTTTTTGGTGATTCTTATAGTTTGTTTTTAAGTGGGCTTTGAAAAAAAAACCAGGTGGTTTTTTTGGGGTTAGGTCCAATTACACCAACCCTGCAAGCAATCCTTAAACAGTTGCATTCTGTCAGTATAAATTGCGTGATGAACCCGAGTGATGCTGTTGACCTAGAGTCGCCCCCGAACTGTCTACTACACTCTTTCCATCTGTCTAAATCAAGGTTTCTCAACCTGTGGGCCACAGAAAAATTTTTAATGGGCCTCGGCTTTGCATTATTGGAAGTGAATATGTTTTGCAAGATGATCCTTTAGTTGAAAACTTGGGTTGCTTCTGAGCGAACAGGCTCAGCCGTCGCATTGATTATGGTGCACATTATGTTATTAAATAGTTTTAGTTATTTTCATTTCTGCTTTGTACGTGGGCGACAGTTATCACATAGGAGAAGTTGTACAGTCAGTGGGCCACGGACCATCTGTTTATTAATTGGGCCACATGTTTGAAAAGGTTGAGAACCAAATCATGATGACAATATGTCATTTTGCTTAATCCAAAACATACTACTGGAAATGAGATAAACATTAGGGGGCGCAAGGAATGCCAGAGGCAAAACTGCGAACACTGCTATGTTGCTGCAAATCCTGTTCCTGCACTCCAAGTTTTTGGTTGGGTGATGTGAGTGCACGACCACATTTTTTCACCCCTGTGATAATGTATATTCTGCTGACATATCCATTATGCAACATTCAGCCTTAGGGTCTATTGCATTCTTGGTTATAATAAACATATACATTTAGCAAGCTCTGAGTACCCTAAAATTCTTCACAGAGCAGCAATAAAATTTTGTAAAAAGTGGTAGTTTCATGCTTCCTTCTGTTACTATGTGCTGTCATTTCTCAATAGTGTTGTAAATTTTTTTGTCTGATTTTCCAAACGTTGTTTTCTGCAAGGCTTCTGGAAGCAGATCTTTAGCAATACATTCATTTGAGGAGAGAAACAGTTTTGCACTGACACTTCATATATGTGGATTGCTTTAATGCAGTGGTTCTCAAACTTTTTTTCATCACGTACCATTTGTGGGACCCAATTGTCACCACGTACCACCTTGCTCCAGGAAAACTCAACCAACCAAATGTCATTCGATTTAAAGTTTGGGAAAAAGGAATTAACACAAATGTGACATGAGGATAATGCCTGTGAGAAATTATAATGGCTATTTTTAAAAAACAAGGCAAGTACACAAAAATTCAGGAATTAATTGACAGAACCCTATAAGTAAAAACATACCTATGAATAAATTTTTGTGAAGATAAACGGAAAGTATATAGTAGACCTATTCGCATACCACCTTGAAGGCCTTCACGTACCACCAGTGGTACGCTTACCACAGTTTGGGAACCGCTGCTTTAATGTATGCTTATGAAGCAAATGTCTGTTACAGGGTCAAATCATTATAATCCAACAAGAAATTGCAATTGTGTAACCCAATGTCACAAAAATGCCTCATTTTTTTATATAAGGTGCACTTACATGTAAGATGGTCTGGAAAAAAAACATAATTGAAATCCATCAAGGGGCAGCTGAGTTATTTGCCTTTGAGTGTATCACTAGGTGGCGTTGCTCGCGATGGGCAAAAAAGACATATTGCAATAAAACCCATAGTTCTACTGC
>Ga0210059_1015131_pt1 | contig 11313 bp, 2 predicted proteins | sample Ectturendosymbi2_FD_188042 | JGI IMG/M metagenome (GOLD analysis project Ga0210059, IMG submission 188042) | Ecteinascidia turbinata endosymbiont from Florida, USA - Sample 2 (SPAdes) (version 2) | ecosystem: Host-associated > Tunicates > Ascidians > Unclassified | place: Key West, Florida... | reverse complement strand
CCAGCTTAATATGCAGCCCGCCGACCCGCCTTAATGTGCAGCCCACTGGCCCGTCCTGTAATGCAGTCTGCCGGCTCGTGTGCTTCTGTGCACACCTTCTGTGCATCTCGCCAGCCCGTGGAAAATTCATGTTTTTCATTTGGCAACACGGCCCTCCGTTTAGTGTTATCCTGTGGTTGCATCTAACTTGCTTGCAGACTGACTGACAGTGAGTGGTGTAATGTTGTAGTGATGAACAACACAACAGCCTTTTGAATTCTGACATCAGGAATTGTTTAAGAAAATAATTTTCTGATCCATTTTTTGTTTATAGTGTCTATTTTGCCGCCAAGATGGCAGCAGCAAAAGGCTTAGTAGAAAGGAAGTAAATATAACTAAAAGATAAACCTACAATCAAACCCTAACCGTAGCCCTAAGCTAACCCTAACCTTACCTATCCCTAACCTAATGCTAAGCTAACCTATCCCTAACCTAATCATCATTAGCATTAGGCTAATGCTAAGGTAACCTAATGCCAAGCTAACACTAACCTAACCCAACACTAAGCTTATGCTAACCCTAATTCTAACCTAATCCTAATTCTAACCTAACCCTAATTCTAACCTAACCCTAATCCTAGCTTAACAAAACTAACCCCTAAAGGTAACATCTAAGCAGAGCTTGAAAAAAACAAAATGAAAATCTGCAAGGCAAGAGTCGAACCAACAACCATGTTCCTGACAAAGAAAGTGACCTTTTTTCTCTTTGTTGTATTGCGTCATGCCACAAGACCGAATGCTCGACTGGCGGCACAATAGTTCCAGCAGATTTGTTCATGTTCTGTTGCCGCCAGCGTCTTGGCAGAAAAATAGACACTACCTAAGTTATAATGTAGTTGACTAGTTCAGCATAGAAGCATATTTTTCCTTAGGTATGTTATTTTTTTGCAGTTTTGCATTAACCTTTGCTTAATGTGAGGCCATTTGACTATTTGTTGTGAACATAAGAGGATTGACTGATAATGATTTTGTATCTCATGGATTGGTTACATCATTATTTTTTTTACATGTTCTCGCAGCAAGTCTATAACTAAAGGGTGCCTTGTAAAAGGCGAAGCTCCGTAAATAGCAGAGCTTGGTTGTGGAGGTTTGATGATGTAACCAGCGTGGAAAAAAGTTGCGTTGCAAAAGGAAAAAAAGTAAAGGAAAAATGTTGTACCACTGCAACTTAATATGCGTTTCCCCCATACATGTATCGCATGGAAGTTTGCGATGTTTAAAAATTTTATACATTCACAACTGTTGAAACCTATTTTTTGTCCCTGAGCTGTTGTGAAACTAAGATAACCAAACATTATCAAACTTCAAAATAGACTTTTTTTATTGTAGTGTAATATCACTTTTTACAGTACACTTAAAAGCACTAGTGTTTCTGTATGCTTTCGAGGAATCAATTGACTGCCATCTGCTTTCCTCTTTTTGTGATGATTGAAATTTCATGATTAAGTAAATTGTGCTTCTCAGGTAAAGCTTTACTTTTAAAATGCCATTTTACATGATTCAAGTGGATTGTGAAAGTTCTTGCAACAGATCATTTAATGCTGTTTGTTATGGCACACAGTTAGTAACACTTTCACTGCTGGCCTGTTTCACCCTAAATCGAGCAGTTTGCATGTGTCTTGCTAATTGCATAACTCTTCTGCCGATTATGTGAAAGGACTGTTCAAACCCTCAAAAGTCTCGGCAAGTTTTCAAGTCTGCAATGGAAAAAAATATATTGTTTTTTGTGACTGATGTTTTAAGTAGAGTTGTTTTAGGTCTTTTTGGCCCACTTCATCTGGCCTTTGGCCCAAACCACTAGATGGTAGTTTTTAGACTTTGGATGACTTGCTGGGGTTTCGGGTTCAAAAGTCATGACCTGAAAACAACAAAATAAGTAAGTAATCCACTAATTAGACACATAATTAATTAATGTGTTATTTTTACATCATAACTTTTAAACTACAAACGCTAGAAAGTTGATCAAAGGCACAAAAGACTCGGTGATCCAAAGGTCCCTTAGCCATGGGCCATTGGTCCCTTAGGGTAGGGACCTTTGGGCCACTTTTTCAACAATTTTTAAAGTGCAATCATTCAGAAGTAATTTTATGTGAAATCGATTTCCTATTGAAAATTTGCTGATCAATTCCTTGCTTACACCCATCGTGGAAAGTACATACTTGAATATATTACACCTATAATCGCTTTGAAAACTTAAAAAAAGTTTTACATGAGCTGCCACAAAATGAAGGTAGCAATAGTCCCTCCCGGTTGAGTAAGAATGCCGTTTGGAAACATGTGGAAAAAAACTTGATAATTCTAATCGATAAAATTACTTTAAAATAGACCCCAAAATATTTACCATCTATGTACGTGTGACTGCCTTGTGGGCCGCACAAAATTCTCTCGCGGGCCGTAGTTTGCCCACCTCTGTCCTTGTGCTTTATGCTTTTATTTTATTTTATAAAAAGATAAAAATTAATAGTGGCTGATTCATAAAATATATACATTATGTTGCAAATAAAAGCTCTAGGTTTTCTATAGGCTTCAGAGGAAGCAGCTGACTCAGCTCCGCTTTGATCTTTTTGTGAAGATTCAAACTTGCACATATCTGTACTCAAGTAACTTCACTCCACAGGTGAAACAAGCAAGGAATCAATCGAAAAATTTTAATAGGAAATTGAATTCATGTAACACTACGCATCATCAATTTTTACATCTGCAAGCAGTACTAACAGGTGAAATGTTGAAAGGCTAAAGCAAGGTTAGAAAAAGCAAACAACCTCAAGACAGTGAAAAATCGCACAACACCAAATGCGACAGTTAAAATTGGAAATTATGTTTTACGCAACTGAAAATATTCACTGCAACTGCAAAAGTTGCATGAAGTTAATAAAGCCCAACGCAAGCTACAATGATTTACACAAGAAAATACAGTCAGGCCTCGTTTGTCTGAACTCCTATTAACTGGAATCCCCGTTATCTGACACAAAACTATTAGGAACAGATTTTTCCCACTTCATCCCTTTTATCTAAAAACCTCGCTGTTTGACTCAGACATGGAACTTTGGGAACGGATATTCCAAATCAATAGAAAAAAAACTGCTAAACCAGATTGCACCAACTGTTACTTGTTTAGCCAACTATCTACGCACAATGAATATAACAATGGCAGAACTTGCAGGACGCATTTCGGTCTCCTGTGCAGTTTTTTCATGTTTAACACGTTGACAGCCGGCCTACGGTATATTTGTACTTGGATTTCGGCCTAAAAAACAGCAGTTTTTGGTTGCCTTACCAACGCCCTAGCTCCTCCGCCGATTGCGCTAGAGAGCTGTTCAAGGGCTCAAACGGATCGGCTAGTCTAATAGATTGCACTCGAAAAAAATTTTTGGTTGGGGGGTGCGGATTTTTTGTGAGTGACGTCATAAGTGAAGTAGTTTTTGGGTCATTTTGGCTCATGTTACCTGGCCTAGGGCCCAACTGCTAGGCCAAGGTATTTCGCTGAAGTTTTTATTGGAAACTAGACTCGAGTCCGAGTCTTTGGAGCCTTTGATCGACTTTCTAGCATTTCTGGTTCAAAACTTATGATTTAAAATAAACAAATTAATTAATTGACTAATTAGCTAATTAGTCAAATATTTTTACTAACTTACATCATAACTTTTGAACCCAAAACCCCAGCAGGTCAGCCAAAGTATCAAAAGACTCGGATTGTGGCCTAGTTTCCAGTAAAAACTTTAGCGAAATACTACCACCTAACGGTTGGCCTCCAGGGCCAGGCAAAGTGGGCCAAGGTGGCCAAAAAGTCCTCCACTTATGACGTCACTCACAAAAAAAACGCATCCCCCAAGCAAAAAATGTTTTTTCGAGTGCAATCTACTAGACTGGCCGATCCGTTTGAGCCGCTGAACAGCTCTCCAGCACAATGGCCGGAGGAGCTAGGGCATTGGTAAGGCAACCAAAAACTGCTGTTTGTTTTTGCCAAAATCGCCGAAACCAGGCGGCTCTAAAAGTGTTAATCTCATTCTGAATGCATACTAGCATAGATATATTAATTGGATCTGCTAATGGATAGAAAACTAAGTATTTAATGTCATCATGTTCAACATGCAGTCTACATACAGTATTTGCTGTTGACAGTTCGTCTAAGTATACAGTTTTTTTTCTGTTCACCTCTGAGCATCCGCTCAGGTGAGTTCTACTGTACTGCACATTGTCACCTTTATTTACATTGTTGGCATTTGCTCTGGGACTAATTTTGCTCTTTATACTTTCGATTACAATTATCCAGATACCTTGCTAAACTGACATTATTTGACAAAACAAAATGGTCTGGATAAATGAGGTCTGACTGTACGTCGTCCTCAGATAAATTCAACTTCTGTCAAGGTGAGCCTTCCAATTTAGCTTGAAACAACATGCCGTATTACTGCAGAATGTGTATGCTAAGCTTGCATTTAATAATGTTGGCAACCAAACCTCAGTGGGCACATTTGAAGCGCTGTGACTGACTAACCAAAACGCCAGGACGCTGTCTACAATAAACAAAACACATCCATGTTTAGCACAAAAATTCACAACAGTTTGGTCAAATGTTATTTGTTAATTCAATTATGAAAAATTCTAAATATCAGTGACTTTTTCTGTGTCCTGTTGAATTGTTTGAGATTTATATGTAATGTGAAAAAGATTTTTACCAATATAGAATATGTTCTGATTATAGTTAAATAAAAGTTACTGCGAAGCTGGTTGATTCGCACAAATGTTTAGGTTGTCTACTGAATTGCCAACATGGGCTACTATGCCTAATTTAAATTTAACATTGAGTATTTCACATAGAAAATATAAATTTTCCCAACAGTTCTGGTAGGAAATGGGTCAGAATATTTAAGTGTTGTGAAAAGAAGATTAACTCGAGTTTTACTCCACAGCAGTTTTGGGGTGATTGTCTGTGTGGAATCTTAAAATAACCTGGACCATGCTTGTTTCTTGATTTTTCCAACCTTTGCCAAAGTTGTTCAATGTGCTTCGAATATTGTTGTTTTGTTTCAGCACGTTGCTAATTTCACTGTTCATTTAACTAAGTCTAACTTGCTAGTTGTGGTGCATGTTTCTGTGTATAGTTTAGGGCCACAAAAAGAGTTCGTGGAATATTATAGATCAGTGGTTATTCTTACTTTCTGAAAGCACAATGATGTGATTTGTACAATTTGTTACTGGAAAGTACTGCATATTTGGATAATACCATAACAAGCATCAACAATCTCAAAAATGTTGTGCATACCTACAGCTTTTTCTGCCCAGGTACGTATTGCTTATGAAGTCTTGTAAACTTGAACACTTACGAATTTTTGTAAGTTGCGATATGAACTGTGTGCAAGCATGTATTGTTAATGTTAAATGCATTTAACAATATTATTTTACAAAAAAATTATTTTCAAGTAACGTTGATTCTAGTATAAGTCGCATGCGTGTACAAGTCGCACCTCCATATTTGACCTGATCAAACGGTATAAGAATTTTTAAACAACATTTGTTCATCAAAATCAGATAACAAAAACTTAAAAGCCATCAAAGTCACTGCATTCACTGCTGGTGCAAAGCGCCATGTAGATAACAAATGCATAGTAGCAGCATATATGAACATGCATGCATACACATGAAGGTGCAAAGCGCTGTCTAGATCAGGGTTTCTCAAACTATGGGTCACAACCCCATTTGGCGTTGTGAAATGTAATTTTGGGGTCACGAAACAAATTGGCTTGGCAAGCCAGGTATAATAGGTTTTGTAAACTTTACAAGAAAAGCAGAAGTAGGTTTGCAGTGAATTTATTTCTACTGCATTTTCAGAGGCAATACCGTGTTTCATGCTGTCATTTGTTTAGTAGGATGTCTGGCTATCAAATGATAATAATTAACCAAGCACAAGAGATATGCATAGTTACGTCATGACTTTTTTAACCTTCTTACCAACAGTGTTTTTAAGTGTTTTGAGAGACCGAAATGGTCTCTAATTTTTCTAGCGCTTTCTCAGAATGCAGTACAAATTCACTTCACCACCATCAAAATGCACTGAAACCTTGTTTTACAAACATCTCGGTATTCAGATAAAATACTGGCGGTCTTTCAAAATTTGTTTGTAGTCAGCAAGGTCAAATTTTGCAAAGATCCCTACTGACTGACAAATACTGACTTTATTGCAGTCATTCTGACACGAAGGCATGCTTGTGTTTCGAGCTCTTCTAGGGGTTAGGCTAATTCCTTTGAGAACACACTGCATAAATTTAGATGAAAGTTAAAAGCTTCATACACAATTGCAGAAGTACTGTGGACTTTAATTAAGAAAAATTGGATCCACCAACTATACACAACCGTAGCGTAGCCAAAATTCAGGAAGGGCCAAATATTTTGACTTTAAGCATGCAACAGTATCGGGTTTGGGACACCGCTTCTCAAGGAACAAAACAACAAGATAAACTATAAATTTGAGGGATGGCGTGGCCCTCTTGGTCCCACCCTGGCTATGCATATGATGCACAATTGAAATTTCTGCAACCAGACACCTGCCAAGCCAAGAATGAGTTTGGGTTAAGGCCAATCTACACGGAGAAGTTGCCAAGAGTAGCCGCGCTCGTCGCGACTTAATTTCTGTTTACACTTGCTGGACACGACGCGCAGGGATTTGTCAGGCGTGTGACGTCATAGTTTACATGGTTCGTTGCAGTTTCTATGGGGATGCCCATACATATCAAAGCCATGGGGAATTGCATTGCCGATGGCTTTGAATGCTTTCGACAATTTCCACTCTGCGTTGGTGGAATATGCGGAAAACACGTTATTGTTCAAATGCAGTGGAAATTCTGCATTTCAAGTAGCCCACATAAAACCTACAGCATTGTTCTGCTATTGTTGCTGATGTACAGAGAACCTTTTTTGTTGCATAGGCCTAGTGGTCTACGTTGAACAAAGCAACGGGAAGCATCGAGAATGTCTTCACACATTCCACTTGAGTGGTTTGCATAGCCAAGAAGCATTTACTTTGACATAAGAACCCATCACATGAACAACACTGTGTATTTTTGGGAAAATGCATTTCAGTGAAGACACAAGTTTCTGCGCCCCCATCAAGGAGACCATCTCTCTCCAAGTTACTGAAAAAGTTTGGGCCCAGTACATTGGCAGGCAAACCGCTGATTGCGAGATTACTAGCAGATGGCTGCATTTCACAAAGGCCCATATGGAGAATGACAGTGATAGGATTTGGTTACTTGCTTTTACACCGCTCAGGGATGCCTAAGAAGACCTTCTCAAGTAACCTCAGATCTGTCTCATGGCAGAATAATAAAAAATGTTAACTGTACAGATTTATTTTGGGGGGTAGAAAACTTTTTGTGAATACTTCACTACCAACTTGTTGGAACGTTCTTGTTAATAAAAAGCACAGAGTAGCAAATAAAAATGATGTTGTCTTTTTATTCTCCACGATGTTGAAATGTCAGTTCCATTATTTTCATCTGCAATTCTTGTCTCCGAGGAGAAACTTTACTTGCCGATTCTGCCAGGCATTCACAAAACATACAGAGATCATCATTGTGCTGTAACAGAAAAGATGGGTGTTGGAAGTTAAAAATAATAATATTTTTATTTTGAGTCAAGACTCATGACCCGTATCACAAGGGTTCATCGAAAAACACAATAAAAAATGTTTAGTCAAACGGCACATTACAAGGAGATGTTAGGTGATAAACACAGTCAGCACACCCAACACTGAAACAGCACAAGAACTATGACTGCATTCATGCATCAAACAAGAATCAGGCTATTGGAGAAAAAGGAAGGAATAGTATCATCAGGTTCTGAAGCAAACGGCTGAACCAAAGCATGCAAATAGTTTGATCAAATTTCAAATGTTTTTGTGAGAAATTTAGCTTGAGGCTGGCAACCATTTGTTTTCACTAAATTGAAAGCAAGATTTGACAGCTAGTAGTTGGCTAGTTTTATAAATCACTTATTCACGTTATTAACAACAGCACTATAACTAGAAACCACTACCTACAGAACAGCACCAAAAATACTGACCTTCCCAAAATCGCCAGCCACATAATTTGTCTGAACACAGCACCAGCTTGAAAAACAGACGTAATAACCAGCAGTTCTATGCTGTCATTAGACATGAATATAAACCATTTCTTCTCATGTGTATAAGTCACACCTGACTTTTTGGGTGAATATTTAATATAAAAAATGTGACTTGTACTCGAATAGCTATGGAAATTGAGGTAACAGATGTGGGTACTTCTGGTTCTTTGTGCAAAAATTGTTAAAAACAATTGATTTTCTAATATTTTTCATTTGTGAAGCAGCTATCTGCACAAAAGTATATGTAAGTAAACACAAAATTGATCCCATACACATGAGTTTATTAAAGCGTGTGTACCATTACAAACTAAGGAATTGGCCACAATTATCAATATTTTTCCTAGAGTGCAGACAATATGCTGGCAAGGTAAGAAATTGAATATCTGCACTCTCTTTTTAAAATTATATGCAATGTTTTGATTTTTAAACCATCTAGTGCTCAAATGTTGATGAGTGCCTCAAAGGAAACATTTTGAAAACCCTTTCAAAAATCTGGGTCAGCTCAATTTGGTTGTTTTTCATTAATATATACTTGTTTATAAGAGTGTTTTAAATGATGTAATTGTATCACAATGACCTTTCCTTGTCTGTGTTAAATGTCATCAGAATATTTCATATAAACGTTACCTGTGATGTTTATTGTCAATTTATGAAGGTGTACGCATTTCAACCAGCACAGCCATGCCGTATATATAGTGTTTTTAGATAAGGCCGCTGCAACAGAGGTATAGTCACGTGAAGTGAAAAATTACTTAATGTTGGGGTAAAAAGCAACTATCCCTTGATAAAAAGTTTCAATAGACTTGGTGCTGCAGAGGCATTAACTGAGAAATTGTTTGTAACATATTTGTTCTAAGCCAACTCCACCAATAAGGTTGGCAGATTTGCTTGAAAACTAATGTTGATCTTAAATAAGGACCAAAAGTTTCAAACAAATTTTATGAATCTTTATGCTGCTTTATAAGTAATTTGCATAACCGTGTCAAAGTTGGCAACTGCTTTGGTGATGTATGTCTCTGCATACCCATACCAATAAAAAATTTGACAGCTTTGGATTTTGAGTTTGTTGGGCTAGTTCGTTTTTACCCAAAACGAATGTGTTGACTTGGGCAAAAAAAGCTAGTTACTTTTTACCCTAGACAAGATTTTTTAACCCCATGTGTGTGTTTCCTATATGATCTTACTGTAAAACAGAACCTGTAAATTTCTTCATATTACTCCTATGGAAAAAAAGACCCTTGATTTATTTGTTGGCATTTCAGCTGTATTGTAAATGTATTGGATTATTGCAATAGCTCACAAGCAATTGCCAATTACCTTGTTTCGAGTCTAGAACAGAGGTTCGTAACACCTTTTGTAGCCAGCTGAGTTTTGCTTCAAAAGCTATTTGCCCATATTGGCAAAGTTTTGCAACTCTATAACTTGTCAGTCGATTGTGCTAGAGAGCTGTTCAAACCCTCAAAAGACTCAACAGTCAACAGTGAGTTTTCTAGTTTGCAATATAAAAAAGTTTTTAGGTTTCAAATTTTTTGCGGGTGGCATCATAAGTTCTATAGGTTTGGGCCAGGGGTGGGCAAATAGTAGCCCAACACAGCATTTTCAGTGGCCTGCAGACACATTCAGAAAAATCTTCATATCTGAAATTTCCTCCAACTTCCCATAGTAAATATTGGTGCTGAGGCTATGAATCGAAGCTTCTACTCCCATAAGAAGGTATGGCCCTCCCCGCTAAACGTGGCCTTCTCAAATTGACCCCCAAGCAAAAATGCTTGCCCACCCCTGGTTTAGACTTTTTTGACCGAGTTTATTAAGCCATGGGCCCCAACTGCTAGGTGGAAGTATTTTGTTTAAATTTTTAGTGTAAACTATGCTCTAATCCAAATTCTTTGAGCCTTTGATTGGTATCTGGCGTTTCTGGTTCAAAAGTTATGGCCAAAAAATCATTAAATTGGTAATTTTACTAAAAATTAGTACTAATGCCCTGATTTTTTAACCAGAAACACTGGAAAGCCGATCAAAGGCTCAAAGGACTTGGATTTTAGCCTAGGTTCCAATAATCTGCAACCCTTAACCAAAAAATATTTTCGAGTGCAGTCTAGAAAACTGGCCGATCCGTTTGAGCCATTGAACAGCTCTCTAGCGCAATCGGCGGAGGAGCTGTGGCATTGGTAAGGCAACTGACAACTGATGGTTTTAGGCCGAAAAGTACGAATATAATGTACCCCACCTCTCAAAGTGTTAAAAATCCAGAGTCTAGTCTAGAAAGTAATAGAACACTGGACATGAAGCTAAATCATAGTTGCATTTAAACTGCATCGCAATAGTGTTTGTGTGGAGAAATATGATGGTAGTTTCAAAAGACTCTCCTTTGCTGGAATCACAGTACAGCAACAGGTTTATCTTTAAAGAAAGGCCAGACCATAAAAATAGTATTTAGCTGCATGTAGCAATTGATAGAGCCAGATACATTTTATAGTAAGATAAAAATAATTTGAAGATTTTTTCCACCATGTATAAAATATTTTTTGACTCATGCACCTCAAGACAAGGAAACATCTCTTGAGGCTATATTCAAATCTAGAGGCAGGCAAGCTTGAAATTTCACTCTCCAAGAAGAGAGAACATATAAGTCATTACAGACAAAACGTTTTTAAATGTATGAAGTGAGAAAAAGAAAAGCATCTTAAAAAAGAAATTCAAAAAGAGAATAGAGCTATTAGAATCAGAGGAGGAATTTGTTTGTTAAACCAGTTACCAATGCACCACTGAATAAAGATTCAGTTAAGGTTTCCCAGGTGCTACAGAAGAGTGAAGTTGAAGATGTAAAAATCATTGATGAGTATATTGGGAAATTTTATGCTGTTTTTTGGACCAAGTCGTAAGCCTATTACTGGGGACAACATAAGTCTTCTGTGACAATGTTGATAATTAACACGTGTAGAGCCGGCCTACGGTATATTCGTACTTTGATTTTGGCCTAAAAAACAGCAATTTTCTGTTGCCTTACCAACGCCCCAGCTCCTCTGCCGATTGCGCTAGAGAGCTGTTCAGCGGCTCGAACGGATCGGCTAGTCTAATAGATTGCACTCGAAAAAAAATTTTTTGCCTGGGGGGTGCGGGTTTTCTGTGAGTGACGTCATAAGTGGAGGACTTT
>Ga0210059_1015130_pt1 | contig 11313 bp, 3 predicted proteins | sample Ectturendosymbi2_FD_188042 | JGI IMG/M metagenome (GOLD analysis project Ga0210059, IMG submission 188042) | Ecteinascidia turbinata endosymbiont from Florida, USA - Sample 2 (SPAdes) (version 2) | ecosystem: Host-associated > Tunicates > Ascidians > Unclassified | place: Key West, Florida... | reverse complement strand
GATGTGTCTTGTCGGGGCGGTTGAGGCGAACGCTCTTGCCCAATACCGGGAGCTACGGCGATTCACTCAGCTCCCCTGCATCAAAAACACAACCTTCCAATTGAGAGGCGGACACTCTACCACTGAGCTATCGCAGCTTATTTTAATGTAGAGTACTACAAGTGAAGACGGCAACATAGTGTACATTTAGCAGGCAAACTTCAAGTTAAGTCGTAAGTGAACGCCGAATACTGCTACAACGCTAACTGATATGAATGCCGTGGTTCTCTGATCAAAAATACGATAATGACTTTGTCTCTCAACAGTGACTTCTTCAATTTTGGTATCTAGCCATAGAAACATTTAGTCTTGACACTTTATCACAGCTCTTCCCAACCTGTGGGCAGCGAAGCTCTTTCAGGATGTTCGCGAAGAATTTAAAAATGTTACAGTTTTCCGGTATTTAAAAAAAACTTTTCTTGAAAATTAGCCAATTTTCTGTTGTTTATATCGGGAAATCGGAACTAGAAATCCGCTAATTGGACAATATTTTCTTTGTCTCATCTCAGTTTTTCGTTGTTGTTTTGAGACATACTATCTTATAGTGGGCCCACTAAAACTTTTAGTAAAAGATGGTGGCAAGTTGAAAAGGGTTGGGAAGCACTGCTTTATCGGATTGTTTGTTGTTGTAGGTCTTGGCCAAAATAAGTACTGAGTAAAGCAAACTATAGAAAGGGACAAGTCATTTTTGAAGGCTACTTCTTTTTGGATTTTGAACTACTTGCATTTAAGCGCCCAAAATACTTGATAACTGCATCACCTAGCTTTCTCATTTGATTAGCTGGAGGGCTCAGACAAAAACACTTGCAAATTTCAATGTAACGAGTCTTAGCAATGCTGTCAGCAATTCAGACATCTTTTCTCAATTAAGGTCGTTTGAATAAGAGCTGAAGATGGTTGATGCTCAGTAGGCGAAATATATACTCAGTAAAGATCATAATCATAGGCGGATCCAGGATTTTTTTAGGGGGGGCTCAAGGACGAGTTCATCCGGATGTGTACTGACTGCATAGCAGTGAAGACCCAACTGCTCATGTAACTTTTTTTAACAACACGGTGAATAACCATACACATTTTGGATAAATCAATTTCTCGCCATTACCCGACGGTTCTGGAGCAGAAGCGGCCTTCAAAAGAACTTAGAATTTATTGTCAAACTTATCTAACCTTAAAAAAGTAAACTTGTTGATGTTGGAAAAGTTTTAGTACTTGCAAAACAAGCACAGGTCCACGCCGAAAAAATCTGCACGAAGAAACCTGAAACGCTGCCAGTAACCTCTGCTGGCAGTCTGTGCAAGATCCATGCCGTATTTTGTTCGAAAATTGCAGATGTTCATGGAATAGAAGTTCATGACCATCGGACTTGAATTTTTTTATTTTCGGAAAATTTTCCGATATTTATTGCATAACACCAGAAACGTAACCAGGGGGTAAGGGGGCACAGTTTCGCGGGCGCGGAATCACTATGGGGGACCAAAAAGTCACAACAATGTCACAAGCACTTTTCAAAACAGCACATTTGTTTCCGAAAGACCTCAGGTTCGAACATTGGGGCACCAAACTTGTTTCTTGGCCCAGGCGCCATCTAACCTCGTTACGTCCCTGAACATCACGATTGTCTAGCAAAATGGCGAAATTTGTTTACAAAAATACCTGCCCATCAGTGGCAAACTATTAATCAATCACAAACTATTTAAAAGAAAATGCTGTTGATTATCGAAGTCATTTGACCATAGAAAATAACTTGAAGGTCGAAAATAAGGTATACCATTTCGAAAACAAGCACAAATTTTCCCTCCCACCCCAAAAAAACGCTTGGGGTACGTGTAGAGACAAACATACCAAAAAACTCGAAAGCAATAGTTGTGCTGGCACTTCGCACTGGAAGGTGTTTATTGCATCACAAGGGCATTGGAAATGAATTTCTTTTGTAGAGTAAAGCTTGCATGCAATGACCTGAAATGCAGACTCCTTTGAATTATTATAGATTTAATTATCTATTAGTCTGACATGTCTAAACTACTATAGAGCAGAGTTTACGCGTGGTTTGGATATGACCTATAAACCTTCATGGTTAGAATTTAATGCTCCGTGTAAGCTTGCGTAAAACAGCAGGCACCATACGGTTTTGCTAATTCCGTTGTAGGATTTTGGTTCACGAATTGGGTTTCTTCCTGTCATGATTTAACATCATCGCCTAGTTTGGCTGTGTAACTGGGATAATAAACCGACATGGTTATTAATCTATCTATCGAAAGGAATCCCAGAGCGGGAATCAGACGCTATAGTGTTTACCGAGTAGATATTTCGCCTTCTGAGCAGGGATCTTCTGGTGTGAGAACTGCATCAAATAAAAAATGCAATCAAACACAACTCACAAATAATAAAACTAAAAGTTAAAAAATTAAATGAAAATAATGCAACAATTACCGACTTTGTATACCATAGGAAAAGCCCGCCTTTGAAATAATTAACCAAAACAAACTACCAAGTATGTACTGACGTAGCAAGCAAAACCAACCGTCCAGTGTTCTGCAGAGCTGCAGGATATGTAAGTGGTATAACGTACTTACCAAAATACACTGACACAGCCACGCGATGTGTCACTGGTTTCTCACGACTGGTCACGGGTTAGTGCCAAAGTAGCGGAAGTAAAACCATCCTAAGGCCTTTCGTTACACAGCAGGATAACGTTAAAACCACAAAAAACTCGCCAACATTGAGTGAAAGCCAAAGGTAACTACGACATGAAGCAAGCGAAGCAACGTATAACACGTCTGCCAAGCTACTACAGCATATTCAGGAGATCAAAACACAACGCAGGTTGTTGTTGCTATATCAGGGATTCCATAATTTACCGTGCTTATTTCAAATTTTAAATATTAGTATATACAAATGTGCTACATATAAAAATTGATACAAAGAGCTGTTGTCAGTCTAGCGACTAAATGAGGATTATCACATTTTCATCACGCAAAAGGAGGACACCGTTCAACGGCAACCACTCAGCGCATCAATTTTTTCTGAAAAAGTCTGTTGATTGCTATCCAACCAACGAACTTACAAGTCTTGTTATATATTTCAGGAACTGTTGAATCGTTATGTCTTCTGAGTATACCAGTAGCAAAATTCTAACGTTGCAGAAAAAATCACACGAAGAAAAGATACAAAGTCATATTTCAGATCTTTCCCAGGAATATTTTGCAGTTGCTCCTATATTTTTAATGATGAAAAATCAAATTTATCAGCATGGTGGAATTTATCAGAATGATTTTCTCTATTAAAGAGGCTTAACAAGCACTCTTTACAAAACAGTGGCCCGTACGATGCACAAATGTACAAGCACAGCACTTTCCCCATCCTGACAATGCTAAAACGCGCCCACGCTGCCTATCCACAAGAATAAGATGCTCCAAACCAGCACACTACGTTTACTACATACAGCCACTCCCAGAACATAAGTCATTCGAATTCGCGCTAAGAGCTCGAACATGGCCTGTAGCTTGTATTCAAGGAAACATGCGAAAGGAAATGGGACAGAATTTTGATATTTACAGTACTAACATCTTCGAGAAGGCATTTTGTATTTCTTGATGCATATAAAAACCTGTGTTAGCCCTACCATACGTGTTTTAGTACATTTTTGAACAATTTTCAAACAACAAATATTGGAGGTACTCAGAGAAGCACATGTTATAAATACGTATGTTTGGTAGTTGCATAAAATTTATCTCCTTTCAAATAGATTTGAAGTTTCATCTAGCAAACAGATGCCCGCTAAGCCACGTTACTTGTTGAAAGATTTTTCAACTAAGTATTAAACAAAGAAGTAAAGAACCTGAATTGAGAAGAAACGTGATGAATGAAAAGAAAGCGTGCGCTGTCGCACGATTGATTGAACGTGAAATGAAATACGTCAGCGACATGTTACAGCTATTGTAGCTACACGGCTAGATGCTGCCTTTGTTCTTAGTAAAACCGATAATTTCAAATGCTAGCGCAGCAGACATGGTAAATCATTTTATCTGCACTTCGAGGAACACTTAATCCCTTGTCACAATTCTTGTTTTGTGGTATGGACGCAGCCTGTTTGGTTTAGAAAATGTGTTGGTTTCAATGCCACCAACAGTTCAATCCTTCGCTTGAATTTGTTTATGGGTGCGGCGATTCATTTGCGTCGTTAGCTGAGCGGATAATGCGAGTGGCCTAACAGTATCGTCAGCAGATCATATATCAACATTAATTACACTTGTAAGTTATCTAGCAAGGGGGTGAATATTTGCAGAAAGCATCGAAAAATAGTTATTATTTTCAGAGAAGCAACTTCGTTTTCATTCAAAATGTAAGGTACTTTTTTCAGGTTACAGTAGTTCGAAAACGTTTTATTTTCCAAATTTAACAGTTTGTCAGTTGCAAGTGAAAGAGTGAAAATTATTAGCATGAAAACTATTGAAAGCAACATATATACTTACTGTAGATGATTTTAGTCAAAAAGGGAGGTTAGTTGAACACAGTTGGTTAAAAAGCACAATGACCACCTATATAAACTGTAGCCTTGACGTGGCGCAAACGTAGCATCATAAATTCGTATCGATAAGAACATACCTTTTTTGCAACGTTCAAAATCTACTTTAAACTACAGTAGTAGGTATCTCCGTGTTTGAAAGCTTCTGGGGCATCTGATATTTGAGAAAGAAAGCATTCCTAATGAAGAATGGGTTAATGTGAAAGATGTGCCACGGGTCAAAATTCTTTTCTGCTTGAAACCTAGGTCACAGTAAAATGATTATAGACTTGTAGCCAATTGTAGCCAAAATTTTTGCATCAAGTCATGACTTTTGAAACTCTGAAATTGGACAGGCGCTTGGTTGTGGTCCAAGTTACAGCAACATCACATATTTTCAATTTTTTAATTCACTGTGTACCTGTGATTCTTAGAAAGACTGAGCATTTGAATCCATTCTTCCATGTAATTTTGTTTCATCTCGCACGAAGTAACACAAGCTCAACATTAATTCAAGCAGACGTTTTGTTCATCAAACAATTTAAAGTTCTTTTAACAGTTCATGTCGATTGTCCTTGACCAAGATATTGCGAAATATTGTACACAAAGGGTTCAACTGCAGCAGTTCCCATGGTATAAAAATTAGAAGGGGGATTTTTTCAGCTGAAAGGCATATTCAGGGTTAGAAGATTTTGATTAGGTTACAAAAGGTAAAACAATCCAATAAAGTAGGCTAATTCAAATTGATTCCCACTATATAGAGCATTCAACAGAACTTGGGTTGTCAATTTGTAGGTTTGTATTTCATTTGTCCTCTAGACGAGGAATCTCCAAACTATGACCCGCGGGCTAAATCCGGCCGGCGAAGCCGTTTCATCCCGGCGCAAAGGGATTTTGTCAATAATGAAAAATAATATTTGTACGAAACATTTGAAACATTTGTTGATTAATTAATAGAATATAACATATCTCAAAACAATCACATTACGCAAGATTTCTGGCCCTCGAACTGTTGTGTAGTAGCTTATAAGGCCCTCCGGAAAAAAAGTTCGGAGACCACTGCTATAGACAATATAGCAATGACCATCAACTTGTCAAAACTTTGTCATGTTTGCATGTATATCTGTCTGTCGCCTTGAACTGCTTTGCGTTCGGCGAAACTTCCCTCATGCAAATGATGTTTGCTATTGTGATTTCCGATATGTTTGACTCTACTTATCGGTATTTGAAACGTTTACTTACAATGCGTGCAATTCTACAAAACATAGCAAAATGTCAATACATAACTTACTACTGACTTGTTCTTCATAACTTTGCGTATTTCATAATCGCTCATAATTGGACTTGAATGTGCATTGGTATTTTTCAAGCAATTTGTATTATGCAAATGGGAGTTGCGAAAAGAAATATTAATAGCAACAAGTTTTTCACTTTGGTATCTTGGCAGGTATAAAAAACGGAGAAAGCTCTCACAAGGAAAAGTATATTATGACGGTGATTTCCAGGGTCAGGGTTTTTTTAGGTTTAACCTTTGTGACCGTTAAGACATTTTGAAAGATCGTAGCTATTTCACCTGAAGATCAAAAGAGTCACAAAGCGAGGTTTTAGTGTGTTTTGTTGGTAGTTATACAGTGAGGTTCTATTGTATTTTGAGAGACCTTTCTCGGTCCCTGTCCAGGGTTGATGTAATTTTTTCCATTCCAAAAACCCATGTGGTTGTTCTTTTTAGAAAAACCGAGTTAAAATACCACTAAAAAACTGACCACATTTTCCTAGATGAAAACACCTGTGTTTTCGTTCAAATTGTGTAAGTCAAAATTCAACTTTGTGAACCATTACAGACAGCCTCAGCAGCTGGTTACGTGTGTAACAGTACTAACATATTATTCATTTCAAGTAGTACAACATGGTATTGAGTTACAACTAGTAAGGCGTGGTATTGAGCATTGGATGTATATTAAAAATTTAGGTCTAATTTTATGAAGATCAATTTAACCTGTAAACTGTTTCTTTAGTCTGTTTTTCCGTGAGTCCAGAACAAATGAAAGGCCATTCTGCATTTTCAACAGTTTCACATAGACATTTATTTGCAGTCACTAGACTGCTTATTATAGTGTAGAGTGTAGACTGCTAATATTATAATGTCTGGTTATTATATACTTCAAGCCAAAAAAGCAACATATTTCATGTAGACAAACTTCAATGAAGTCGTAAGTGAACGCAGAATACTGTTACAACCCCAACTGAAATGAACGCGGTGGTTCTCTCATCAAACAATGTGATGACAATAACTTTATCTCGTAACAGTGAAATTGTCAATTTTTGTGTTTAGTAACATAATCATGTGGTCTTGACCAGTGGCGTTCGCAGAAAATTTTCATGGGAGGGGCTCATTCAGTGGCATAGGGTATGGTCATTTGTATTTGGTGTGCGCTGTTTGTGATGTCACAATTTGATGTCATATTCCTGTTTCCAAACCAACGTTTTGGCGAAGTTTATTGACATAATATGCACATTATTCGACACGCACTCCCCTTAATTTATGTGTCATTGACCTGAATATGAGCTGTCAGCGCTCCAGGTTAGGATATCGGAGGAAAATACACTCAGCGCTACGACACAGCAGTTGATAACTGCAAAAATATCCGGCTGCGCGTTAAAACAGTGGAGTAAAACAAACTCATCACTGCCTCCGAGCAATTTACAACTGCAAAATGAGGCTCCGCTATTGTCTTTGTGAATACGAGCAGTGGAGCACAGAAAGTGTGCGGCTGAACTGTCTGACGCACACCCCAGTTTGCAAGATCGAATCTTGCTAAACTACACAAGAATTGAGAATGCGCATAAGTATACGCAGGAAAACGTCATATTTTTTGTTATGCATAGAAGTCCAGCAAATTTTTCATTTTCCTTTTTCCCTGCTGAGACATTTATCAATGTCTGAATACTTCTATTTTAGCGACTGCTGTTTTTGAGCTCGTGCAACAGTTTTATCATGCTAGAGAAATTGGTAATGTAACCAATGCGGTCAGCACTTGTGCTGATCAGCTATACCAGTCAAAATAAAGACAATTGGTTTCGATAAAGTGAAGTATCGCGGAACACGATCTTACACATGCGTAGTGGACGAAATGTCTGCAAAAAGTGGTGAGATGGTTTCTGGATGCAAACGATAACCCAGATTCCCACCAAAACATATTTATTACTTTTTGGCCCATTTATAATGTTCCTTGGAATTTGCATGCAAATTCATTCCGTGGTATTTGCATTAAGCCGACAAATTAACAAGCAAAAAGTATGCGAAACCAATTAATCTGCTTTGCGCAGATAACAAAGTTTTCGTAAAATATCAAGCTCAAAAGGGAGGTTTTAACCCCAAAGCCCCCCTTGCGCACGCCCTTGGTCTTGACACTTTGTCACAGCTCTTCCCAACCTGTGGGCAGCGAAGCTCTTTCAGGATGTCCGCGAGAATTTGAAAATATTACAATTTTCCGGTATTTTGGAGAAACGTTTCGTGAAAATTAGCCAAGTTTATATTGTTTATATCGGGAAATCGGAACTAGAAATCCGCTAATTGGACAGTATTTTCTTTCTTTGTCATATCTCATTTTTTCATAGTTGTTTAAACGCACCACCTCACAGTGGTCCCACTAAAACTTTTAGTAAAAGTTGGTCGCAAGCTGAAAAGGGATGGGAAGCACTGCTTTATCAGATTGTTTGTTGTTGTAGGTCTTGGCCAAAATAGGTACTGAGTAAAGCAAACTATAGAAAGGCACAACGCTTTGATGGAAGCTACATCTATTTGGATCTTAAACTACTTGCATTTGAGCGCACAAAATACTTGATAACTCCATCACCAAAAGCTTTCTCATTTGATTAGCTGGAAGGCTCCGACAAGAGCAGTTGCAAATTTCAATATGCCGAGTCTTAGCAATGCTGTCAGCAATTCATACATCGTTTTTCTAAGGTTGTTTGAATAAGAGCTGAAGATGGTTGATGCTCAGCAGGCTTGATGCTCTGAAGATGGTTGATGCGCAGCTGGCAAAATGTACACGCAGTAAAGGTCACAACAGTGTCTGTTTTATTGATGTGGAACAATTGCTTTCAATGCATACGCGCATAAAACCTTATACTCAGAAAAACGGACTTGATATGCCAAATACAAGATTTTCACAACATTTCCGTTTCCGCAAATCAGAAAAATCTTGATTTTTTCCGTTGGTAAATGATCTAATAGAATCGTTGAGCTAAGCCTATAAATAATCGATGAATATAAATCCTATATGAAAATCCAGCAACCTGAATTGAATACATTTGAAGAACGGAATATCAGATTAACTGTACTCATTAAGTTTTTTAATTTCGAAATTACATTGCCATTTTCATATATATGCTATAAATTGCAATAACCCATCATTTCAATGAAAATATGTATAGTGTAAAATTTTTAAGTCGGGAGATAGCAAAATTCCCACTAACTGCAAACCGATAGCAGTGCTAACAAACATTTCAAATATTTGAAAAAGTGTTGTGCGTAAGACCGAACGGTTATTTTACCAAAAATAACTTGTTGAGTCAGCAACAATACAGTTTTCGCAATGCCAATTCCCCATTCCTGGCTATTACAGACTTGTACGAAAACCTTCTCCAAAACATTGATAAGAAACTTTATATCTTGTGCGGTTTATTTAGATTTTAGAAAAGCCTTCGTCTCAATGAATCATTCCATATGCTGAAAAGCTTGAGCACTGCGGAGTAAGAGGAAAAGCTGTAAACAAATACAGTTGTATCTGTCCAACAGAAAACAGTACGTTCAAGCAATGGCGTGACCAGAGGTTTGAACCAGGGGGAAAAGTATCTGCAAGGGGTACACTATCCGCTGTAGGGGGCCCATTAGCAAACACTTAGAAAAAACTTGAGAAATAATGGTGAATGCGGATGTGGATGGCTATACTAAAACCCAAACCACCCAAAATACTACGAAAAACGCAAAAAAACAACACCCTGCTGAAAACCAAGAGAATACTAAGCCCAATGTATATAAGCTAAGCGGATGCCAGGTTTTCAAATTTTGCTTGCCGGCGGGAGATTCGTCCACCTGCCCTTCTGTAAGTTATGCCGCTGCGTTCAGGGGGAACACGCTAAATTATCCATAAAATCAACTGTTTCTGGGGCCCCCAGTGCTCGATTTTAGGCCTATTGTTCTTTTTGCTATTCACATATGACTTACCTAATTAAGATGTTTAAAAACACATATATTTTGCTGATGTTGCAGATTTAGTTCAGAGTGACAATGATTTGCAAAAATTGCAAAGCTCGGTTATCTATTAAATTACTAATACAGTATAATTGATTGGCTAACTAACAGCAAACAAATTTTCAGTAAATATTTCTGAAACAAAATCTATATTAATCACAATAAACATGTTGCAACAGATTCCTTTAGAATAAATATAAACGGCAATCGTATTGAAAGAGCTTTGAGTTGCAAGTAAGTTGGTGTAATTGTAAGCGAGAAACAGATATGGAAAGATAATTGTAAGCGGTTGTGTTGTATTATATCCAAATATGTTGGTGCAATGTACAAAGTTACCCGTAAACACTTTGTGAGTAACCAAGTACTTAGCATGTTGAATTGTAATGCTGTAAATTTACGAATACAATAGGAATTTTTGCCTAGGTAAAAGCAGGTTCGTGTCATCTACAGCCAATATCGGTTGTTTTACATCGCGCGATGGGAATAGAACGCATCTGAATTTGTGACAAGTATAGAGTTGAATCTACGCTTAAGTTTTTCTATTACTGTCACATATCTATATTCGTGTTCTTTCGTATATCTCTGTGTTCCTTGTTAGTGCCATGTATGCTTACGTCTACTCTTTTGCGTGTGGGTGTGAAGACGTTATACAACACAAAACAATGATGGAGCCGCTGCTACTAGGCCGGAAAAACCAAGGCTAAGAACTTATTGAAAGTGTTGCAGTCACTGAACTTTGTTGACTTCCCAAGCAGTGACATTCAAGGTTGCACGAAAGAAACCAAACAAAGCACCACTGCAACGATTGTTCCAAGATAGCTATCGTCCGATGTCGTTTGTGTTCGCTTCTTCGGACACATACTGCAAAGCAAGATTGTATTCACGCGACAAGACTACGAAAGCAAGTTAGATCTATTTATGTATTTACATCTTGCGGCTTTGGTGTACTGTGACGGAATGTTACTCGATAGACCGTCAGTAAAAGTCAGAAACGTAATAGCAGCGAAAAGACATAGGTGGACAAATTGAATTGGGAAAACCTTAGAAAACGACAATCAACACACTGGAGAAATCAAAATATTAAAGGAATTGCGTGCCTTTTGCGGTTATTATCCGAAACCGCAGTGCTACATGTGTGGCAAGGCCTGCCACACTTTGAAGCTAGAGCAGGGTATCCGGCTTCCTATGGCTGGCATACAAATATTTGCTGAGCCTAATACCACAACGACTTTTACAATGCTGTCTTCCTTCTCTGCCAAAAAACGTTGTATTGGGAAATCGAATTCAACGAGTGAAAAAAGACGTTGCCGCACTGATAAGACCAGGGGTCTCCAAACTTTTTTGTCCGAGGGCCACATGAGGTAATACAGAACATGTTGAGGGCCAGACGCCGTACGCAATGTGATTGTTGCGGGATATGTTGTATTCTACCAAATCTACAAATTTTTCGTAAGTACTATATATTATTTTTTCATCATTGACAAAATGGTTTCACGGGCCGGATGAAATGACT
>Ga0210059_1015129_pt1 | contig 11313 bp, 7 predicted proteins | sample Ectturendosymbi2_FD_188042 | JGI IMG/M metagenome (GOLD analysis project Ga0210059, IMG submission 188042) | Ecteinascidia turbinata endosymbiont from Florida, USA - Sample 2 (SPAdes) (version 2) | ecosystem: Host-associated > Tunicates > Ascidians > Unclassified | place: Key West, Florida... | reverse complement strand
GTCCAGTCACCACGGGGGGCCTTTAGTGGGCTTAGCCCCCCCCGAAAAAAAGCTACAATCCCCCTCCCAAATTGAAATATGAAGCAGTATAAAATAGTGATGTTTGTTCAAATTTCAGAATGTCAAGCCACACTGCACAAATCAAATGTACTGTAAAGCTTCCTTATAGAAGACTTTCTGGTGACAGTTCTGTTGCCACACCAAGTTTTTCATTGGCCATTTTTTGGGCAACAATGGTTAGACTTTAACACCATCCATGAGTTCACATTCAAATTTTATTTATTAATTATACTCATTGTTGCGCTTTAACCAAACCGAACTACATGGCAGTGCTGTTCTACAAACCAAAACATTATCCAAAATAATACACTGGCTTAACATTTGTCATTTATATTGAAATGGCTGATCAAAAATTCCGCTTAAACAAGTCAATGTCACAAATCAACAATCTTGCAAATGTTTAAAAAAGCTATCTGGCCTGGTAGGCTATCACCCAATAACCAGTCAATGTAGGATCGCGCAGAATAGGCGCGAAGACTGCAAGACCTGGTGTAGACTTCAGAACACATTATAACAGCTAGTGCTCCAGCTAGACTAAGTCTAAACTACAGATCACGGTAGGTCTACACCAGCTAGCCCTAGTCCAGGTACGCAGCAAACAACGTCCTTTTAATGTACACTGAAAGAGAGCCCTGTCTTGCCAGACCAGGAACAGATTCATTCTGACAAACTTGGAATGTCTCTACGGTTCAGAGATTACACCATAGACAGACTCGGAGTCATGGCGTAGAAGGCTGAAAAGATGCTTCTGAAGATAATAAATCAATGATTGCGCAATGTGCAACTTTTTCCAAAAGTCTGAATCCTCGAAATATTGATAAAAGCGTATCGGATATCCGGATCCTTATCCGGTTCCCGTTTGAAAACAGTTTTTGGATATCCTTATCCGGTTGCAAACTCGCTATCCTGCCGGATATCCAACCGGCAAACCGGATAGTGATCATCTCTGGATTAAGCATCCCCAACTTGCACAGAGGTAGACCTGAGACCATGCTTTCACTGAGGGGTCAATAGGGCCTAATATATTGACACCTTATCGTGATTTAATGTAGCCTTGAATTTGTATATCGTGCTCATGGCAGTGGGCCTGGTCTCATGCTGTTACTTTTAGTCGTTTACAGTTACCAGTAAAGCGATTAAAGTTTTTAAGATTCAAGCCATATCCAAAAATTATTATGCATAATATAATGTAAATATCAAAGTCAAATATTTTAAAAATCCACATTCATGCCACTGTCATTAGCATAAGCCCATGCTGCTCCGTGATTACTCCACATATGACGTTGAAATAGTTGCAGCAATAGAAGAGTGAACCTAGTCAATGAGTAATCTACTTTGCTATTATGCTGATGATTGTCGGTTCGACTCTTTTTCATGTTGACTCAGGGCAATGCAGCATTGTGGCTACAAATGGGTCTCAACGTGTCGGTGGGTGAAATCCATTGTTCACGGTCGTCTTGAGCTTGTGGAGTGGGGAAGTAATGTGGCGACATGATTACTACACATATAGGCCTAACGATGAATTCGTAGGAGCTACGTAAGTGTGAACCTAGTCGAATGGGGAAATTCTATTGCTGCTATGCCGAGGGTAGTTCGTTCGACTCTCTCTTTGATTGGCTCAAATCGATGCATAATCGTGGCTGCAACCTTCTTATATAATCCAACTCAAAGACAAACAAATTGTTTGGAAAATAAATGAAGTTAACTGATGCTCTACCATCGGCCCACGACATCATAACAGTTGACACTATATAGACTTCAAAATATTCACTGTTAAGAACAATGCAATGGGAGATTCTGTTAGCAATAGCGTATAAGTTGTCAAACAAGAAGACTAACAACTATGCAACACAAATGGCTTATTCGAACTGGGCTACACATACAAAAAATTATTAACTGTGCCAATTGTTATGAAGTATATGTAAGGTTTAACAATGATGGGTCAGGAAAAAGGTTGGATCAATGGATGTCCAACAAATCCTGTAAGTTTGATGACATGATAGTCAATAGAGCAGATTTTTTTTCGCTGGTCAGAGACAAGGCTCAACATTTAAACAAACCCAATAAACATTCTCAGTGGATTTGATAAACGCTTATCAATGCAGTAACCTGCAGACCGAAAACAGAACTGAGAGTTACGAAGAAGTTCAAAAGAAAGTCATAAATTCTAATCCAAATCTGGTTAAGTAAAAATGGTAATATCCAAATCCATCAATGTATTGAAATGTCGCAGGATTTAAATCCAAATCCAAGTACATGTTCATCTCTGGTCATTTTCATTTAGCATGCGAAAGACAACATAGCATATTTCTTGTTTTACGATCGAAAAGCTCGAGCGGCAAGTGCGCAAGGGTTCACACTGTGACAGCAAGCAACAACAGAGATCACATGTCATGATCACTATATTTATTGCTTGTTTGCACCACATATATTTGTGTGTTGCTCTTCGCGCACATCCCGTTCTTGGTGAATCGCACATTTAACGCAACGCCAACCGATAGGTTGCAGCAACATCCCTTCCTTTTTGCAATGAACCGCACCGCTTTGCTGCGATTAGAAAGCCTGAGCAACAAATGTGCAAAACGTCACACTGTGGCAGCAAGCAACAATAGATATCACACGCAGTGCTCACTCTATCTTTGCTTGGTCGCGCCACTTATACGTGGGTGTTGTACTTCACCCACATCCCGTTCGTGGTCAGTTGGGCATTCAATACAACACTAACCAAGAGGTTGTAACACGTGCAGCAAGGTTCGACTAGACTTGTTGAAATGACTAAGAGTGAAAGAGACAAGCAAAATGCAAACTGAAAAACTTAAATATAAACAACCTGCAACCAAACTTGCTAAAACAAAATTGGGCGCCATTTTCTAACTTATTGAGCGCCAATTCATAGCATGTTGGACACCATTTTCTAACGAATCGGGCGCCACTTTATAGCATGTTGGGCGCCATTTCATACCACACAAAAGTCATAGAAAAATGTTCAAATTTCATTTGACTAGAAGGCTGCACATTCAAGCAGTGGAGTAAAACCCACGCATCGCTGCAAAAAGGTAGTTCACAACTGCAAAAATGTCAGGATGCGCGTGTGTCTTGTCGAATTGCAGTCAAGCAGAGATTGTATGCGGACAACCAGTAATGACAGTTTGAAACTTGCTGGACAAAACAGGAATGGAGAATGAGCATAAAGTCTGCTAGAAAACTTTCTTTTTTCATTATGTTGCTGTTATATCGTACAACTACTGTGGGGATGGAATAAACACGGGCATGTGTAGGCCGTTATGATCCGTCGGCCTGAACTGACAAATTTGACCAAGCTCGAAATAACGCACATATTGCAAACACAGTTGTGGGGCTGTAATAACGCACTACCAGGTATGCCACATCAAAAACCGAAACGGGAAACCAATGATACATCAAAAAATCACCTAAACCAAACAAGTTGAAATAAGACAGTTTTAATATTGGGCTCAGAAAATCAATTAAACATCCAACCCTGCTCAGGTAACCATAAAAATGCTACCCGATCCAGGATACCAAGGGTCTAATGCAACCCCAAATTTGCATAAGTCGTCCCATGGCATCCGTTATTTCCATACCAAAATACTTCCTTACTTCCATATGTTGATTGTTAATCACTTTCGCAACAAAATTTTATCTGCCCAGCGAAAAGTACTTATCATGCAAATTTTAGGCAGGGCACTTAAAAAAGTGTTTTTTTTGTTTGTGCGTAGAAAACGTCATGCACGCGTTACACTCGTTTTTCTTTCCATAAAAAGTCATGGTGTAGGAAGGTTCTTCACATATAAGGTATCGGTGGTCATATCTGGCCAAATAGGTTTTGCAGTTAAAATTGCATCGAAATGTTAACTTCGTAAGGTGCCCGAAATTTGGTACATATCAGGTAACGACGGGTGGCATGGTACCCATGCCCCTACATAGGCTTTCAGGGACATTTTTGGAAAATAATTCCAGCACCATGCCATTAGTCACTGAAAATCAGGATAAGCCATGCAAACACAGGTTTCTAACATTTAAGTATAAAATAAAATAAAAAAAAACGATAAGAAGGGTTGGCCGCAACCTTGGTTGACTGAACAGGGTTAATTATCTTTCAACCTTCTTTGGTGATTTCCCCTTGCGCGCACGATCTGGAAAAAGTCATGTCACTATCAATCTGATTGAGTGTGCGCTGCACACCTAGATTAGGCCTATAAGTCCCTGGTATTGACGAATGTGGGAATTACAGGCATTTGAATTCGTAAAAACTAATGTTGACAAAAAACAACTTTTGAAAAATTAAATCTATGCAACGTGTGTTAGCAGCCTCATAGTATGAAAAATCATCTAGTTACAGCATTTCAAGTTTTGTAATTTCACGCTTTGGTTGCCCTACTGGATGCCCAGTTTCATCAACCCGTTTTCCCTCCCTCTGCACGCCAGTGGATTACTTCCAAGGGAATCGTCATCGATTACGTTTAATTTCGTTTATTTGTAGTCACAATCGTTCATGTGGCTAGTAATTGCAAGCATAATCGATTGCATTTGCAGTGTAATCGCACCAACTCTGATTCAAATGTCTTTTCTTCACAATTGAATCAAAAGAAGTTTCTATATTTTATTTACAGGATATTTTTAATAGACTTTGCTGAAAATGAATTGAGGTGAAACATCTAAACTATTCCAAAGGCTGTGATGTTTTGTAAAGCGACTTGTCACTTGATCATTGTTAACACCCTACAATTAAAAGAAAACTCATCAAAATTTGATAGCACATGTTTATTTCAAAACAAGGTATTTTCGCAGTTCATTGCTGGTAAATGAACCCACAAACCTATAAAATTGAGAGCTTGGTTTCTTGTAGCTGTTAAGCGTACTAGGTTTGGCACGTTACTTTTCGTCAAATGTTTAGAACAAAATTAAAAATGTGCATCAAGATATTTTCTGTGTAGTGGACAAGCTGTGCAAATGATATCAATGTAAAAGTGGTCAGAAAAAAAGCTTGGAAAAGTAATTTGTGACATTAAAGTTATTGCCAAAGCTATACTAAAAGGGCTATTGTTGTTGTAAGGGTTGAGGAGCGTTTGGTTCAAAGCCACAGTCTTCCAAATATCGTTTTGGTAAATTCATCAGTTTCCTCTATTTGAAAAACTATTTTGAGACTTGAACGTGGTTTAAAATTTTGGTTTTAAATACACGAATTAAGTTATTCAATGAAACCAGCAAATGAATGTCACTTAGTAATGTGGTCGATGATTTATTCGCATTGTGTGTCCGATGACCTGATTATATTTTTTTCACAGAACAGGGTTTGACGAAATCGGAGGCAATTGCCAAGACATCAAAGAGTGCAGCAATCAATCTCTCAATGTTTGCAATGCAACAAACATGATATGTTCAGAGTTGATTGGAGGCTATGAATGTGTGTGCCTGATGGGATATGAGAAAGTCAACAATGTAAGTAAGGATAAACATATTTCAACAAAAGCTAGATTTATTTTTAAATGTTTAGTGGCTACATTGGCGAAGGGGTCGAATCAAACAAAAAAATCAATAGATTTGTTAGATTTGTCTTTATACTGTCTTCCGCACATATTGTATTTATTGTTTCAGGATCTTAGTTGAAACGTTCGAAACGTTTCATTTGAACATACAGTTGCCATGTAGGTGTTGTAACGTTTCCAGTTGCTTCATTGCATTTGCACCTATGTTTCACCGGTACTTATTTTCCATAACTCAAAAAAATGCCTAATTTAACTCATTTAATTGTGAATAACCCTACATTGAACGTATAAATATCGAGTTATGAAGTTATTTTGGAGCCACCAAAGTTTTTTTCAGCTGGAAGCGAATGAAAAATATCTGCTTTTTCTCAAATCAAAATAATTTATCTTTTGAAAAAGTTGAACTATTGACCTCACAGAATGGGAATTCTTTGCAAGGATTTGTACATTTTCCATGAGAGATAAAAACTATTCGTTTTTGCCAAAATACTCCGCCGTTGGATTTTACTTAAATTTTGAATATTTGATTTTAAGGCTTGTGAGAACATCAACGAGTGCCTTGATCCAAACATTTGTACCAATGGGACAGTATGCCTTGACACTGATGGAGGATATAATTGCGAAGCTGGTGAGTGTAGAAAGGCACACGTAGACTTGCTGCTAAAACCTTCATTTTTGAAAAACATAATGCTGCACCTGATATGGCATCAAACGCATGGTTATTTCAATTCATTAGTGAAATTTTTACAAATACTACCAAAACCACGGTGGAAATAACTGCAAATAAAAAACGCCACCATTGAGTTTATAAATGTGATACACGTGAGAACTGTTCAGAGTTCGTTGGCGAAATTGGGATTGATTGTGTCAATTCGAATTATTCCTTTACCCTATTACAAAAGGGAGCAATGGAATGTTTTCTGCACTGCACAAAGTTGAATTGTCTTGTAAATATGATTTCGAAAGGAAGCATAACAGGTTTACAGTTGACAGTTACATATTATCAATTTTAGCATAAATATCGTGCACTGGATGAGAACAACTGTCAACAAAAACACGAAATGGTGACGGAAAAATTGCTTGCCTCTTTTGTTGTCTTGTTTACTGCTCCTAAAAAAGGATTACATTTTTTCCGAAGGAAGTGGTGAAAGAGCAAATCAAATTGCTTTTGAAACTCATAAACCCTTCAAAACTTATTCGACACAATGCCTAATGCAGATACGAACAGACACCGCGTTTTACTTATTTTTCTTAAAGCAGCTCTAGGTTGTCAATTCCCCCATATGGGCAAAAAAATTTCGCTGTGGACATAACAGTATTTGCAATATAAATAGTTTCATGAAATGTTTCAAGAGTTCACAGGTAATTGTTATCTGTATTCAACCGGTGATCAAAACTGATTTAATCTGCAGAGTTTCAAGTAAAATTGATAATCACGTTAGGTCGACCTCTGTGCAAGTTGGGGACGCTTAATCCCTGAAATACAGCATAACACAACTAGACACTCAAAACAGAAAATTTCTGCCAATCTTGATGATCACGGCAAACCCCTTCATTTTTGGTAATACCTAATTGGATATTTTTTATCAGAAATCGCATAGAATATCGATTTTTGGCCATAAGTTGAAAACGCAATCCTTCGGTAGACAATCGAACGCTATAAAGATACAGATTTTCTCTTAGTATAAATCAAAAAAGAGGTGCACCCAAATTTGAGATTGTTTCTCAGTGACTGATGCCGTTATATGGACCACCTTCTGACGTTAGGCTGCCCACGATATTAGTAAATTAACTGTACGGTCCTTTTCAACTCGATGTTAGAATGTTTTCAAATTTTAGGGAAGGTCGATTAGCTCTCAAGCTGTGCAAATTGAAGAGTTTTGAATAAATATGTCCGAGCCGCCAGTGTGGTTCGCATGGGGTTGACACTTAGGACATCAGAAGCATATAGAACAACATTTCGGTTGGTTTTACCGCGGTAAGTCACGATCCACTGAAGTCAAAACAGGTAGTGCAGAAACTTTTAAATGAAGATCACTTGTCAGCGGAAGACCATTGAAAGTCATTTAGTTATAGTATTATAACGAAGTCTAGCACTTGCACAAACTTTTATTAATATCCAAAGATGCTCCTTACGACACAAACTGCATGCAATCTGCTGTTGCACACGTAGAGCGGGTCATGATTTTAAAAACAAGTTTCTCCAAGGCAAATTTCTCTGATAACGCTAAACCTCTCTCGAGATCTACATATTCGATTCTTTAACTCTGTTTGATTTTTGACAACCTCCTCTGCTGTCAATAAACAGTTGTATTAATCTAGGCAAGAAAGTGCCTCTGGTTTCTGCTGAAGCTATACGATTATGCGAAAGAAGGGAAACGTCAAGCTTTCAAACAAGGTTCATGGACCAAGACAACGAAAAAGATTCCTGAAACATAAAATCAACAGACATTTATAATGAATATCACGGCCAAAGCAAACGATACAAATGACATATTGCAAACGTTTCGATAACCCCTGTTATCATTATCAGTGCATAGCAAATGAGCTTATCATGAGTGCAAAATGTTAGATATAAGAAGGGTCTAGGTATTAATAAAAAGTCAAAGATGGATTTCTTGCTACAAGTCATACTATTTCTTTGACCAAAGGCTTTCAAACACATCTTGGCACATTTGTGTTGATGTAAATGTGTGCACGTTAGAAACAGCAAATTAGAGAGTAATCGACTATGTTTCGCGCTCTTTGCATGTTTTTTCCTGGAAGCGCTGTCTGATGGAATCGCCAAGACTGCAACAGGCAAAGAATGCAACGAGTGCAAAATACTTGGTGAATTGGCACTGGTATTTAAATACTCGGACACAGATGGAATTTTCAAAACAGTCATTTTCTTGATTCCAGTCGTAAGAAATAGCCAAAGCTCCCCAGCATGGACGGGAAAACCAGCTACTACCTGTGCAGGATTTGTTTATATTACCGTTATTTTGAACTAGGTGTCTGCTAGCAACTGTTCTCTGAATTGCCTGAACTTGCTATTGTTGTTTTTTTGCTGATTTCCTCATGGTGAAAGCGCTGATTGCAAAAAACTACCAGAAAACGTTACTGAAAAAAATGGGTATATGCTCTTATCTTAGCATACTTAAAATAATTAGTTATCTATTCAATTTAAGGCACACGACTGCAATTGAAAACATTAATGTGTAAAACGAACAGAACCAGGAGCTGGAGTCTGAGCGATGCTATGATAAAATAGATGCGAGAGACTCATGAAAACCAAGAGCTCAGGATCGGTAACAGGAGTCATGCTCATGAAAAGATGAGCTTCGGAGCTGTTTTTTCTTACGACGACGCTGCAGCCCAGACTCCAGGTTGAGAGACCGGAGCAGAACGCAGTATACTCAACGCTAGTACAGAGCAGCTCATATCTGCAAAAACAATCGACAGCGTTCAAACATGGGAGTAGAAAACACGAAGTGCTACGTCAGCACCATTCACAACTGCAAAAATATAATGCTGCGCATTAAATCAGTGGAGTAAAACACACTCAACACTACGACAAGGCAGTTCAACACTGGAAAAACATCAGGCTGGTCAAACATCTCATTGAATACCAGTCGAGCACAGAAGGCACGAGGTTTGAATGGTGAACACCGAGGGTTGACAGTTTGAAACTTGCTGATCTACACAAGAAATAAAAATGCGCAAAACTTACGAAAGAATGTTTTTGTTTTTTCATTGTGTAGCTCTTAAATGCAGAGTTGTAGCAACAAGCAAAGTTTTGGCTGTGCGAAAGATTTTTGTCGGAATTTTCCCAACTTAGCGAAAACCACTCCAAGGAAAATGACCTCCAGAAAAAAAGATTGCATTTCTTTTCAAGGAGGGCAAAATTTTGCAAATATAAGCACTTCAAGGACAATTTTTGAACAAATTTCCCATGACTTGTCCGAAAAGAGCAAAATAAAAACATGACTCAAAAAAATGTCTGCAATTTGATTTGGGATGCTGTTTTGCAAAACCAAAGAACATACAGCGATTTAGCGAAGTTAATCACATATTTTGCCCAAAATTTCAAAGTTTCCTTCCGGAATTTCTGTGATTTTTCCCGGATTTTTACCAAATCAAAGTTTCACGTGTTAACTTCCAACCGTGCACCCCCGTCTCCTGCACCATTGGTTATACCAGTGTAAAAAATCTAGGGGGCAAAAAAACAAGGGCTTGTGTGAACACTTATGATAAATCCGACTGAACTATTTATGACGAAGCTCGAAATGATGCACATATTGCAAACACAGGTGTACGGCTGTATTAGTGCACAACCGTGGTTGCTGCATCAGAAAACGAAGCGGAAAGCTGATGATATATCGAAAGTCAGCGAAATAAAGCAAGTTGAAATGAAACAATTTTGAAATTTGATTCAAAAAATCAAATAAACGTCCATGATTACTTTTCAGTCCTTTTTTTCTGGTTTTCCCTTCATCGTACGATCTGGAAAAGTCACGTGACTATCAGTGTGCTTGGGTGTGCGACGCACGCTTGAAGTAGAAGTCCCTGGTACTGAAGAATGTGAGAATCAGTGGCATGTGAACACGTAAAATCTATTGTTGACAAATAAAAACAACCTTCGAAAAATAAAATTCATGCAACATGTGTTGGTAGTCTTATATAGGAAAAATCATATATCTGTTGCTAAAGCATTTTATGATTGTCAATCCAATCTTTGGTTGCTCTTTGGTTGCTTTGCACACACCGGACCGTCTCCTCTTTCGCCTTCCGCACGCACTGGTCTGATATCTTTCCAAAAAAAACTTTCCGTGGTTTGAAGAATACATTCACCCATCAACCCGGAATATGAAACGTTAATATTAGTAATATATTCCATAATTTTCCTGAATATTCGTTGTTCATTACCAAAAGCAGAGAGTTTCTTATTGAATTCTGTAACGAATAACTTGGAAGACTCGGGCAATTTGAAGCAACGAAATTCAAAGAAATCCTTAAAAATCTCATGAGAAATCAAAAACATTTTCTAATATCGCGATGACGACAGCTAATGAAGTTTTAGATAAATTCGTTTCGTCGAGCGCTGCTTGTTCTTCCAAATCATGAAACTATGCTCATGCAAAATAATTGAGTTGGGCGCCTCAAACTCGTAAAAACTGCACAGTACCAACGAACGTGTACCGTAGGCTTAGGAAACGCCTGCAATAGGTTACATGCAAACATTCATTGATTCACTGCAACAGATTTTGTGCAGATTGTGTTTGTTTTCGATATCATGAACGATTACACCAAATCTTGTTTTTTGACATAACAGAGTTCTGTTTCATTTTCGACGTAACAGTTGTGTTTATCTAGTAAACTGCCATCAGGTTCTGTTAACATTAATTTCGTAAAAAATAACATTTTTTGAAAACAAATTATGGTGCAAAAAAACGTGAAATAAATCGTTGCTTGAAACAAAGTCAAAAGTTAACAATTGTTTGCAAACAGATTAATAAATGTATGAAGAAGTTGAAAATATACAGGAATTATTGTTGTATGTATGCATCAATAATTAAAATGGATCATTATAATTTAAGTTCAGTCATCGTTGGATGACAGTGAGTGTGATTACATGCATGACCTTGTGCCCAATCACACCCTCTTGCATACTTTTAGTTTGTTGCAGCATTTTAAATCCTTTTTTCTTTTGTCATTAAATGTTATTTTTGCAGGCCCACAAACCACTACAATGGAGACATCAACC